>Ga0180432_10003031_pt1 | contig 24466 bp, 20 predicted proteins | sample SS_ome_10_FD_132414 | JGI IMG/M metagenome (GOLD analysis project Ga0180432, IMG submission 132414) | Hypersaline lake sediment archaeal communities from the Salton Sea, California, USA - SS_1_MS_2 metaG | ecosystem: Environmental > Aquatic > Non-marine Saline and Alkaline > Hypersaline >... | reverse complement strand
GTGCAATTGCCGCTATGAGGCCCGGGACGACTTCCGATTCGCGGTGCCGGCGGACGGTTTTCCTCTCTTCCAAGTCACCGGCGTCAACGGGGAGATCGAGGTCACGACCCAAGCGATGCCCGACTCGGTCGTCATTTGGGGGGAGAGGCGGGTCATCTCCAACAGCAGCGAGGCGGATGCCGAGGCGCATCTGAGCGACCTGGAAGTCCGCGTGGTGAAAGATGCCGGGGGGATCTCGGCCCGCACGATTCAACCCACATCGGCGGACGGCCGGGAATACGAAGTCGAGTACCACGCGCTCGTTCCCCGAGCCTGGGAAACCGACGTGGTGAACGTCAACGGCAATGTCAGCGTGTCCGGGAGTGAGAACGCGGTAACGGTCGTTCTGACCAATGGGCAGGTGGTGTTGGAGGAGATCGAGGGAGAGACAGCGGTGGACCTGGTGAATGGTCAGGTGAACGCCGGCGTCACGCTGCCCCCGGACGGGTCCTGCCGGATCTCGATCGTCAACGGACAAATCGAGCTCACGATCCCCGACGACACCTCGGCCGACCTCTCGGCATCGGTCACCAACGGCACCGTCAGCGTCACCGGCCTTACGATCACCGATCTCAACACCACACCCACGTCGGTCACCGGAATGCTCGGGGAGGGCAACGGGGAGATCGATCTGACGGCCGTGAACGGCACGATCTGGGTGGGGGCGAACTAGAAGGCGTCACGCCGCGTTATCGAGTTTGGCGATGGCTTCCTTGCCGTCCATCCAGGGAGCGATGGTGCATTCCACGTTGGGGAGTTCCGCGAAGGACGCGTAGCGCTCGCGCAGGAAGGCGGTCGCATCTTCTACGTTTCCGCTGTCGAATCGGTAGATGGTCAACGCCCGCACATTCTGCAGCGAGTCGATGTGGAAGTAGGGGCCGATACGGATCACATCGCCCGGCAGCGGGGAGACCTTCAGGTACGGCTCGATGACCGAGTGGACCTCTGCAAAGGAGAAGCGCACTTCCGCGACGATGACCATGATTCCTCCACCGATTTGGGCATGTCGCCCCAAGTATCGGCCGGATGGCATCAAAACCGAGCGAGCAGGTGCTTCTCTGGTGGCTAAGATCCGCCATTTCGCCGCAAATTCAGTTCCTCTTACCCTCCCGAAACGGGCATAATACCCGCCGAAGGGAGGTTTCATGCTGAAGAGTACCTGGTGCTGGATGATTGTGCTTCTCCTCTTGTCGGCCGCCGCCCCAGCGGCCGAGACGGTGGTCATTGACGGAGTCTCCCATGTCCGCAACGGTTCGCGCCCCGCCGAGGCACGGCAGGATCTTCACTTGGAGGAGATCTGGCGGGTCGGCGGAGAGGACGAGGATGTGTTGTTCGGAGCTCCGGGCACAGCCCTCGCCGATGAGGACGGCAACGTCTACGTCATGGATTCCCAGCTGAGCGAGGTGAAGGTCATTTCCCCGACCGGCGAGCTGGCGCGCCTCCTTGGTCGGGAAGGGGATGGCCCGGGAGAGATTCGGCGGATGGGCAACATCTTCTTCCTGCCCGGCGGGGAGCTCGCGATGATGCAGACCTTCCCCGGCCTGATCAAGACGATCCATACCGACGGCACCCCCGGCCGCGAGTTTCATTTCCGCGCCGACGACGCGCCGGAGGGAACGTTCGGTGTTCTGACCGCCGGTAGCCATCGCGGCGGGACCTTCATTTTGACGGGCATGCTGATGGCGCTGGAGAATCAGATCAACACCCAGCGCTACTACCTTTCCCGATGCGACAATGACGGCCGGGAGCTTCATCGGTTCTTCTCCAAGGAATATGCCATCAACTACGCCGATTTCGTCGGCGATGAGATTGGGCTCGATTTCGTCTGGGGCCGATGGGCGCTGGACGATGCCGGCCGCTTGTACGCCGCGCCCGATCGCGACGAGTACAAGATCCAGGTCATCGACCCCGATGGAACGACGATCCGCATCATCGAGCGCGAATACGAAACGTATGTCCGCACGGACGAGGAGAAGGAACTGACTCGCCTCTATGTCGAAGCCACCTTTCGCAATCATCCGGTTCCGCCACGGGAATGCACGGTCGAGGAGACGGAGCCTTCGATCGCCCGACTGCAAACGATGCCGGACGGTGAATTGTGGGTGATGACGAGCCGCGGAACGAGAAACCTGCCCGATGGCATCGGAATGATCTACGACGCCTTTGATCGTGAGGGACGATTCGTGCGACAGGTGGCCGTTCATGGCAGCTTTGACACGGATCGTGATCTCGTGCGCTGGCTGGGTGATGGCCGCTTTGTGGTGATTGCGGGGGCCGGTGAAGGGTATCTAAACGCTATGGGTGTCTCATCGGGGGAAGAAGTGCCCCCCGTCGAGGTCATTTGTTACCGCATTGTCGAGTGACCCGGAGGACGACATGAGCACCGACGTCTGCGTAGAGCTTTTCTCCCAGCTCGGCTTCACCAAGCGCGAGGCGGAGATCTACGTCTACCTGATTCAGCACTCCCCGGCGACCGGTTACAAGATCTCCAAGGATATCGGTCGCTCCAAGACCAATACGTACAAGGCCATTTCCGCGCTCCAGACCAAGGGAGCGATCGATATCGATGACGGCGAGGCGCAGCAGTGCCGCGCCGTTCCGCCCGGGGAGCTTCTTGATCAAATCGAACACCAGTTCCACGAGCGGCGCCGGCAGGCGGCCGAGGCGGTCAAAGGATTGAGCCAGGCGTCGCGAGACTTCCGGGTGTACCAACTCTCCACCGTGGAGCAGGTCTATTCACGCTGTCGCCGGATGCTGCGGGAGTGCGAACGGGTGGCGCTCCTCGACCTATTCCCGGAGCCGATCAGCCGGCTTCGGGATGACATTGCCGCTACCGCCGCGCGGGGCGTCAAGGTGGCGGTGCAGGTCTACGAACCGACCGAGATTCCGGGTGCACAGATCATTCTCAATCGGAGCAGCGCCGACATCCTGCGGCGTTGGTCCGTGCACTGGGCGTCGCAGTTCATCGACGGCAATCAGTATCTGATCGCCCTTCTCGCCGCCGGCGGGCGCGAAGTCCACCAGGCGCGCTGGAGCGAGAGCCCCGTTCTGTCTTGGGGCTACTTCAGTTACGCTCATTCCGATTTCCTCCTCGCTTCCCTCGCCCCGCTGCTCGAAGAGGATCGTCCACTGGAGGAACTCCGGACAATCTATCGAGATTGGCAACAACGCTATCCCGAGGGCTTCGAGCCCGGCTACCAGTACCTGGTCGATCGCTTCGGATGGGGGTAGCTCGCGGTTTGTGGTACAATTGCAACCGCGTGGATTTGCCAGGATGGTTTTGCGAGGAAGGAGATTCGTCATGGGCATCCCCATTGGATCACGGTTGTTTGTCATTGCGGCGCTGATGGGTCTCGTCGTCTCCGCGGCGGGGGGCGAGGGACTGCAGATGTTTAATCCGGCGGCCCGCTACTGCGAGGAGCTGGGCTACACCTATCTGGTCGAAAGCGGGGAATGCGTCCTCCCCAACGGGGAGACGGTGAGCTCGTGGGACTTCTACCGCGGAAAGGTGGGGCAGGAATATTCTTTCTGCGCGGGGCAAGGCTACGAAATCGCGACCGAAGTTCAGGATACCGGGACTTCTCGGACCGAGTGTGCGGTGTGCAAGACGACCGACGGCGTGGTGGTCGGCAGGGTCGATGACCTGATGGGCCTCTTCGATCTCGAGCCCTCGGGCTTCTCGGCCCTTGCCGAGGACCTCGATCCGGAATCGGCGGCGGTTATCGATCGCCCCGTGAGAGACGACCTCCCCTCGAGCTTCGACTGGCGCGAGCTGGGCGGCTGCACGTCCGTCAAGGACCAAGGTTCATGCGGCAGCTGCTGGGCTTTCTCGACGGTGGGGGCGCTGGAATGCAACATCCTGATCAAGGACAACGTGGAGGTCGACCTCTCCGAGCAATGGCTGGTGAGCTGCAATCAGGATGGATGGAGCTGCAGCGGCGGCTATTTCGCGCACGACTATCACATGTGGAAAACCGATCCCTGTGATGATACCGGCGCTGTCCTGGAGGCCTTCTTCCCCTACGAGGCTTCCAATTTGCCCTGCAACTGCCCTTATCGCCACGACTACTTCATCGAGGATTGGTCCTACATCGCGGGCTCGGGGTCGATTCCAGCGGTCGACGCGATGAAGGTCGCCATCATGGAGCACGGTCCGATCTCCGTGGCCGTGGCCTCGGCGGGTATGTCGGGATACTCCGGGGGCATCTTCGAGGATTGCAACCACTACGACATCAACCACGCCGTGGTATTGGTTGGTTGGGACGACGATCAGGGCCCCAATGGGGTGTGGTTCATGCGCAACTCCTGGGGCACCGATTGGGGAGAGAATGGCTACATGCGGATGCCGTACGGCTGCAATGACATCGGCTACGGCGCCTGCTACGTAGAGTACCGCGAACCGCTGCAGGTTTATCTTCCGGACGGCGTTCCCGAGGCAGTCCCTTCGGGCGAGGCGACCACGATCGCGGTGGAGATCCTGGAACTCGCCGACGAGTGCGTTCCCGGCACCGAGATGCTGCATTATCGCTACGACGGCGGCGCCTTCCAGGCCGCGGCGCTGGAACAGATCGATGGGGAGCTTTACCAGGCGACGCTCCCGCCCGCGGGGTGTGACGATACCCCCGAGTACTACTTCAGCGCCGAAGGTGAGAATTGCGGTCTGGTCTGCAATCCGGCGGACGCTCCGGCTTCCTCTTATCACAGTCTGGTCGGGGAGCTGACGATCGCGTTCGAAGACGATTTCGAGACCTCCAACGGCTGGACGGTGGTGAACGATGACAACCTCACCGACGGACCCTGGGAGCGGGCCGTACCGGCCGGGGGTGGTGACCGCGGGGATCCCCCGACCGACTACGACGGATCGAGCCGCTGTTTCGTCACCGACAACGCCGATGACAACTCCGATGTGGATGACGGCATCACCTGGCTCATCTCTCCGGTCTTCGACCTGAGCGGTGAAACCGAGGTCAAGGTCGACTACGCCCTCTGGTACACGAACTACTTCGGAAACGACCCACACAACGACCTGTTCAAGGTTCACGTCACCAACAACGGCGGCAGCAGCTGGGTCCTCGCCGAGACGGTCGGGCCGCAGACGGCCGACGGCTGGACCCGTCACAGCTTCATGCTGAACGATTTCGTGGAGTTGAACGATCGCCTCCAAGTGCGCTTCGAGGCGTCCGATCTGGATGACGGCTCGGTGGTCGAAGCGGGCATCGATGCCTTCGCGATCAAGACGCTCGAATGCGGCATGAGTGATGCAGCCACATGGGTGCCGGGAGCGGCGGTGCGCCTGCACGTTGACGTCCCGTCGAGCGTGATCCGCTACGAGTTGCCGGCCGCCGGGCCGGTGGAGCTGGGGATCTACGATCTTGCCGGCCGCCGTGTGGCGGAGCTCGTGGGCGGGGCGCACCAGGCGGCGGGATCCCATGATCTGGTCTGGAATGCGCCGGCGCCGTCGGGTGTCTATTACTGCCGGCTCCAGGCAGCGGGGGTGACGATCACCCGGCCGCTGATCCGCATCGACTAGATGGAGTACCGCGCGAAGAGGGGGGCCCAAAGGGCCCCTTGGGTCCCCCTTTTCGGTGCAAGGGCATCTACGGGGGAGTCGGGCGGGTAACCCTTCCTAGTGCTCGTCGATGCTCCCGATCCCCGAAACCCGATCGCGCACGTGCTCGGGATCGCCCCAGTAGTCGATGCTCCCGACGCCCGTCAGTTGTGCCCGGAGGTTCTGCTTGACGTGGACGTCGATGCTTCCCGCGCCCGGAAGCGACACATCGGCATTCTGCGCGATCAGGTCGCGGGCATCCACACTGCCCGCGCCATGGAGATCGATCTCCAGATCCTCGACGGTTCCGGAGATCGTGAGATTCCCCGCGCCATGGAGGACGTACTCGAAGGTCTCCCCGCGGAAGTCCACAATCTCCACATCGGCCGCCCCGTCGATGGAGAGCTCCTCCAGGCTGGGAACGGTGATCTCGGCGAGGCAGGACCGGTCGACATCCATCTCGCCCTTGAGATCGAGGAGCAGCGTGTTGCGGCGCTGGCGGGTGACGACCCGATCGATCAGATTGTCATCGAAGGTGACCTCGAGGGACGGCGCGGGGCCGATCCGGACGTGGACATCGAAGGCGCCGTTGATGTGGATGTGGTTGAAGTTGTCCACCTCGCGGACTTCGCTGACCAGGTCCCCGGAGCCTTTGATGGATGGTTTGCGGTCGCGCCATCCGGCCGTTGCATCGCCCGCCACCATGCCCAGGCACGCCGTCACTACGAGCAGAATCATCAGTTTTCGCATAGAAGCCTCCCCCGTTCTGGGTCCAAGAGATTGACGAACGGAACGGGGAGAAGGTTTAGGTGGGTGGGCGCGGCGCCGCGGGCAGGCATCGGCTTGGGGCTGATGGATAGGGTCAACAGGAACGAGAGCGGGTCGACCGAGGGAGCACGTTTGGCGAGCGCCCGGTTCCGCGGATCTGCCATGGGGTGGGGGAAGCATTTGTCGATGGTGGGTGGGTTCCGTAACGATCGGACAGAGAAGCACATCCGCGACGATACAATCGTACACATCCAGTTCGCACGTGCGAGCGAGCACATGGTTGCCAAGCGGTAAGTAAAACCACACAATCGAAGGAGAGCATGTTATGGCTGTCTTCCGATGGAGCGGGACGGGCTGGATTGTAGTTGTTGTCTTCGCGCTTTCGCTGGCTCTGGGCCAGGTGTTAGCGGTCCTTCTGCCTCGAAGTACGGTGGATGCCCGCAAAGGGTGGACGTATGCCGCGGGGTTGGTCCTCGGTGCGGTTGCCGTATACCGGACAGGTACGCCAATCGGTGAGGATCACCAGCCCGGGTTGCCGTCCGGATGACACATGGAGGTGCGCAGGTGAGGCTTTCGTACGGATGCTTCCTTCTTCTCGCGCTCTACGGTCCCATTTCGTGTTCCCCGGATCCGTCCGGCAAGCATTCGTCGGTCCTCGAAGCCAGCGTACTGCGGTTGCTCGGGAAGAATGGCTTTGCGGAAGACAGAATGATGTCCACCCAGATGTCACCGGTCGACAGCTCCCTCACATTCTCATTCATCTCGGATCAGGAAGGAGTGGGCAGGCTGATAGATGCTTTTGCACTCAAGCCCTACGACGATGACTCGGGCAGGTATCTGGAAGCTACGGCGCGCACGGATCCCGCTTGGTGGCGGCGGGATAGTCTGTGGATCGCGGGCTCACAAGATAGCCTCCGTCTTGAATCGATCCTTTTGACGTACGGAAGAACCGAAGCCTGGGTGGAGCTGCGCGTCGTCCCGGCCATTGATTCGCCCAGGTTGCGAGCAAGAATGCTTCTCCTTGCGCTGTCCAAAGGAGATACGACGGCCGCCAAGGCGATCCTCGACCGGGGGATTGATCTGAGTCTGCGAATGCCGGGGTCCCACACTCTTGGGACTGCTGCCCTGAACTGGGCCTATCAGCGCTGCGGCATGCCAATGGTCCACGAGATTCTTCGAGCAGGGGCATCCCCATGTGATTGTGATGATACAGGGGAAAGCGTCTTGATGCATGCCGCGGAAGCAGGCGACCATGGCGCCGTGTCCACGTTCTTGCAGCAGTGCTCGACGGGGACCAATCGGTGTCTCGGCGCAGCAGCTCTGTATGCAGCTTGGGGGGGGCACATCGAGATTCTCGATCTCTTCCTGGCGCATGGAATGGACATCGATCTCCTGGTTCCCACCTATGGCGCGGCAGGCGTGGCGTTTGAGACCCTTGAGCCTGATGCGGGCACGTGCCCCAGGACCCTCTTGATGGCTGCCGCGGAGAGTGGGCAGGAAGATTGCGTTGCATACTTGGTGACCCGAGGAGCGCAGATAGATGTGGAGGTTGGTTGTGCCGGCAAACTTGGTGCGGTTTCTCGGCATTCGGCGCTATCTCTCGCCAAGGAAAATGGGCACGATGATGTGGTGCGTCTCTTGACAGATGCCGGCACCCCAGCCCATTAAGGACGGGAACACAGATGTGAACGATAGGTTCGCGCGGGGAGATACCACAGGTGCCGTGCGAGAACTGGGCGGCCGAGCAATCCCTATGATCACGGCGGCAGCACTTGTTGCCGGCTGCCTCGCCATTGCCACAGGAGATGTTGAGAATCAGGGCAATACCCTTCCGATCCGATCCCGTATCCCACCACCTGCGGGCTACGAGCGGATTCCCGCTGCGCCCAGCAGTTTCGGAGCCTGGCTCCGCGAACTCCCGGCCAGGCCCGGACGGTCTGTAGCCCATCTGTACAACGGCCAGCCGAAATCAAACCAGACCGCGCACCATGCCGTCCTGGACATCGACATCGGAGACAAGGACCTTCAGCAATGTGCCGACGCGGTGATCCGCCTTCGCGCCGAATACCTCCTCGCGATCTCCTGCGCAGAAGAGATTGCCTTCAAGTTCACGAGCGGAGATGTGGCCGGCTGGGCGGAGTGGCGTGAAGGCCAACGTCCGGTTGTCTCCGGGAATCGTGTCTCGTGGCGGGACACAGGGAGGGTCGATGTCACCTATGAGAACTTCCTCGAGTATTTGGAGACGGTCTTCATGTACGCCGGATCATCATCCTTGGAAGGTGAGCTCCTTCCCGTGGCCGACCCTTCGGAGCCCGAGATCGGCGATGTCTACATCAAAGGCGGGTACCCCGGCCATGCCGCGCTGATCGTGGATGTCGCGGAGGACACACAAGACGAGCGGGTTCTCCTGCTGGCCCAGAGCTACATGCCGGCCCAAGACATCCACATTCTCAAGAGCTTCGAGGATGACAGCCCATGGTATGCTGCGCGTAGTGAGGGGGTCTTGAAGACTCCACTGTGGGTATTCGACTACGAGGATCTCCGGCGGTTCCCCCGAACCACGTGCGAGAGTGAATCGAATTAGCCGTGCGCGCCATGAAGGACCTCTTCCAACTTGTGGTCTCCGGATGGGTCTCCGATACTGAGGGCGACGTGACGGGTCAGCCACGCCATGCCGGAGGGACCCATGAAGCCAGGGGAGATTACCGGATAGAGGCCGGAATCGCGGCCTACGAGCGAGGTGATCGAGGGCAAGCGATCCGGATTTGTGACGAGATCTTGAACGATGATCCCTGTTGTGCCTGGGCCTGGGCGGACCCTCTCTACCCCACGGGGATGTTCGCGAGCACGGGAGAGGCCGGTTTCAAGCTCCGCCGCCGGCTGGAGATCCGAGAGCTGTTCGCGAACCTCGACTCGTTTGCAATCGATGTTCTCCGCTACGCCGACATCGCACTCGATGTGGGGGCGTTCGGGATCGCGGCCGAGCCCTACTGGTCGAGTCTGCCCTTCCAGGTGAGGTCGAACGGCGAGAAGGCAGTGGACGGATTGGTCTATTGTCTGGAACAGCTGGGGGTCTCGGATATCAAGGCGGATTTCGCGGGGGATCCCGAGGAGCGGATTCGGGGGGCGGGTCGCGCCGCACGTAGGCGCCTGGAGGTTGGCGTGGCGTACAAGATGATCGATGGAGTGCAGTAGTGCGCAACGTTTGCGGAATCACGTCGGTGCTCTGCATGATCTGGGTCGTGCTGTGTGCCGGAAACGGCTTCGCGCAGACCCCGGGAACTCCCTCGTCTCTCCGGGACCGACTGGTGCAGGATCTCCGGCAGGGGCGTGATCTCCACATCACTTCCTACGTGGGTCTCTGGGCCGTTCACCGGAATGATCCAGCACGAAACCTCTATTGGGGGGCTCTGTACGGCCATGGGGCGATGTTCACGGAGTCGCGCCGGCAGGAAGTCGCTCGCCGCCTTCCGTTTGTATCCATCCACTCCTACGAGATCCTGGAGGAGAGAACCCAATCCGAGGATCCCGTCCTGGTGCGGGTGATCTCGGCACCGCGGCCTGAGAACCAGGGCGGCCGGGTCGTTGTGGTCTATCTCGTTTACGAGGATCTGAAACAGGCCATGCTGGACATGGGAAACCATCTGAAGACCGGGCAGGTGCCTTCGAGTCTAGGAGACGGGTCGTTGGCGGATCGTTGCGCGAAGGCGTCGTACCTGATCGGATACTGGGGGCACAATGTCTACTACGGGGCGTGGGACTGCGATGATTTGGAGGACTCCCCGGTCACAACGGAAGACGTTCCGAGGGGGGTGTTCTCCGTGGGGTGCAGGACCGCGGTGTGGTTTCCCCAAAAACTGTTGGGAGGAGAGGGGCTCATTGAACCCGTGCTCTTCACCCGCACCAACATGGCGCCCGAGGCCTATGTCGCGCTGGCCTTGTATGATGGGCTTGGCCGAGGGGTATGCGCGGGAGAGCTTGTGACTCATGTGGCTCGCGCGTACAAGGCCTATCAGGAAATCGGTCGCTCGCCGCAGCCGCTTCGGGCCTATGAGCGGACATTTGTGAATGATCCGGCGCGGATTCGGGAGGTTGCACGGGAGATTGAGTGAGGAACCTCGATCCCCTGCGATCCCGCACTCACTCAGATCCCGGCACTCCCTGGTCACTATCTGCATCGAGTCCAAAGATCTTGTCGAGCATCGTAGGATCGATGCTGGAAGCGATCCGTGCCAGGCTGTCCGCCTCTGCCTCGCGTCCTTGCGTGAGACGCATGACGGCGAAGTATGCGTATGCTGCGGCATCCTGGCCATTCCGCTCCAGGTACCGTTCCAATGCCCATTCGGCATCGGTACAGCGTTCTCGGCAGGCGTGACACAACGCAAGGTTGAAGAGGACAATAGCTGTCTTCAGGATCCTCGTCCAAGAGTCTCTGAAAGATCGCCGCCGCTTCGTCGAACTTGTCCTGGTCGAAGAGCGATTCAGCCTGGTGTAGCGCAACATGGTATTTGGCGATTGCGCCGATGAAGGTAGGCGACATGGCGCCCACGACGAAGATCAGCCCGATTGCCACTCCCTTCAGTTGTGATGCGGGCCTTGCTCCCAGGCGCAAGCCGGCACGGTAGATCGGTCGCTGTTGCGCTCGGAGCAAGGAGGCGATGGGGAGGTTGATGACATACCCAATCAGATATCCTGGGTGACCGGTCGTATCCGGCAGCGCGGAGAGCAGGAAGGCCATCCAGACGAAGTGTTTCGGGCTATAGAGGCGCAGATCGAACAGCGTGAATCCACAGCTGCTGCAGCAGTGACCCTCGGTAGGGAGCGGAGTGTTGCACCGTGGGCAGCTGGCGTCGATGCCAGCCCGGGAGGCGGCTTGCATGGGGTCCTCCTGTCCGGTTTCCGGCAGCGTGCACAAGGGCGAATCGAGACTTCCGACGATCACAGCACGGGACGCTCCGAACAGCAACCAGAGTGATGATAGCGCATCTCAGCTCCGGGGAACACCTTGGGGAATGGATGACCCGGATGGATCGGATGCCGTAACCTTCCCCCCTCCCAGCGGTCCTACCCCATAGCCCCCATTACCCGAGGCGTGGATGCCCCCCGGCCATCCGCCCCGCAAGACCCGAGGGAGGTCAACCATGCACGGGTCCCGATGGGGAGGGCATTACCTAGCGGTGGTGCTCCTCGCATGTTCCGCATCCGCCGCTGAAGCCGATGAACCACGCGTCGTCCCCGGAGTCGAAGCCGCGCGCGTCAATCCCGCGGCCCCCCGAATCGACGGGGACCTCCGCGATGAAGCCTGGCATCACCTCGGCCGCAACGTCGTGCGCGACTTCACGCAGCGTGAGCCCGACGAGGGGGCATCACCGACCGAGTCCACCCAGGTCGCCGTGCTCTACGATGATGACGCCCTCTACTTCGCGTTCTGGTGTTACGACTCCGAACCGGAGAAGATCGCGCGTCAGTTGGTTCGCCGCGATCGCCACGCGGAATCGGACCTGATCGCCGTGCGTCTCGATCCCTATCACGACCATCAGACCGGCTATGACCTCTACCTGAGCGCGGCCGGCGTGCAGATCGACGGGCGGCTCTCGAACGACAACAACATCGACTACGCGTGGGACGGGGTGTGGGAAAGCGGCGTGAAGATGCAGCCCTGGGGTTGGTCGGCGGAGATGCGGATTCCGTTCCAGTGTCTGCGCTTCAACGAAGAGGAGAACCACACCTGGGGCATCGATTTCGCCCGCGCGATCAAGCGGAAGGCCGAGAGCTTCCGTTGGGCCTTCGTGCCCCGCGCGCAAGGGGGCTACGTCTCCAATTTCGGCCACCTAACCGGATTGACCGGGATCAAGCCGCGCCGCCTGATCGAGATCTTGCCCTACGGCGTCAGCAGTCTCGAGACCGAACCCGAGAGCCGCGGCAACCCCGATGGTCGAGAACACAGAAGCAACATGGGCGTCGACATGAAGTACGGCTTGGCCTCGAATCTCATCCTGGATGCGACCATCAACCCCGACTTCGGCCAGGTGGAACTCGACCAACCCGTCCTCAATCTCTCCACCTTCGAGACCTACTTCTCCGAGCGGCGACCTTTCTTCTTGGAGGGTGCGGACCTCTACGATTCGGAGTTCACCCTCTTCTATTCCCGGCGAATCGGCCGGGCGCCGGGATCAGGCGTACAAGACGACGAGCTCGACTACTACACGTCCTACCCGAAGGCGACGACGATCCTGGGTGCGGCGAAGCTCACCGGCCGAGTGGCCGATCGAACCAGTATCGCGTGCCTCACCGCCATGACCGAAGGCGAGAAGGCCGAGTACAAGACCAATGCGGGGGAGACACGCGAGGGCATCGTGGAACCGGAGGCAACCTACTCGGTCGCCCGGATCAAGCAGGATGTGTTGAAGCAATCGAGCGTGGGGGGAATCCTTACCCTGGCGGCGCAGGATACGCGCCACCCGGCGACGACCGGGGGGTTCGATTGGCGACTCCAGACCAACAACAACATGTGGGGATTCCGGGGGCAGACGATCTTCAGCCGGGTGGATGCGGAGAAGACCGGCTTTGGTCTCGACATGACCTTTGGGAAGCAAGCCGGGGAGCACGTCGAGTGGGCTTTCGGCACGCTGATCAAGGATCCGAACCTCGACATCAACGATCTCGGCTACACAAGCCGTGCCGACTGGCGGGGCACGTGGGTCTGGTGGCAGTACAAGACCTCGGATGACATCTGGATCGTGCGCAACAGCTGGAACAACCTCAATGTCAGCCGCGCATGGAACTACGCGGGTGACAACATCCAGGGCAACTGGAACTTCAACAACACGATCGAATTCGTCAACAACTGGACGGGCGGCATGGGATTCAACCGCAACGACCCCAAGGTCAATGATCGTGAAACGCGCGGCCACGGCTTGTGGGACACGCCGGCGAGCTGGAATGCCTGGGTCTGGCTCGACACCGACGAGCGAAAGCCCTTCTCGGTTGAGCTCGACTACAGCCTCGGCCACAGCCGGACCAGTCCGTGGTGGGAGACCGAGCTTCTCTTTCGGTATCGCCCCGTCGCCAATGCGGCATTCGAGGTTCACGGAGAATTCACGCACGACTTCGACCAACTCAGCTGGGTGACGAACCCGGATGAAGAGACGACGATCTTCGCCTACCGCGACCAGGACATCTTCACACTCGACGCCTCCGCCGATTGGGTTTTCCACCGCGACCTGTCCTGCCAACTCTCCGCGCGGGGGCTTCTTACCAGCCTCGACCATCATGACTACCGGCCCTACTTGGGCGGCGGACGGTACGGGGATGCGGTCGGTGGGTACGATGCGGACTACCTCTACTCCGCGCTCAATTCCACGTTTCTGCTCAGGTGGGAGTACCGCCCGGGGAGCACGCTGTATGCTGTCTGGACCCGCGCGCTTTCGGACGCGGATGGCAGCGTAAACCAGCTCGACGTCGGCCGGGACATCGATCGCTGGTTCAACGGCGACTCGGAGAACCTCTTCCTGGTGAAGGTCAGTTACCGCCTCGCGCTCTGAAGCGGGACTTGATTTCACCCCAAGACACCGGCGTCACGGGCGTCATCCCGCACCCGACCGGCCAAGCGCCGATAAGCCCGCAGGGCTCCTGCGGTGCGCACGGGGAGCAGTCATCGAGGGTGAAGTCATCCTCCGCCGGGGCACAGAAGAGCGGGTCATCGCAGATGTTGCCGTCCACCCCAAACTGGTCGGCGATGCACCCGATCCAATCACCGCCCGCGTTTCCGTAGACGTCGCAGCAGACCAGAAGCGGATGGCTCGTTCCGTCCTCACAGACGATCGCGGGACCCCTCTCGTTGAAGGCGATGATCGTGTTCTCGATCAGGGGAGAGGCGTACGGCCCGCAGTAGACCCCGCCCGCCCCGCTTGACCAGTTGCCGTAGAACGTGCAGCCGACGATCTGGGCCGTCGACTGGTAGAGATAGATGCCTCCCCCCCGGACCGATTCGTTGTCGAAGAACGTGCAGCCATCGAACGTCGCTTCCGATGATTGGATGGACGCGGCGCCGCCCACGTCCGCGTTGTTGCCGTGAAACACGCAGCCGGTGAGCGTGGCGGAAGATCCGTCCAGACAGAGAATGGCGCCGCCGCCCGGAGCCGGCATCTTGACCCCGTTGAGGTGGAAGAGGCAGTTGGTGGCGGTAACCGAGCTCGCATCCTCGCACATCACGACCCCACCTCCGAAGAGGCAGAATTGCGTTCGGAACTCGCAGTCGGTGAGGTCGACCGATGACTGCTCGGTGCAGTGGATCGCCGCTCCCCAATCGCCGGCGTTGCCGTCGATGAAGCAATCACGGAGAGCGGGAGACGCTTCCTCGGAGCAATGGAGCACGCCGCCGAAGCTCGCGCTGTTCACTCGGAACACGCAACCTTCCAGAACGGGCGAAGCCCCCTCGCAGAGGATTGCGCCGCCACGGTTCCACGGGTACTCCTCATCACAACGCCCTCCGACAATCGTGAGGTTCTGGATGATCGATCCGGGGCCTTCTCCGTTGTGGAAGTGAATCCCGCGGTGGATCGTGTGCGGCGGTCCACAGCTGATGATGCAGGCGTCCGGATTTCCACTCTGCGAGCGCAGGGTGATCGCCTTGCCCAGGTAATCGAGATCCCGGTTGCCGTCATCGGTGAAGGTGCCGTCGGTCAGCTCGATGACATCCCCATCCGCCGCGGCCTCGATCGCCGCTTGAATGGTGGGGAAGTCACCGCTGCCGTCGGGGTGAATCGTGAAGGTGTCGGCGTGACCGAAGGTGGCGGTGGAAGCCAGAACCGTAAGACCAAGGACGAGCATGCGCATGGGTTCCCTCCTTGAATGGGCCGAACAGGATTGCGCGGTACCTTAAGGATACCGAAGAGCGAACCGCAGAGCCAGGGCGATTACCCGCGCGCTTCTAGAACCGACACCGCACTCAGAATCCAGACGTACGTCGTCGAGACCATCGAGGCTCCGATCACGTTGGTGAAGGCGACAGCGGCCAGGCAAACCTGGCAACAGGCAAGAGCGAGAAGCTTGGCCTCCCGGGGTTCCCCGGCGTGTCGGCGCGCCGCGGTGAGCACGCGCCAGAGGACGAGAAGCTGGAAGAGAATAAAGAGCCCGACCCCGATCGCGCCGCTGTGGTAGGCGAGGGCGACGTAGGTATTGTGCAGTTGCCGGTTGGAGCGCCAGTCTTCTTTGACGACATCGAAGTAGACGAACCGCTTGCCGAGGCCGAGGCCGAGAATCGGGTTCGCCCGCACCTCTTTGAGCGCCTCGCCCCAGACAAAGAGCCGCCAGACGGTCGTGATATCGCCCGACACGTTGCTGAGGCTGGCCGCGCGAGTTGCCACATCGCCGCCGATATCGAGATTGGTGGCCACCAGAATCACGACCACCACGAGTCCGACCAACAGGACCGCGGGAAGATATCGCCGCCAAACCTGCCGTCCGGCGCCGGTGGACCCCGAATAAGCGACGGCTACGCCCATCACCGCTCCCAACCAAACCGATCGGGCTTGAGCTAGAAGGATGCCGATCAAGTAGAGGGCCGCGCACACCACACTCCAAAGCGGCCGGCGGCGGGACCAGATCGTTCCGGCAACCAGCGCGAGAGCGAAGAAGAGCACCATCGCTTGCAGGCCCGATAGGTAGCGGAGGGTGTGGGAGCTGGTCGAGTGGCCGACGTTTGCCCCGGTCAGAGCGTTCCAGATGCCGTAGAGACCGATCAAGACGCCCGAACCGAGGACCGCTGCCAGCAGACGGCGGCGGCTCTCCGGAGAGGTCATGACGTGGAGGACGAGGAAGTAGAGGAGGCCGTAAAGGTAGCGCAGGCGGAAGGCGGGCAGGGCGCGCGCGCCGTGGATGGCATAGCCGCGGGCGAGGCTGAAAAGACCGTATAGGAGAAAGGCGAAGAGCGTGATCGAGATCGGATCCCGTAGCCGGGGCAGCGGGCGGCCTCGCCGCAGCGCTCCCAGGATCAGCCCTCCCAACAAGGCGAGAAGGAGGATGTCGTTGGCATAGAGGTCGAGCGATCCGATCGGGAGACTCTTGACCGCGAGGTCCCAGGGTTCGGTCAACATGTTGAACGCCACCGAGATCGCGACCAAGATCGACAGATCACAGAGCGCCAATCCCGCGACACCCAATCCCGCGACCGCGAGGATCGCCGCCACCGGATGGAGGACCGAGAGGGCCCCAATGGCCAGAGCCAGAGCGGCGATGCCGATGACGCGCGGCGTGGTCACCCTGCTAGGCCTCCTCTTGGGTAGCGGCGGACTGGCCCATGATCCGGATCAGGCGGGTCAACGCATCCATGTTCCGGTGCCGGTCGGCCCGGGCCTCCACGCACGTGCGGCCCGCCTCGCGGACGCGCGCCCGCAGAGTGCGGTCGCTCAGACCGAGATCGACCGCGCGACGGATCGCCCCCGGGTCCTCGGGATGGGCCAAGAGACCGTTCTGTTCCGGAACGATCCACTCCCGGTTGCCGGAGATATCGGCCGCCAGCACCGGCGATCCCACCGCCATCGCCTCGAGCAGTGTCTGCGACAATCCGTCGGGACTCCACAGCGAGGCGATCAGGTCAGATAACCAGTAGACGCTCCGCAAGTCTTCAGGCGATACCCTGCCCAGGTCAACGTAGCGTTCGGATATCCCCAGCTCGTCGACCAGCTCGCGGCATCGATCGCGCGCCGCCTCGGTCCCCATGCCGAGTTGCACGAGGATCGGTGCCGACCGGCACCCGGCGAGCGCTTGGATCAGCTCTCTCTGGTGTCCGCGTGGAGCGATTCCCCGCGGGGAGCATACCACCGGCGTGCCGGCCTCCGCGGCCTCGATCCACGCCGACCAATCGGGATGCCGGGCGAGGAGGTCCTCTCGGGCAAGGTCGATGTCCGCCGGTCCCGGCGGCCGCCAGAAGCCGAGATCGATCCCGGTCAGCCCCTTGAGCACGCGGGCCGGGCTGGCCCCCAGATCGCGGATGGCCCCCGTGACCGCATCGGTTTCCCCCAGGAGCAGCGCCGCCCGCCGCACCGCGTACCGGGCGCACCAGCGATGCAATCGGTGGCCGTGGGCGAAGCGCAGGACATCCTGTCCCCAGGAGACGAGTCCGTAAGGGGTGAATCCTCCCCAGGAGGCGAGGTAGCCCTCGGGTTGAAAGCGGAGGGCGAGGAGCCGGTTGGGTCGGACCTCACGCAGCCACCGGCGGAACGCGGGAACGAGACGCGCCGCGCGGGTGATGGTTCGCAGCCGCCAGGGGTCGGCACCGGATTCCCGACGCCGCACGAGGTGGGGATCGCGGGGCGGCGGGATCGCCCCGGGAACGGCCAGGGGGGCGAAGACGCGCGCGGGGAGGTCGATCGGGGGCAGCTGCTTCTGGGCGGAGAAGACGTGCACGGCGAATCCCCGCTCCAAGAGCCCGGTCACCCAGGCCCGCGTGTGCGGGCTTCCCGGATCGGCGACGAGGGCGATCTTCATCTCGCCCCTCCCTTGAAGAACGAGCGGATGGTGTCACGGACGATCAACACATCATCCCCGCGCAGCCAAAGGAGATGCAACCAGGAGAATCCTGGTTCCCGCCGAAACCGCCAGACCAGCTGCGCGGCGACGAGCGCGTAGGCGACCGAGGAGGCCGCCGCGGCGCCGGAAGCTCCGTACCTGGGAATCCAGAGGAGGTTGAGCGCCAGGTTGACCGCCAGTCCGACCGCCGCCGTAACGGCGTTGATGCGGGGCTTGCCGAGATGCTGGGTGAAGTAGAGTGCGAGGGGTGAGGAGACCGTGCCCAGCACGACGCCCGGCAGGAGCCAGGTCAGGGGGCGGATCGATGGGAGAAAGGCTGCTTTGAACGTGAAGAGGATCAGTGGGCGGACGACGATCAAGAGCCCGATCGACATCACCAGCACCGACCAGATGCCGATCCGAACCGCGCGATGAGTGAGATGCAACGCTTCCTCCTGCCGGCCGGAGGCGATCCGCGGATTGAGCGCGAGCGTAAGGGAGCGCGGCACGTACCAGAGCATCTCGCCCAACAGCACCGCGACCGAGAAGATCCCGACCGCTTCCGATCCCCGGATGTTGCCCAGGATCAACCCCCCCGCGCGCAACACCAGAACCCAGATGAGATTGGCGAGATAGGCCTCCACGCCGAATCGGAACGCCCCCCGCGCGCAGGCCTTGACCGATTCGAACCGCGGTCGCACGCGGGCGAAGATCCAAGCAACCATCACGAGGGGCGAGATCGCCTGCGTCCCCAGCCACGTGTAAGTTGCGGCGTTTCGGTCTCCACGCAGCACGGCAAGGACCAGGATCACGCCCGCCGTCCACCCGAACGGGGTGAGGATGCGGATGATGTTGAGCGCGCGGATCCGGCCCAATCCGATCACGAGGCCCGAGAGGTTGAGGAGCAGAAGCGAGAGGATGACCAGCGGCAGGAATCCGATCAGCACCCCCGCCGGGAGATCCATGCGTTTCCCGAAGACCGGCAACAGCAGCGCGACCAACACGGCGCACACGCAACCGATGCCCAGCCCCAGAACGATCTGGGTCGCGGCGATCGTCTCAGGGGGGAAGCGCTTCTTGCCCACGTGCTGGATCGCCGCCGCGTGTAACCCCATGCCGCCCAGACTCACGGTCACGAAGAGCGAGTAGGCGAGGAAGGAGATGAGCCCCTTGCCGTCGGGTCCCAGCGTGCGGGCCATGACGATGTTGGTCACCGCGCCCGCTCCCAGGGCGAAGACCTGAAAGGCGAGCGTGCGCAGGCTGTCGCGTCTCACGCTCATGGCGGTCCCCACTCGCGTTCGGCCCGCGTCAGGATATCCTCGACGCGGGCGCTCAAGCTCTCCCACGTGTAGGCCCGCGCCGCGTCCTTCCGCCGCGAGCGGCGGGTCGCGTCATCTTCCGCCAAGGCCTGCTGGATGTGGGCGATCGTCTCCTCCGCGCCCTCCGCGAATCGGATCTCCTCGGCCACCGGCTCGCCCATGAGTGAGTCGAGGGGCGTCGAGACCACCGGGCGGCCGGCGGCGAGGTACTCGTATACCTTGAGTGGATTGACGGCCCGCCGCACGTCACCCGCGCGAAAAGGGCTCAGGCACACATCGAAGGCGTGGAGGAAGTCGGGAATCTTCTCCTGCGGGCGGGGCCCGAGGAGCAACACGTTCGGCTCGGCGGCCAAGCGCGCCGCCGCCTCCGGCTCGTAGACGGCCCCTACGAGAACCAGGCATCCACTCGGAAACGCGCGCGCAACCGATACGAGCAAGTCGAAATCGAGATAGGGAAAGATCGCCCCGGTGAAACCGATCCGAGGATGCGGCAGACCGCGGATCTCCTCGGGTGCAGATTGGTAACCCCGATCGATCCAGTCGCCGCGCACGCCATTGGGTACGACGTGGAGCCGGCGGGGAGCGTACATCTCGGCGAGGAGTTTCGAGGTTGTCAGGAGCAGGTCCGCGCGCTCCAGGGCCGCGTCCACACACCGACGCATGGTGTGCCGGGCGTGTGATCCCGCATCATACGCACCCAGGTCGTCCACCAGGTCGAAGATGACGCGCTCGGGCTTGAGGGTCGGCACCGACTGGATGTACTGCGGTTCGTACAACCAGAGCCGTACCCGCTCGAATCCCAATTGCCCGGCCGTCCGGCGGAGTAGCGTTCCCCAGAACCGGTACTGCCACCGGCTCACCCTCTCAAGGGTCCAGAAGGGCAACCCCCTCGGCGGGGTGAGGGTCCAGAGCCGATCACCCCGCTTCCGCAGCCGGGGCAGGACGTAGCGATTGGCCTGACCGGGGGGCATCTGCGTGCGCCCCCGTCGGAGGATGGAAAAGGAAGGCTCGACGTAGAGCACCGGCCGGGACCGGGACAGGTGCGACATGAAGTGCTGCTTCCGGAACCAGGCCTCGTCCCAGTACTGCGTGGAGACGCAAACGATGAGCGCATCGGTGGCCAATGTCACAGGCCTCCCTGGCCCGCGGCCGTCGCGCGCGGCTCTGATGGAGTGATTCTAGGCATCGGCTGAGACTAGCGGGCCGGGGTGCTGGCGGGAAGGCCAAATGGGCCCGGGCGTTTGCTTCCGGCGGTCGCACGGAAGCCCCAGGGGGGCTATGATGGGGCCCGGGCAGAGGGCCGAGAGGGTGGGATCATGGGGACACGGGTATGGATCGATCTTGAGAACTCCCCGCATGTGCCCTTTTTCCTCCCCTGGATCGACTGGCTGCACGAGCAGGGGCATGAGGTCTATCTGACCGCCCGCGATCTCTCCCAAACCCACGAGCTCCTGCGCCTCCACGGTCTTCCCTTCGATGCCGTTGGCGGGCATGCCGGCGGGGGGCGGCTGCAGAAGGCGGCTCGGGTGCTCGCACGGGCCGCCGATCTTGCCCGCCGCGTGCGCAGCCGGCGCATCGGACTTGCGCTGGGACACGGGTCGCGCGCGCAGGTGATCGCCGCCGCCGGCCTCCGCATCCCCAGCATCACGTTCCTCGACTACGAGTATGTCTCCCTCAAGGTCTTCGGACTCTTCTGCCGCCGCGTCTGCTTCCCCGATGCCGTGCCCTCTGACGTTCTACGCGCGCGCGGCGTCGCGCCCGAGCGGCTCATCTCCTACCCCGGCTACAAGGAGCAGCTCTACCTCAACCCCGAAACCGACCGCCCTCGGCCCGAAATGCCTCCCCTGATCCTCGTGCGTCCCCCCGCCCGCCGGGCGCACTACCACACCCCGCTTAGCGAGCGGCTCTACGACCGCCTGCTGGAACGGCTGGCGCGGGAGGCAGCCGGCGCCCGCGTGCTGTTCCTGCCACGGTATGAAGATGATCGCATCGCGCTGGGCGAGCTCGCCGACCGGCATGACCACTTCGAGGTCGCCCGCGAGGTGGCCCTCGGTCGGGAGCTGATCCTGCGGGCATCCTTGGTGGTCAGCGGCGGGGGAACGATGATCCGCGAGGCGGCGGTCCTCGATGTGCCGGCGGCGAGCTTCTTCGGCGGACCGGTCGGGGGTGTCGATCGCGCGCTGACCAAGGCAGGTCGGCTTCGCATGTTGCGCTGCGAGGAGGATGTCGATCGGCTCCCCTTGCCCACCTCGGCCGGACGCATGCCGGTGGGCGGCGGTGCGCCGCTTCCCGACACCGGGCAGGTGCGCGAGTGTCTGCGTCGCGAGGTAGCCGCATTCCTCTATTAAAGGAGGGGCCCATGCATCGGGTAGGGCTTGTGCTGTTGGTGGCGTGGATTCTTGGGGCCGCATCCGCTCCCGCGGATCCGGATCGGGCGAAGCTCCAGGTTCCCGCGGACATCTGGGATGTGGTGCGCGGGCACCTGGACGCCGAAGGCGAGAAGATCGGCTACGATGCCGAGGCGATGGGGGACTACGGCCGATCGACCTTTCTGCTCCCCACGGTGCTGGGTCTCTTCCGCGATGCGCGGACGGTACCCCGCTTCTCGGGCCGGATCTCGGAGCAGCTCCTGGCGGATGCGGAGAAGGTAGCGGACCGCGGTTACGGATGGTCCGAAGGCGGACTGGGAGAGACGGCGCGCCGCTGCTATCGGCTCCTGGGAACCTCGACCGCCCGCCGGGTCAGCCCCGAGACGTTGGATGTGAGGAGCGATCCATTTCCCGCTGGCGACGCGTGGCGCGAGCTTCCGATCGAGGTGCGCGAGTTGGTCACCCGGCTCTATCTGGCGGCCGAGCGGGCGCGGCCGTGGCTGATGGCGGCCTACGATCAGGATCTCCTGCGTCGCCTTACGGGAGAGGATGCGCCCCGGACGGCGGATCTCCACGCGATCGCCATGGCGCACCGGAACGATGAGCACGTCGGCCAGTTGGCGACGCCCCGAGCCGAAACCTTCCGCCTCTTCGAGTCGGTCGACCTTGCCTACCTCGGCTACGCCACCGTTCTCTTCCTGCGGGATGTGGAGTTCGCCCTCCAGGCATTCGAGGTCCCCCCTGCCCAGGATGTGGAGTCCGTGCACCTGAATACGCCCCTGGGGGATGTCGTGGTCGGCGGCCCGGGAAATGATCGGTACACGGGCACGGCCTTCCTGACGGTCGAGCTGGGCGGCAACGACCGCTACGGGCCGGGTTGGGGGAGCCCCACCTCGCTGGCCTCACCGATCACGTTTCACCTCGACGTCGCGGGCCACGACGAATACGGCGATACGACATCGATCGGTGGATTCGGCGCGGGGATCTTCGGCCTGAGCGTGCTCTGCGATCTCGCCGGCGACGACGTCTATGTAGCGGAAGAGTCGGCGTTGGGCTACGGGTGTTTCGGTTCCGGGTTCCTGATCGATTTCGCGGGCAACGATGCCTACAGCGGCGGCGGACGGTGGACGCAGGGGGCAGCGCACGCGGGGATCGGTGTGCTGCTCGATCTGGCCGGCGACGACCGCTACTCCTGCGCCACCCAATCGCAGGGGCTGGGCGCCACCATGGGATGCGGCCTCCTGCTCGACCGTGCCGGCGACGATGAGTACACCGCCCGCGATGACGGCAACATCTCCGAGCTCTACCTGGGCCAGTCGGTGGCCATGAGCCAAGGGTGCGGCTACGGCCGCCGCGCCGACTTGGGTGACGGCCACTCGATGGCGGGCGGCTTCGGGCTCCTCATCGATGGCGCCGGCGACGACGACTACCACGCCCAGGTCTGGTCGCAGGGGTGCGGCTACTGGTGGGGCGTCGGCATCCTCGAGGATCGGGGCGGCGACGATCAGTACCGCAACGGCAAGTACAGCTCCGGGGCGGCGGCGCATTTTGCGATCGGGGTGCATGTCGACCTGGAGGGAAACGACCGGCACAACCTGGAGAACGATACCGCCAAGAACCAGTACCAGGGTCATGCGCGCGATGGATCGATCGGCATCTTCATCGATGGCGCGGGAGATGACGCCTATGCTTTTCGCTCCCACTGCGCGGGCTCGGGCGACCTGGGATCGATCGGCTTCTTTTGGGACCGTCGGGGAAACGATCGCTACATCTACGACCCCGCCCAGCTGGGTGAGGGGAGCTGGGCCGCCACGCCCCCGCTCGGATCGACGACCCAGTACGATCCCTTCCACTCCTTCCGTGACGAGCGGCCCGTTTACGGAATCTTCCTCGACACCGGCGGCGAGGACGCCTACGAGACCGGAGGCATCGGCCGGAACGACCATGAGTGGACGATGCGCCGGAATCCGAACGCCTGGGGTGTGGGAATGGATTTAACGAAGTGGTGACGGTCGAGTGTAGGCACCAACCGCACCGATGTGGCGGGCGCCGCTGGGTGGGTCTCTGCTCGTGGAGGGATGTGTCATGCCGAGAACCTCCGTGGTCCTTCTGTCGTTCCTTCCGATTCTGACACTGACCGCGTACGCCGGCGAGCTGGCTGACGACGTCCTCTGCTGCCACGGGGAGGGTTTTCACAGCGGCCAGATGTCGAATCAGCTGTACTGTCAGGCGGTCCTGGAAGGTGTTGAGTTGTGCCTACCCAGCCCCTGCGAGGAATTCTCGCCGGCGGAGCAGTCGACCTGGAGTCGGATCAAGACGCTGTAGGACCACTAACGTACCGTTCGAAGGCGTTTTGAGATCGGATCGAACTCCGGGCGAACACGGAGCGCCTTCCGGGTCGGGCGACGATGCGACTAGTGGAATCTCGCCTTGATCGTACCCCAGCTCTTCTCGTCCGTCGCCGTCGGGTGGCACGGATTGGGAAGACAGCTCGAAACCTCCGGCATCCAGACACCATCCGCCAGGTGGCACTGATGCTGGGTGAAGACGAAGCAGTCGATCTCGTTGACACAGCAAGCCGCGCGATCCGAACAGGGATCGGGAAGACAGGGGCCGCCGACAAAGACGCCGCCGGCATTGATGCAGTCCCAATCCGACATCTGCTCGCATGGCTCGTCTCCAAAACAGCAGGCGCCGGAGGTCCCGCAGCAGGCGGCGCCGTCCATGTTGACGCCCATCTCGCCGAGGCAGCGAACGGGCCAGGTCCAGGGTGGGGTGAGGCAATTCGAGAAGCCCGCGAAGTTGCCGTCCGGGTCGACGTCGAGGGGCACAGCCCCATCGGTATAGCTGATGGTCCAGAAGTGATAGATGGGACGGATACTTCCCACCCAGGGAATGCCGGTATGGGCCAT
>Ga0180432_10003029_pt1 | contig 24470 bp, 27 predicted proteins | sample SS_ome_10_FD_132414 | JGI IMG/M metagenome (GOLD analysis project Ga0180432, IMG submission 132414) | Hypersaline lake sediment archaeal communities from the Salton Sea, California, USA - SS_1_MS_2 metaG | ecosystem: Environmental > Aquatic > Non-marine Saline and Alkaline > Hypersaline >... | reverse complement strand
CAATGGTGGGCCGGGCAGGACTTGAACCTGCGACCTCCGCCTCGTAAAGGCGGCGTCCTAACCAGGCTGGACGACCGGCCCACGCAACCTTATTGGATCAAGACCCTACATAAAACGTTAACGAATCCTAGCCAGCCAACAACGCCTTCATCTCAGAGTCCAACTCCCATAGTCGTTGAATACTGGGGTGACCCTCACCAAGCTTATCCGAAAAATCCTTAATCGTGACCTCGATACCCACCTCAAGACGTCCAGAGATTAACTTGTCTGCATAGGCTACTATCTTCTCCTCAAGAGTCTCTGGGATATAGTGACCTTCTGGTAGTCCCAGTTGCTGTGCTTCCTCCGCTGGGATGCCTGCGCCTATATGGCGTTCAATGATGTGTACAAGTCTCTCAGGTAGACCTAGCTCTCTGGCTATCTCGGCTCCTCTTGCGGCGTGGTCTACCTCATGGCTACGGCTCCTGCCTATATCATGGAGAAGAGCCCCTGACTCAACGAGCCTGATGTCTACATCATAACCCCTGAATATTAGCTGGTTGGCTATTCGCAAGGCTATCTTTGTGACGTTCTCGCAGTGCTCGATGACGTGACAGGGAGTCCCTGCTGTTTCAAGTATCCCTATTGCCTCGTCCCGTGATGGGAGGCTCAGTCCTCCAGTTCCTCCTTGATCTCATCAATCTTTTTCTCAAGGAACTCGATCACTAGGGCATTATCCATCCTGTGTAGTGGCTCATTACATTTTGGGCAATGGAAGACTGTGTCCATGGCTACCTCGAATGTAGTGTTCGGGCACTGGGGGTTTCCACAGTGGTAGAACTCATGGTTGAGCTCGTATTCTAGCCGTGTCTCAAGCTTGCGAAGAATCTTCTGCTTGATACTGTGCACATATGCCTCAACGAGTTCAGGCTGGAGGCTCCACTGGAATATGAACCAGCCTGTCTCCTTGTCCCTGAACCTTCGGTTGGTTACAAGGCTATGATTATAGAACCGGTATAGGAGTCTCCTGACGTTGTTTATCTGTATTTCAGTTTTCTCCGCTAGTTCTTCGACGGTGATATTGTCTCGCTCGTTGAGGATCTCTATGATCTTGACACCATCTTCTCCTCCGAGTACCTGTGCAATATTGTATAATGTTTCTTCATTTACAGCATATATAGACGCCAATTTGCTCGATCCCCCATATATTTGGGACTCGCGTGATTTAGTCTTTACTAACCTCGACCTCTTTTCCCCTCTCATTGGGAGTAATCTTGATGGATCCTCCGGAAAACTCATGTTGTAATGCGGCTTCACCTTGAAGAAGGTACATGAATATGGATAGGGCGCTTACCTCGCTGTGGGGCTGTGTGGTCACCGAGACATTCCATGAGGCGTGCTCATACACGTCTCTTGGTACCTTGGGTCCACCTACCACAACCAGTAAGGGTTCCTCGTGTTTACTGATCTCTGGAGCCACCTTCTCAACGGGTATACCGTACATGGTTAGATGCACGATTTTACCGTTCCACTGCTTGATAACGCCTCTCCAATTGGTCTCGTACTCGATATCAAAATTTCCACCCCATCTTTCTACGATGTCCCTTATCCCGTCCTCAAGCCTTGGGTCTTCGTCACCTGAGTAGATGACCTTTTCTGCTCCCAGTGCTCGTGCGCAGAGAATTAGATGTGTTGATAGCCGTTTGTCTCGTTGGGGTCTGTGACCGAGCCTGAGGACAGTGATATTCATGTCTAGGGCTTTGGGGTTCTCCCTTTTCTGGGTTCTGGTATATTGGTTTTATATCTTGGAGCCCCGTCTTTTGAGTGGAATAACAGTGTCTGAAGAGATAGAGTCACTGCCTTTGATACGGCGGAGGAGACTGCTGGGCTACATGATACCAGCGGTGAATGTGCCCCTCTTCCTTTACAATGTCTATCAGACGTTTCTGCACTATCAAGAAGGGATATTGATAATCGGTGGCTCTGTGTTCTGGGAAGATGTCATTGTCTTGATTAGCACATTGTTCCTGACGTTTGCTATTCCTAGGTTCTTCCCGGTCTATGCTAGCAAGTACTTAGTGACCAAGAATGGGTTAGAGTTAAAGAGGTTCCTGAGGGGCTCTGAGAAGATACCATTCAAGGAAATCGACCGTGTTGAGGTCTATATCAGGGTGGACGAGGAGATCAGCAAGGACGCCACAGAGTATGCTACAGATCAATCGGCTATGTTGCGGAAGAGTGGCTTCAAGTTCATTGATTATACCAACGCTGAGAATGTGATAATGAACCTGTTTATGGTGAAAGCTATCTATATGATCAGCCCAGCGAAGCCCAAATCCTTGTTGAAGGAATTAAAACGCAATAATAAGCGGTTAACCGCGAGGATCGTTGAGTTAACTAGGCGCGGTAAAAAGATACAGGATCTGAGCTAATGCGCCACATGCCCTCAGAGGAGATGATACCTGTCTTTGCATCTACCAAGCTTCAACTTCATCACCGAGACTATATGATTGTAAGCTTGCCAGTGGGTGAAAAGGAGAGAGCTTTGGAGATTTTCAAGTCCTTGGATCCTTTTAGCTCGATTACAATCGATTCTGAGGAAGTCTCTTTGATTCTGGGTGAAGAGGACTGGGATGCTATTCGTGATAATTTCGCGGAGTATCTGGATGAGGGTCCTTACAGCGCGATAACCTTTGATATTGTGCTTGATCTCAGTCTCGTGGGTTATCTTTCAGTCGTCTCCGCGGTTCTCGCTGATACTGGTGTGAGTATCTACGCTATCTCGACGTATCTCAGGGATCATATTTTGGTAAGGTCGGAGGATTCGGATCTGGCGATGAGGGTGCTCGGTGAGCTTATTCAAAGATGCAGGTCTACAATAAAATGAGTGACAACCCGTAAATTAGTCAAATCACCGTATCAATAGAAATGAAGCAGCTAGGATCCAAGAGCCTAACATTCGTAGCCATAATGGCTGCGCTCGGAAACGTACTATCATTCATCACTACACAACTTGCACCAATAGCGCCCAATATACCACTGGGACCAGTCTCTGTTAGCCTAGCGCTGGATATCAGCCACCTAACCACGTTCATCGCAGCATTATTTGGAGGTCCAGTGATTGGTGGGATAACTGGAGCCGTTGGGGGCGTTGTGGCGGCTTTTGAGTTTGGATTCAGTAAGGGTAACTTTGTCACTGGGTTCGGTTTACCATTGGGGAAAGCGTTAACAGGTATTGCGGCTGGAATTATTTTCAAGAGATATGATTTGGACTCATGGCTGAGGGCAGCTTTACTCACCATGGCTTCCTATATTCCAGAAGGGGTGCTTACTTTGGTCTTGTTTAGGTATCTTCTTCCTCCTGTCACTGGGATGCCTATCGAGTTGGCTACATTGATTGGTTATCAGATAGTGGTGAAGGCGTTTATCGAGATGATACTCCTTGGATTGCTATTAAGGCAGATAACCAGTAACACGGGCTTCAAGATGTATGCTGAGAATTATTTCAGTTAAACCAATAAACCAAGAACCCATAAACAACCCATGGATCCCCCCTTAGAAGCAGTTGATAACTTTCTACGCGAAAAGGGTCTGGATAGGATCGAATTCCATGGGACAGACCACGCATGGGGGTTTAGGGAAAACGAGCCTATTATTGCTCTAATAGCCAAGGGAGATGCTGGGATGGCGTTTCAGGCAGCCATGAGCCTATATTGGGCTTCAGCGGAGTATATCCCCAAGCCATGGTGTCTTTTCATCACTGTTGACAACATAGCGCTACCTCATAGGCAGATGCTCGATAATCTTGCTAGTCAATACAATATCCAGTTGGTTTCTGAGAAGGATCTTATTGAATTGGTTAAAGGAAATTTAGAGAATTTGCTTAGATTATTGGATGTATATGTTCCTGAGGAATCTGATAACCCAATAATGGCTCTTGGGGAATCCGTGAGGCAGTGGAGAGAAGAAAAACCAGTAAACGAGTACAGTTTCAAAGTAGATGTAGAGACAGGCAATCTGGACATCTATAAAGAGAATGGGGAGCTTGTTCCAAGCCGCAAAACGATACCCCTTACTGCTTCAACTGGGAAAGCGAGGATCGAGGGGATATTGCTGAGGCTCATAGGTGTAAAAGGTGGCTTATTTTTTGATACTGAGCACCGGAATTTACCCATGGTTTTCAAATTAGATATTGGGGATTCTTCCAAAATTGTGCTTCGTTTTGAGGCAGACAAGGGCAACATAGTGGAAGCTACTAGTTTCTGGACACTATTTCAGAGTTTTACACACACAAAAAGGCTAGCATTTATAGAGCCAAACACAGGAGATATTTTATTCAGTTGTAGGAGGGAACTAGATGACCGAGGAAATCAACAGAATAGTAGACGAATATCTTGACAAATTCATCTCCTCGGATCTCGTGTTAATAAAGATTAAAGACGAGAATTACCCCACGAATACTTTGAAACGGGTCTTACTTGATAGAATCAAGGAACGGGAGATCAAGAAAGTTACCTCGTACATATTCTTGAATGAACTCTACTTAGAAAAAATATAGTAACCTTATCTGGCTAGATTGATCCATGCCTTAACATTATCGAGGTTGGGGGGTCTCTTAGTGATCTCTTTCTCATCGTTTGCCTTGTTTAGCTTGCTGTATAGTTCTTCCGGGTCTTCTTTGGATAACTTATTTGTGGAATTGATGCCTGCTGCCCGTAATAATTCCTGATATTTTGGTCCTATCCCGGGTAGTTTATCCAAGTCGTCGGCTTCTTCAGTCTCTTCTTGAGGCTCTGGTTGATCCACTTGTTCTGGTTCCGTTATTTTCTCTGTTTCTTCGTTTAATATCTCGTCTGTTTTTTCGAATATTTTTATCTCTGTTGCCTCTTCTCCCTTGGGAGTCTCAGTTAGCGTGAATTCGATTTCTTGTCCTGTTTGAGGGAGTGAAGTTTGCGGATAGTTGGATACATGGAAGAAAATATCCCCTTCCTTACCCTCTACCTCAATAAACCCATACCCTCGATATGATAAATATTTTTTAATTTTTCCTTTCAATTGAAAAACACTGGATACCTAAGGGAGTTTTATTTTAAAAAGGTATCATTTTTCATAGAAATCCCCCGTTTTTCCCTAAAAAAATAATTATACACAGCATTTTTATCAAATTAAAGTTGTTTTTTTAGTTTTTTAGAAAAAAAGAATTTGTTTAACTAAAGTTACAAACAAGAAAAAGGGCTCATAGATATAAATAGGGAAAACTAAACGAAGCTTTAAAAAATGCTATATACAATGTACAAACTCTCTGGTTTAGAAAGCGGGCTCGGTGGGATTCGAACCCACGATCTCAGGTTCCGCAAACCCGAATCATATCCTGGCTAGACTACGAGCCCACCCACCAATATCAGCACCCAATAAATAAACCTAATCCAAGAACCCTGAATGGAAACCGTAGAAAAAAGCGTGAAAAATATGGTTTCCTCAGCGAACAAATAATAAACTCTGGAAAACATATTGTTATATTACGAATAAAGTATTCATAAAGGCATTTGACGGGTGAAACCGCAGCGAAACTGCGAAATAATGATAAGTTTATATATTAGATCTGAATCATCCTGATGTTCATAATGAGCCTAGAAACTTGCCCGAGGGTGCTGGTAGGAGGCACCCTCATTGATGGAACAGGTGCCCCTCCGATCAAAGACAGTATAATAATTCTTAGAGACGAATACATAGTGGAAGTGGGCAAGCGCGACGAGGTAGAGATACCGGCGGGCGCCGAGGTCTATGATATAACCGGTAAAACAATAATGCCGGGTTTGATTGATAGCCACTGCCACTTCCAATCGATGGGGGTAGGTATGATTACCAAGGTTCCTCTCAACGATACAAAGTCAATAGATGAGGCATTGAAACGGGTAAAGAAACGCGTCGCAGAGGCAAAGCCCGGGGAATGGATTCTTGGAAAAGGTTGGGATGAGGCAAAATGGTCCGAGAACAGGTATCTTACAAAGGATGATCTTGATCCAATTGCACCAAATAACCCGGTTATGCTGACAAGGATATGCGGTCACCTCGTAAGCATTAACACCAAGGCAATGGAGACAGCGGGGATAACTCGTGAAACACAGGATACAGAAGGAGGTCACGTTGACAAGGATGATGACGGCGAGAACACTGGAGTCCTCAGAGACTGCAAATATCTTGTTGATAACGCGATCCCAGAGACAAGCGTTGAGACGATGGTAGAGGGGCTCAGATTGGCTAGTGACCATGCGTTAAGCCTTGGTTGCACTGGAATACATGATGCAGGTCTGTATAACAGAGATATAGGCGCCTATCAGCAAGCAGAGAAGGAGGGAAAACTCAAGGTAAGATCCTATATCATGTTGAAGGGAGACGCTCAGGAAGCCGCAATCAAGCTGGGGGTCCAGACAGGTCTCGGAGACGATATGGTTCAACTGGGACCAGTAAAGCTACTCATGGATGGCAGTCTAGGCGCCAGAACAGCAGCATTATTCGAGCCTTACGAGGATGAGCCAAGCACATCAGGACTCTTATTGATAAAACCAGAGGTACTCACGGAGAAAATTGTACGTGCACATGAGGCTAATCTTCAAGTTGCTACTCATGCTATCGGGGATCTTGCTGTCGAAAAAGTATTGGACTCGATACAGGAAGCATTACGGAGGAACCCTAAGAAAAACCATCGTCACAGGATAGAGCACTGTGAGATTACTAGTGCGCAACAGATTGAGCGTATAAGGCAGCTGGGAGTGATTCCTGATATGCAGCCCAACTTTATCGGTGAATGGAGCGGTCCGGGAAGCATGTACAACCAGAGACTTGGGAATAGAAGAGAGAGACTCAGCAACCAGTACAGGTCGATGCTTGATGAGGGAATCAAGGTAGCCTTTGGGAGTGATGGTATGCCTTTCAACCCAATCTATGGTATCTGGAGCGCTGTGAATCACCCAATCAAGCAACACAGGATATCACTAGAAGAGGCTATCATGTGCTATACATTGCACTCAGCATACGCTGGCTTCCATGAGGAGAAGATAGGCAGCCTTGAGGTCGGTAAGCTTGGGGATATTGCTGTCTTCGATGGTGATCTCACTGAGGTTCCTATTGAGGAGATACGGGACGCTAAATGCTACATGACCCTAGTGAATGGCAAGATACTTTATCACGCTGAGTTCTAATCCGGGGACTTTAAACCCACTTTCTCAACTATGTCTACGAGTTTTATTATAACCAAGTCTCCCTTGAAAATACCCCAGCCAGCACCGGGATCAAACCCATGAGCAGCCAAGAACTTGGGGGAAATACCATCCTTACCGGTCTCAGCAAAAAGCCTTACAGCCTCCTTGACCTCATTAGTGTCATCAACTTTTACTAGTCGCCCCCTGAGTGATACAAAGTTATATTCGCTAAGATCAGGCTTGTAGCTCTCTATCTGGACACAGGCTCGGTTATCCTGTTCAATGAGCCTCATCTTTTTACCATAATCAGTGAAATGGAAATAGAGCACATCATCGATCCTAACATACCGGAAAGGAGCTAGATACGGGTAATCCCCACCGTTAAAGGCTATACGACACATAAACTGATTATCGAGAAGCGCCTCAACCTCCTCTGAACTCATTCTTGGAAGCTTGACTAAACTCATAATAAATCCTGCTCATCGTGATTTATAGTAGTAACTATATGAAAAGGCGTCTTTTTTCTGGTAGAAAAGCGTAATAGTTTTTATCTGGTATATAGTAACATTCACGATTCCCAAATCGGTCAATACGTTTGACCAAACCAATCACTGTCGAGATTATCGTTAGGGGCGATATCGTCGATAATAATGTCCTGAAGAAATTTGCTTCAAAATTAAAGGAACAGAAATTCATGGTTGACTTTACTACGAGTGTCGCTGTGCCCCCGTTCCTTGTTGCGAGTGAGAAGCATTATCCTAGCCTTGCTGTCATGTACACGATGGTAGATCTAGAGAACAAGTTCATGCTGAAGAATCTACTAGATGAGCTAGTAGAGGAAGAAAATCTGGAGATAATCTCATTCAAGCAGCTGTGACTCAGATGGACAAAAAACGAATCATTGTACTTATCGCAGTAACAGTACTCGCTTTTATAGCGTACACACAGACATCCAGTTTTCTTACTGTTGAGCAGCGCTATGCGCTGATTGTACTCGTGTATGCTTCTGGGCTATGGGTCTCTGAGGCAGTGCCTCTTGCTGCAACCGCTATATTGATTCCGCTGCTTCAGGCAATGCTTGGTATCCAGAGCTTCAAAGACGCTCTCGTACCCTTCTTCGACACCACAGTGATGCTGCTTCTAGGAGGCTTTATGCTGGCTGTCGCGGTTGAGAAATATGATCTCGACGAGTATTTTGCCTATCTCATCCTATCAAGGGTAAAAAATGGACCCAAGAGCATCGTTTTGGCTGTGATGATTGCGACAGGATTCCTTAGCATGTGGATAAGCAACAGCGCATCAACAGCCCTCCTAATCACCATGGCGCTGAAAATCACTGATCAAGTGAAAGACAAGAAGGGAAACTTCAGCAAGATAATGGTTCTTGCCATAGCTTATAGCGCAACAGCTGGTGGATTAAGTACCCTAGTTGGTACCACGACATGCGCTATGGCTGCTGCAAGTCTCAAAACCATTATTGGGTATGAGATTAGCTTCCTCGGCTGGATGGTGTACGGTCTGCCCATCGCGATAGTCCAGATACTCGTAATCTGGGTTGTACTATTCATGATCTTCCCAACAGATGTAAAAGAGATACCACACATAGAGCGCCCCGCTGGAAAACTATCCAGTAAGCAACGGAACACGTTAGCGGTTTTCGTTTTCGCCGTATTAGCCTGGTTGACAGGAAAATTACCTGATCCCATTGCGAATCTAATTGGATGGAGCGGTCACGGATACAGCAGCAGTATGGTGGCTGCCATAATACTGATTGTACTCTACTTCACTGATTTAATCGAGGACCAAGACATACGTAACGGGAAATGGTCGACACTGCTATTGATTGGCGGTGGCTTGAGTCTTGGAGCCGCATTGGAAGTCACTGGGCTAGTTAATGTGATTAGCGACTGGTTGATGAACCTAACAGCTGGTGGCACTCCATTGATCGCTATAGTAATCGTTGTGGTTTCCGGTCTCGGCATAAGTATTATTGCCAGTAACACCGCAAGCGCAGGAATATTCTTGCCAATCGCTATCGGACTTGGCCAGAGGATCGGATACAGCCCTGTAATACTCGCAGTTGCAGTAGGCATCAGCACGAGCCTAGACTTTATGCTACCAGTAGGGACACCCCCCAATGCTATCGCATATAGTACAGGCAAGGTCACGATGCCTGAGATGATCAAAGCCGGCATACTGCTGGATATCTCGGGAGCAATATTGACAATAATAATGGCTTACCTGCTCTGGCCTCATCTAATCTAAAACATAAAGCCCATAGGGGGGATTAGATTTGAGCCTATTCGATTTTTACTCCGAATTGGAGTACCGCGACGGCTAGGAAGTAGACTCCGATACAGGCCATGAACACATTGTACATGCCGAAAGTATCTGCAATGAAAGCCGCGATTAACGGCGCTATGGCGCCCATCACACTTCCCGGGAGGAAGTAGAGCGCAAAGCCTAATCCTCGCTGTTTGCTAGGTGATAGTTTAGCTATTATAGCTGAGTTCGCCGCCATGCTCAGGAAGTTGAACAAACCTGATGCGATATAGAATATGATGAACGTGGTATTACCAGGTAAGAGGTATGCTAAAGCGTAACAGGTATATGAAGCGAGTAGAGTCCACACCGTCCATCTTTTCTCACCGTATCGGGCTGCAAGGAAACCTCCGAGAGGGGCAGCAACCAGTCCCATCAATGTATTGGCACTTGTGATTATTCCCCTGAAGGCTACATCCCATCCCTTGGTGTCTGCGAGCCAGACGTTCATGAACGCGCTGTTCATGCTTATCCCCATGCTACGTACGGCCCCGAAGATTAGGAAAAGGAGCATACCTGTTGTTAGTAGCTTGGTTGCCTGTCCCTTGCTCTCCTCCGCCGACTGAGTGCTCACGTCCTCGCTTGGGATATACTTGATGAACTGGACAGCAATGGCTCCCAGTAGTAGTGGAACTACCCAGAATAGGTAGACCTGCCTCCATTTGAACGCGAATGATGATACTAGTAATGCTAGACTCATAGGCCCCAGTGTCATTCCGAGTGTTCCACCTGCGCCATGGAGCCCAAGGGCTTTTGGTCTATCTTTTGGCTTGAACAAAAAAGAGGTGAAACTGTAAGAAGCTGGATGATAAATTGTTGTGTTGACTATCAATAGGCTTAATCCAAGTATCAAAGTGACTGGCCCTGTTGCAGTGTACACTAGAAGAGCCCCTGAAATGGCTACAGTTATACTCAGGAGTATCATTTTCTTTGCTCCAATCTTGTCCGCAACCAGCCCGACGGGTATGCTTAGAAGGGCAGAGCAGAGACTGGGGATGCTGGCGATTAACCCAAGGTCCTGATTTGTTAATCCGAACTCGGTTATGAACTCCGGGTAAAGTGTCGGAGCGATTGCTGCGAATACATGCGTTAGTGTGTGTGTGAAAGCCATAACGACTAGCCCGTAGCTGAGCCACTCCCAGCGCCCATTTGATTTATCCAAATAAGTTCACCTAAATGATACACGTAAGCCTTGCACCAACGTATTTAAACTGAGTCTCTCCGAAATCTTATACACAGCCAATCCTGTGAATATGCCATGATCACCCGAGAAGAATCACTGGCTCTAGTCAAGGAACATGTGAAAAACCGGAACCTAGTAAACCATATGATAGCAGTAGGAGCCATAATGAAAGGACTCTCAGAGCACTTTGGGGAAGACACGGAGCTCTGGGAAGCAGTAGGCATACTCCATGATGTGGATTATGAGAGCTTTGGAGATGATTTCAGCAGGCATGGCGTAAAATCAGCTGAGATGGTCAAGGACCTGCTACCAGAAGATGCTATAGACGCGATTCTGAGGCATAACCCGCTTACTGGTAATATAGCTGAGACACGGTTTGATATCTCGTTATTAGCGGCTGATGGGATTTCGGGTATGATCGTGGCGAATGCATTGGTTAGACCCAACAAGATGGAGGGTATGAAGGCAAAGAGCATAAAGAAACGCATGAAGGACAAGTCCTTCGCTCGGCAAGTTAGCCGCGAGAACATAATGAGATGTGAAGAGATAGGCTTGACCTTCAGTGAGTTCGCCCAGATATCCATCAAAGCTATGCAGAGCGTAGCAGCAGAAATAGGATTGAACTAAGATGATAGACCCAGAGAGACAGAGACACAGGATCACACGCATTATAGCGGCTACCAGATTCCCATTCGTAGACCAGCCCGAAGACAGTTGGCCACCCTGCTACAAGACCGTTGTAAACGATGAGGAGAGGCGATTTGGGCTACTATCTCCGTGGGGAAAGGTGGTCTACCCTAGCATTGTGATTCTTAACTGTGAGGGAGGCGTACAGGAGCTTGGTATGGTTGAGGCAGCCGAGAACGTTACACTTGAGAGGGCTAAGCTGTGGCAGTTCCTCAGTGATTCTGCTAGTGTTGGCAGGAAGGTCAAGAAGCTCTTTGTCTATGTGCCTAATGGTTTTGAGGAGAAGGCTTTGGAGATTCTTGGGGGAAACGATATCGAGTATGATGGCTTGAGGGGTTATAGTATTGAGGATGGTTGGCTGAAGATTCATCCAATTAAGACTCATGATAGTCCACACGACCATCGATAATCTCCTTCTTTTTCTACCCGCATATACTAAATACGGGAAATACTATCCAACATCGAAGAACATGAATTATGAGCTTCTCATAAAGAACGGCAAGATAATAGATGGTACCGGTGCGCCATGGTTCAAAGGAGACCTAGCGGTAGAGAACGATAGGATTGTCGAGATTGGACACCTTAAGGTTGACGCAGAAAAGACTATAGATGCAAAGGGTTTGGCGGTTTCCCCGGGGTGGGTAGACATACATATGCATGCAGATCACACGATATTGGGAAACCCAGAGGGACTCAGCTACACACATCAGGGAATAACCACAGTGACTATGGGGAACTGTGGGTTATCCACTTATCCGTTATCTGATGAGCATCGAGATGATTTGATTGAGTACATGAAGCCCTTCACGAGCGGGTTACCATTGAAGTATGACTGGACAGACCTCATGGGTTTCAACCAGAAAATCAGAGCCAATGGGACAAGCCTCAACCTCGTGCCCTTTGTAGGTCATGGAAGCATCAGGATAGCAACAATGGGCTTCGATAACCGAGCCCCAACAGCCGCAGAGCTAGAGACCATGAAGCAGTATCTAAGAGAAGCCATGAAGCAGGGTAGTCATGGTATGAGCACAGGATTAGGATATCCACCAGGATTGTATACAGATGACTCTGAACTGGTAGAGCTTGGGAAGGTTCTACGAGAATATGGCGGCATATACTCGACCCATATGAGGGGGGAGGACAGCAACCTCACTGATACGATCAGAATAGGACATGAGATGCAGATACCGATACAGGTCTCCCATCTAGGCAGCAGCTGTGGGGGCAGAAAAAGCCTCTCTGGGCACCACGAGGAGACCACCTTGAGGAGGTTGGATGAGGCGAGAGAGAAGGGACTAGATATCACGGCTGATATTTATCCGTATACTGCTGGTTCCAGTTTATTGAGTCAGGTTATCCCTGATTGGCTACATGTTGGCGGTGTTCCTAGGATGCTAGAGAAACTCAAAGACCCAGCGATCCGTGAAAGGATGGCAGAAGAATATGCGAAGACGGGGCGAGACTTTAGCAAGGTCATAGTCTCTTATGTGAAGAACCCGGATAACAAGGATATTGAGGGCATGAGCTTAGCGGATATCGCGGAGAAGTGGAGCAAAAACATCGTCGATACTGTCTGCGAGTTGATGATTGATGAACGTGGAGAAGCCATGAATGTAACATTCTGGGGCATAGAAGAGGATGTTGACACCCTGGTCCAGCACCCAGCGGTGATGCCATGCAGCGATGGCTGGCTCCTAGCACCAACTGGTCCACTGGGGGCAGGTAAGCCACATCCAAGATGCTATGGTGCTTTCCCGAGATACCTAAACCAGTATGTTACCGAAAAGAAAATTCTCAGACTGGAAGATGCTGTACGTAGGATGACCTCCATGCCCGCCTCAAAACTCAGACTACAGGATAGGGGAGTTCTAAAGGAGGGTATGAAAGCAGACATCACCATATTTGACCCGAAAACAATACGGGATAAGGGAACATTCTCTGATCCACATCAATACCCGATAGGCATCAGTCATGTGATAATAAATGGAGCAATAACCATTGAAAATGAAGAACACACAGGCACACTCAACGGAGAAATAATACTCAAATGAATCAAGAACCTGAAACCACCCTAGACTTCCTCGGCACAGGCGGGGGAAGATACGTGATGACGAGCCAGCTGCGTAGAACAGCAGGGATCAGGCTTACAGAGGGTGAAACACAGGTGCATATTGATCCTGGTCCAGGTGCCTTGGTGTTCAGTAATTGGGCGGGTTTGAGTCCCTCAAAGCTCAAGGGCTTGATAGTCACACATTGCCACCCCGATCATTACAATGATAGCGAGGTCTTTATCGAAGCTATGACCCGCGGCAACACTGTGAAGCGTGGAGTCTTGGCTGGTACCAAGAGTGTACTGCAAGGAGCCGAGGGAATTGGTCCATGCATCAGTGAGTATCATCAGCGAACAATCGAAGACCTAGTTGTACTCTATGAAGGAACCAGCTTCAAGGTCGAGGAACTAAGATTCACGGCAACGGGTGCAAAACATAGTGACCCCCACTCTGTTGGACTCAGGATAGAGACCAAGAACGGGAGGATAGGATACACCAGTGATACAAGGTATTTCCCCGAGTTACCTGAGAGCTACAAGGATCTAAGATTACTGGTTCTTTGCACTATGTGGCCTAGGGGAAAATCCAACAGGATTCATCTGAATACCGATGACGCGTTGAGGCTTATTGAGGAAGCGACGCCAAGGGCGTGTATATTGACCCATTTTGGAATGAGGATGCTTAAAGCTAGCCCAGAGAAAGAGGCAGAGTATCTCTCAGAAGAGACCGGGATACCTGTTTTTGCTGCCGTTGACGGGTTAAGGGCTACTTTGGGAGAAAAGATAACTCTCAAGGGTCCCAGAAAAGCCGATGAGTCTATTGAGATTGATGGATAGTTATCTGAGCAGGAGTTCCATTCCCTGTTTCTCTTTATGTCTAAGTTCTGTTTCATGGTTGCCTGTATCTGAAAATATATATTGAAGCAACGTTTTCTGTATGGTAGTCTGATGTGAGGATTATGGGGTATCGTTTTGTTGCCCCCCACGGGGCTTGAACTGAGATACATATATACGCCTAATGGTCAGACCGCCGCGGACAACCTTTTAAAGAAACCAACTAACCAGCTATGCCAATACATGGCTCTGGGTCCGCACCAAACACCAAACGGAGAAAAAAAACAATGAATGTCTTACCACGAAAGATCAATTTCCTCGAGACAGAGGAGAAATGGCAAAGGATATGGGAAGAAGAGAAGCTACACCGATATGACTGGGAGGATGAGACCAGACCAGTCTACAGTATCGATACGCCTCCACCCTATCCTAGCGGCGATTTCCATATGGGCAACTTCCTGAACTGGACCTATTTTGATATTAGGGCTAGATATAAGCGAATGACTGGATACAATGTGCTGTTCCCACAGGGATGGGACTGCCATGGCTTACCGACGGAGGTTGCGGTTGAGAAGGCAAAAGGAATCAGGAAAAGCGATGTTCCGCCTGATGTTTTCCGCAAGATGTGTGAGGAGTGGATAGAGCAGTATATCGGGATTATGAAGACTGCGGTTATCAGGCTGGGTGCCAGTATTGACTGGACCACTGAGTACAGGACCATGGAGCCCAATTATATCCGTAAGGTACAGCTCAGTTTCCTACAACTGTTCGAGAAGGATATGATCTACAAAGGAGAGCACCCTATAAACTGGTGCCCAAGATGCGAGACAGCTATAGCAGATGCTGAGGTGGAACATGACCACAAGACGGGTAGGATCTATACTATCCCATTCATGACCGACTCTGGTGAGGTATTGATTGCTACTACCAGACCCATCTATCTGCCAGCTTGCGTGGCTTTGAGTGTGCACCCAGGTGATGACCGCTATAAGCACCTAATCGGTGGGGAAGCAACTGTACCGGTCTCGGGACAGAAGGTTCCGATAATAGGCAATGATGAGGTTGACCCAGAGTTCGGTACAGGAGCAATGATGATCTGTACCTATGGAGACAAGGCAGACGTAGTAGCAGTAGCCAGATTCAACCTACCAGTAGTCAAGCTAATCGATGGAAAAGGTATACTGCAGCCAGTGGCTGGAAAATATGCTGGGATGCCTATTGCTGAAGGACAGAAAGCCATTGTAAAGGATATGCGAGAATCAGGATTAATCAAAGAAGAGAAACAGCTCGACCAAGAGGTTGGACTATGCTGGAGATGCGACACACCCATAGAGGTTGTGACAGCCCGCCAATGGTTCCTCAGAACCATCAGCTTAACTGATAAGGTGGTTGAGACAGCTAAAGCCATCACATGGTATCCAGATTGGATGAGGCAGCGTCTCATCGACTGGGCAACAGGCTTGGATTGGGACTGGGTCCTATCGAGGCAGCGTGTATTTGCCACACCTGTTCCAGCATGGTACTGCATGGACTGTGGAAAGATCAGGTTAGCCAAGCCAGAGGAGCTACCAGTAGACCCCAAAGTTACCACCATCAATGATACCTGTGAGTGTGGATGCACCGAGTTCAGGCCAGACACTGATGTCATGGACACATGGTTTGATAGCAGCATGACCTGCGCTATCCACGCTGGTTGGCCAGACAAGCCCAACTGGAGACGCCAGTTCCCAGCATCAGTACACCCCAGTGGACAGGATATCATCAGGACATGGGCATACTACTTGATGGTGAGGCATCTAGCCTTGTTCGATGAGACAGCCTATGACAGTGTGTTAATCAACGGTATGGTGCTCGGAGGCGATGGTCGTAAGATGAGCAAGAGTCTCGGAAACTATGTCTCCACTCCAGAGGTATTCAGCAAATATGGTACTGATGCACCAAGACAGTGGGCGGCTGCGGGTGGAAGCACTGGCACGGACATCCCGTTTAGGTGGGAGGATGTGGAGTATGGTTGGAGGTTCATGCGCAAGCTATGGAACGCGGCAAGGTTCGCTGGTATGAGGCTTGAAGACTATGATGGAGGCTATGCTGAACCCCAGCTAATAGACCGATGGATTATGACCAAGCTCCAGAAAACCATCAAACGATCAACCGAAGCCATGGAAAACTGTGACTTCATGAACGCCACAGAGGCAGCACGGAACTACATCTGGCATGTCTTCTGTGACCACTACTTGGAGGCAGCAAAGACAAGGCTCTATGGTGAGGGCGACGCAAAAGAGGCAGCCCAGTGGACGCTGTATAACTCTCTACGGGATATGTTGAAGCTTATGGCTCCAGTAACTCCCCACATCAGTGAGGAGATCTACAGGACCATGTATGATCCTGAGCACAGCATCACGGTGTCTGAGTGGCCAAAATATGATGAGTCACTGGTGGATGAGGAAGCAGAAAGAGTAGGAGACCTGATCATCGCGGCTATCAGTAATATTCGCACTGAGAAGAACCGCCGAGGCGTGAGCTTGAATGCTCCTGTGAAGAAGCTGACCATATATGCTGGTGAAAACGCTGCTGATTTGAAGCAGGGTGTTCAGGATATCAGGGATACCTTGAAGGTTGAGGAGCTTGAGATACTGGACGGCTCTGGTGGAGAAGCTACCGTAGAGGAATACGAGCATATCGGCTTCTCTATGAGCCTCTAAACCCTTTTACAGCCCAAACTATTCCTTATTTCTATGTCAGATGAAATGGTGCCTCTAGCAGAGGCAGAAAACGAGGTAAAAGTCACTACACAGCGGCTAGCATTACTGCATCTTGCTTTCAGCAAATCTATTGTTGATTCTCTTGGCTGGGAGCAGGGAAAACAGTTGATTCTTGATAGTATCAAGCTGTATAGCGAATATGTGGCTGAACGAACCAAACAGGGGCATCAAGGTTTACCCAAGTATGGTTTCTGGGAGCGCAGGGAGGGTAAGCCCCCGCTCTGTGAGCTTGGGAAGGTTATGTTGGAGATGGGTGAGCCTGAGCTTGGGGCCATGTATTGCTTGATTGATCCGGGGAAGATCATGGCTGCTGATCTCAGTCAAAAGATGATTCACACTAGGTGTATGATATTGGGGCATGATGAGTGTCAATTCGATACCATACCAACCACTGAGAAAGATAGAGAAGATTTCCAGAAAGGCAAAGATTGGACACATGTAGATCCGATTATAGATGAGTTTATCGATAAAGCCTAGAAGGTTCGGTATTTTGTGATGGCTGCGATGCCTCCGAAGCTCCTGTAGAGCATCTCACCCTCCTCGATATGGGTGCTGATTACCTCTAGTTTGGCTTCTGCTTCCATAGCCATCTTGACGAGCACCTCTATCAGGTCTTCTCGTTCTTCTACCTCATAGTTTCCTCCCTCGCATTTGAGGCAGCTCATATCACTGATGCTGTTCTCGAATTCCTCCCAAGCATCCATGTCAACGATACGGGTCTCGGTGAATCCGCAGGTCCTGCATTTGAGGGTTACATGCCAACGTCTGATAGAGTCGCTGACTAGCAGAGTGTAGACGTTCATATTTTTGAGTTGCTGCATCACCTCATTCTCCCCGTAGGTGCCTAGTCCATCGTCTTCTCCCAGATGCTTCAGGAACTCTTGTACGACTTTTCGTTCTTGCATGTATCGTACTTGTTCGAGGAAGCTTCTTGATCTGTTTACGACTTCTTTGACGCCCTCGTGTCCTGTGTACCCTGTGTCTACTGTTGTGAGTACCTTGTCTTTGATCTCTTGGCGTAGATAGTTGCCTTTGATGAAATCTTCTTTGGTGGGTCCGGGTCCTCCTACGATGATACCTTTGAGGTTTGGCACGTTCAAGAATAGATCTGTCATATGGCCTCCGACGCGGTTGAAGTACTCCTGCAGGTGCATCTGTCTTAGCCGCTCATAACGCCTGCTGGACTGGCCTCCTGCTCGGGTCTTGCCTGCTACGCCGCTGCTCAGGTCCTTGAGTATGTCTGCTCGCTGGCCCTTCAACATGGCAAATGTGGCGTCCTTGGCGTCGATGACCAGTATCCCGTAGCTGTCCTCGTGCTCAAGTATCTCCCAGAGGGGTTCCAGCATGAACCTGTGCTCACATCTGTAATAATAGATGCCAATGGGTTCTGGGGGTATGAGGGTGAATGTCTGCATATCTCCCACACCTAGCTGATTGGAGGCTATTGTTCCAGCGAATACTGCCAATCCTGTTTCAGGGACCTTGGTGAATAGTTTGAGGCGCTCCATGGCTTTGGTTAGTGCGTCTTGGACGTTTTTCCGTGTGGTCTTGGATTTGATGTTTACAGCGGTACCGTACTCGTTTCTGAGGTCTGTCATCACGTCGTGTATTTGTTTCCCCGGCGGGATGTAGACCGTAACAAGTTCTGTTCCACGACCCTCTAGTTCTTCTAGTTGTTCTAGCATTCTCTGGAACCTGAATCGGTCTAGTGTGGGGTTTCCTGAGGACATCGTGGATCACTAAGTGCTCTTTGATACATGGGCACGGTATATGAACATTACTTAATCTTTAGGATTTAATGATTCTACCCGGGTTATTGGTTATTGTAGTGGGTTACAGCGTACAAGTATAATGTATAGGTCATGCATTTGTCTTTGTTGCATCTGAGACAGAGTTCCTCGGCGGACTTTGGGGCTGCATCTACATCGAATTTCCTACCGCATATAGTCTCTGCTATCATCTTAATCACTTGATTATGGAGCCGCTGTGGGTTCCGTTTACCGCCCGTATGATTTCCGTGGGGTCTGTACCATCAATGATGATTAAAGGTGTTTTTAGCTTTTTTGCGAGTCTGACGCCTTTGAGGTCGAATAGCCCGTATTCTCCGGGGGCTTGGCGAGTGTTTTGTTTGATTATTTCTTCGAGTCTGAGGCATGTGAGTTCTGGTAGCTTCTCTGCGTCCGGGTGTATAGAGGGATTCTTGGTGTAGACTCCGTCGATATCGGTGGCGTTGATGATGAGGTCTGCCTTCATCTTACGTGCAAATATGACTGCTCGGTAGTCGGTGCTGCTCCCTGGTTTATACCCGCCTCCCACCAGTATTTTACCCTGGGGGGCGTGGTCTAGATCGCTGCTCCTCTGATAGATCCGTGTCTGATCTGCTGTGTCTCCTAGGGCTGCCATGAATAGGAGGACGTTGATGTGGGTGGATTTGATGCCCAGATTATCTTGAATTGCTCTTGAGGCGTCCAGTTTTTTGGCTGCTTCGATGAAGTATCTCGCGTGGTTTCCGCCGCCGCATACTACCATTATTTGGTGTCCTTCTTTGTGGAGTTGTTTTATTGCTTTGGCGTATCGTCGGTAGGTCTCGGGGTCGAGTGTGGGTTCTGTGGTGTTTTTTCCTGTGAGTAGGCTTCCTCCGAGGCTGATGGCGATCTTCATGTGTATGGTGTGGGTTTCTGGGGGTTTAGGTTTTTCTGGGGAATGATTTTATAATGGGTGCTGTGTTTGTATTGATTCGTGCGGGGGTTCCCGAGTGGCCAAAGGGGCAGGACTCAAGATCCTCTAGCTCAGGCTTTCGAGGGTTCGAATCCCTCCCCCCGCACCTTTTAATCCATAATCTTATCCAAAACAGGTGCCTACTTTTATAGAAATGGTCAAAGCACTCCATGGATTTCAGATCTTTGTAAAACCAACAGGATCTCTCTGCAATCTAGGTTGCCAATACTGCTACTATTTAGAAAAGGACCAGCTGTACTCCGAAGATGAAGCATTTCAAATGCCAGAGAACATCCTAGAAGACTATATCGTACAGCACATAGAAGCATGCCCAGATAATATTATCGCGTTTTCATGGCACGGCGGCGAGCCCACCATCCTAGGCTTGGACTATTTCCGTAGAATAGTTGAATTACAGCGCAAGCATAACCCCAATAACAAGAGAATCCTCAACGGTATTCAGACAAACGGAACACTCCTCAACGATGACTGGTGCCGATTTTTCGCCAAAGAGGGCTTCGCAGTCGGGTTAAGCCTCGACGGCCCCAAGGAGATGCACGACCTGTTCAGAGTAACAAAGGATCATCAACCTACTTTTGAGCAAGCTATGAGGGGTTATCTTCTCCTCAGGAAGCACAGGGTCTACACGGATGTATTGTGCGTCGTGAACGCTGTTAATGTACAACATCCGTCGGCGGTCTACCGTTTCTTCAAACAGATTCATGCCCGATACATCACTTTCCTACCCTGCGTAGACCCTCAACCAGACACCGGACTTGGAGTAAGCGATCTCAGCGTACCATCCATGGCATGGGGTCGATTTCTCTGTACAATATTCGATGAATGGGTGAAGAAAGACATTGGACATATCAAGATACAGGTATTCGAGGAAGCCATCAGGACCGCCTTCAACCAAGAGCACTCACTTTGCATCTTCAGACCCACCTGCGGAGATATTCCAGTATTGGAACACAATGGAGACTTTTACTCATGCGACCACTTTGTAGACCCTATGCACCTCATAGGGAACCTGAGACAGACACCACTAGTGGAACTGCTTGAGAGCCCAGAGCAAAGAGCATTTGGGAGAAATAAACTAACGAGCCTACCCCGTTTTTGCCGAGAATGTGAGGTCAGAGACATGTGTAATGGGGAGTGCCCCAAGAACCGTTTCATATACACCCCTGATGGAGAACCCGGTCTCAACTACCTGTGTGCAGGATACAAACGATTCTTCATACATTGTAAGCCATTTATCTCAGAGGTGGCCGCTCAATGGAGACAACAAGAATCAAAAAAGGGTTCAAGCTAGGTCTTAAGGTTCTTGTTGAAGAAGGCTATCGTCCGTTTCCATGCGAGCTTGGACGCCTCTTCGTGGTACCTCTCACCCGTATCGTTGAAGAACGCGTGTCTCGTTCCCGCATACATGTAGATCTCATACTCAACGTCCGCCTTCTTCAGCGCTGCCTCAAACTCGGGGATACCCGCATTTATCCGTTCATCGTCCCCAGCGTAGTGAATAAGCAAAGAGGCCTTGATCTTGGCGACGTCTTCAAAGGCGGGCTGCCTACCGTAGAATGGGACAGCTGCATGTACATCACGGGAATTGACCGCAACCTGATTTGTTATTCCTCCACCCCAGCAGAAACCAGTGACGCCCACTTTTCCAGTTGATTGCGGATGCGTTTTCAAATACTTTGCAGCGGCAACAAAGTTACTAACAGTCTCTGCGCCATCGAGTTCAGCCATCAAAGACCGTGCATCATCAGCGTCATCGGGAGTACCTCCCATAGGTGACAGCGCATTTGGTGCGATTGCTAGGAACCCTTCTAATGCCATGCGCCTCGCTACTTCCTTGGTGTGAGGGTTCAGACCCCTATTTTCGTGGATAATGATAACCCCTGGGAGTTTTTCATCTCCTTTTGGTTTGGCAAGGTGTGCTAGAACTTTCCCTGTCTCTCCGGGGTACGTAATGTTATCCACGACTAGGCGTGGATCCTCTTCTGAAACATGTATGGTCATCTACAATCCTTCCCCTAATTTCAGGTATACTGTATTATTATATCTATTCTCCAAGATAGCTTCAACCATTAACAAAGGTTCGAATCCCTCCCCCGCACTCTAGATTATTTAAATGAGGATAACAGAGGGAATAGTATGACTCGTTTTCCCAAACTTTTCACTCCGATGAAATTAGGACCTTATATGTTAAAGAATCGGATTGAATCAGCACCCATGGGGATGCACGGCACACCAGAAGGATACATCACCCCAGAAGGCACAGCATATTATGAACTCCGAGCAAAAGGCGGGGCAGCCATTGTCTCCCTTGGAGAAAGCATGGTGGATTCAGGAGGAACATCTCATGGGAGAGTAAACCCGCTAGATGACCCGGGAATATTGCCCTCATTGATCAATACTACAGACGCGATAAAGAGACATGGTGCAGTAGCCTCCATCGAATTACTGCATGCTGGAATCCGGTCAGGAACACCACGACCAGACGATCCAGTATACGGTCCTAGTGCGGGAACCTCTTTCTATGGAAAACAGATCATCGAGATGGGAGAAGCGGAAATAGAACAAGCAGTAAAAGCCTTCGGAGACGCAGCGGAAATGGCTAAGCTGGGTGGCGTACAGATTTGCATGATCCACGGGGGTCATGGCTGGCTTCTGTCACAATGGTTCTCGAAACTGCACAACCATAGAACAGACCGTTTTGGAGGAAGCATCGAAAACAGGGCACGCATAGCGTTGATGATCATTGAGGACATAAGGAAAAAATGCGGACCAAATTTCCCGATTGAGATACGCCTGAGTGGCGACGAGTTTACTGAAGGCGGGATGAGGATAGAGGAAACGGTTGAACTAGCAAAAGTACTGGATGGAAAAGTTGACCTGATTCATCTATCCGCGGCAACATTCCATGATCGAACCGCTGGTCTCAGAATGTTTCCAAGCGTATTTCTCCCGAGGGGCTGCAACGTGTATCTCTCAGAAGCGGTCAAGAAAGCCGTGAAGACCCCGGTGAACACAGTGGGGGCAATAAACGATCCCGCTCACATGGAGGAAATTCTGGAGACAGGAAAAGCAGACATGATAACCCTTGGAAGAGCGCTTCTAGCAGACCCATATTTACCTGAGAAGGCGAGAAAAGGAAACGAGCAAGACATTACCCCATGCATCCGATGTAACTATTGCATCAGCCAGAACTTTACTCCATACGTGAAATACCCAAGGGGTATTGTCAGGTGTGTTGTTAATCCTATCATAGGCAGGGAATTTGAGACCCGGTTTGTTCAAATAAGCAGCGGAAAGAAAAAAGTGATGATAGTCGGGGGCGGACCGGGAGGAATGCAGGCAGCTATCACAGCCGCAGACCGGGGACACGAGGTAATCCTATGTGAAAAAGGGAACAGGCTTGGCGGGACCTTGCGGTATGCTGAACGTGAATACTTCAAAGAGGATACAAAGAAGCTTAATGACGTGCTCATCAGACGAGTGCAGGAACGACCGATAAGATTAATGATGGATACTGAAGTTACACCTGAGGTCGTTAAGGAAATCGCCCCCGATGTATTAATTGCCGCTGTGGGAGCCATGCCCATCATCCCGGCTATACCGGGTGTAAAAAACAAGAATGTGGTTTTAGCGGCGAGCATGTATGATGAAGACGCTATCGGGGAGAAGGTCGTAGTTATCGGAGGCGGGCTGGTGGGTTGTGAGGAGGGATTACATCTAGCTCACCTTGGGAAGGTAGTGACTATTTTAGAAATGCTTGAGAAGGGGGCGTCTGATGCACCTTATCTGCACTGGCTTGGGTTAATGAAGGAGCTTGAAAAAAGCGTCAGGCTGGAGACACGTGTAAAGTGTACACGAATAACAGAGAAGGGTGTGTTTGCGGTGAAGGAGGAAGGAGAAGAGAGGTTCTACGAGGCGGATACTGTATTATTGGCGGTAGGGTTGAAGTCGAGAAATGAACTGGTTGAGTCGCTTCGTAACTGTGCACCAGATTTTGCTGTGATTGGGGATTGTCTGCAGCCAGCAACGGTTATGGAAGCAATTCATATGGGGTATTTCTCCGCCATGAATATCTAAAAAAAATTTACTTCATAGGCGCATCTCTATAGTTACCAGCCAGATCCCTAACCCTGTTCTCGGCTATTGCTTGATTAAAGTCAAACTTTGAGTCGTGCTCGAATCCCTCCCCCCGCACCTTTTATTTAAACTAAAAATAACGAGGTGTTAGGGTAAAATCATGGATTCTCATGTGTGTGTTATGGTGAAGCTGTGGTGTGCAAAATTGTTCTCGTAATTCTTCATGTAAAACAGAATATGTTAGACCAATACTCCCTTGACCCTACTTCCCTAAATACTACGGACACTAATCCACATAGAAACACCAGAGGATGAAACATGAAAATAGTAGCCATAACCAAGAACCAGTGCCCAAGATGTGTACAAGCAAAAAACCTACTAAAAGACGACCCAAGAGTAACTTGGCTAAACGACCAGACACCAACAGCACAGAAACTGATAGCCGACCACGACCTCATAACCAGAACAGCACCAATATTCATCATAGATAACACCACGGTACTGGAAAGCATGCTCAGAGTAAAGATGATGCTAGACAACACAGAGTAGAAATCAATAAACCCATGAGTTAAGCATAAAAACTTGACGCTATCAGCGTTTAGAGTAAAAAGAGGAGGGGAGGATTGCCTTAAATT
>Ga0180432_10003028_pt1 | contig 24471 bp, 27 predicted proteins | sample SS_ome_10_FD_132414 | JGI IMG/M metagenome (GOLD analysis project Ga0180432, IMG submission 132414) | Hypersaline lake sediment archaeal communities from the Salton Sea, California, USA - SS_1_MS_2 metaG | ecosystem: Environmental > Aquatic > Non-marine Saline and Alkaline > Hypersaline >... | reverse complement strand
CTCTCTCCTCTGTAGAGAACATGAGGTTCTTGACCGGTGTATCAAAAACCCCAATCACCAGTCGATCAAACAGAGCAGCCGCTCGGGTGGCGATATCCACGTGGCCCTTGGTGATCGGGTCAAAGCTGCCGGGGTAGAGCGCAACTCTCAATTCCTGGCCTCCTGTCGATAGATTGAAAGGCATGTGTCGCCGTACCTACGGCTGCTGAAGAGGTAGAAGTGTCCTATCGCTGGGGGTAGCGGTTGGCGGGTCGAATGCTGCACCACAAGGGTGGTACCATCCCCAACCACCCCGGAGGCTACCGCTCTTTCCACAGTGCCCAATAGGGCGGGATCGGAGTAGGGAGGGTCAAGCATGACCACATCATAGGGACCCTGAAGGATGGAGAGGGCTCTGTTCACACTGCAGCAATAGACTTTTGCTAAAGAAGCAAGTCCCGTCAGATCAAGGTTGGCTTTGATCGTGGCGCAGCACCTTGGATCGCTCTCAACAAAGGCCACCCACTCGGCGCCTCGGCTCAGGGCCTCGATGCCGAGGGCACCGCTTCCAGCATAGAGGTCGACAGCCCTCCACTCCTCCGCGAGCATTGGCTGAATAATGGAGAATATGGCCCCTCGCACCAGTTCAGTGGTGGGGCGTGTGGCACCCTTGGGGGATCTCAGGCGCTTACCCTTCACACTGCCCGCAATCACCCTCATATTCAGTGTACCATTATAGCCAAATTCCACTTGCAGTCAAGCAAGTCAGGTACGCCCCGGACACCCCAGCCCGGTCACGAGTCACCAACGCGCACCACACTCCTGAACCCTCTGTCCAGCCTGCCCAGTGCCCGCCGCTTCTCCGACTCCGCGATTCGTGACCTGTCCACCGCCCGCGCAAGTATCTCGATGCTCCTATCATAGGTCTCCCTGTCAACCGGGAAGGGATGTCCATCCTTCCCACCGTGGGCGAAGCTGAACCTGGCCGGGTCGCGATAGCTGGCCGGTATGCCGTAGACCAGCTCGGAGATAAGGCTCAGCGCACGCAGAGTCTTGAGGCCGACGTCCCTCGTCATCAGCAGCTCCTCGAAGCCCTGCGGCTGCCGCTCGTGGACCGCCAGAAGGCTCCTGGTCAGCCTGTCAGGGTTGATGTCCTCAGCGGTGATGTGGTGACGCCGAGGCAAGTCAAGCGTCGTCACCCTCCTGAGGTCAGCAACCAGTCCCTCAAACGGCTGCTCGCTGGCCAGGGCGGCCATTGTAGCCCGCGCCTTCGCACTCTCCCCAGCCACCAGGTTCAATGTCTGTCCGCGCCCCTCGGAACAGATCGCCGCGTGAGGCTCGCAGACATGGTCTGCCACCAACTCGCCGAGCCAGTGGTACCTGCGAGCATAGCGGTTGGCCTCATTCATACCCTGTTGGACAACCGCCCAGGAGCCCGCTTTGGTGAACAGGAACACGTGGTGGTAGAGCTGATATCCATCCTGAACGGCAGCGCTGTCCACCTTGGCCGCGGCACGGCTGGCGTAGGTCAGTGCAGAGGGGTCGACCAAGAGGAAGCCACCGAAAGCCTCTATCTCAGCCGGGGTTCTCCGAGATACTCTTCCTTTGCCTCCGGCAACGAAGAGGCCCAGATCGTCTTCCATGCCCTTGAGCCCCTCTTTGAGCGCACCGCATACGGTTGTGGTGACACCGCTGCTGTGCCAGTCGAACCCCAGGACACAACCGAAGGCCTGGAACCAGTGGGGATCAGAAATCCGGCGCAGCACCTCGTCCGGCCCGAACTCGGACACGAGGAACACAGCGATCTCGCGGGACAGTCTCACCATCCTGTCGAAGAGCCAGGGTGGTGCCTTGCCCCCATGCAAAGGAAGGTTAGCTACGCCGGTCCTGGAAGCGGTGACACTCACGACGCTAGACTTCCATCTTCCGCACGATGAGATCGCCCATCTCCCTCGTGCCAATCTCCTTCTTCCCTGCCTCCACGATATCATATGTGCGATGGCCGTCGCTAAGGACGCCTTCGACGGCCCTTCCCACAGCATCGGCTGCCTGCCCTAACCCGAGGGAGTAGCGCAGCATCATGGCGCAACTCAAAATGGTAGCTATGGGATTGGCCATGTTCAGCCCAGCCCTCCTGGGAGCACTGCCATGGATGGGCTCATACATCCCGAAGGTCATAGCGTCTCCCGTCGTGGGGACACCTGCCAGGCTGGCAGAGGGCAGCATGCCCATGGAGCCGGCCAGCATGGAAGCCTCGTCTGTTATTATGTCACCAAAGGTGTTCTCAGTCACCAGGACATCCAGGTCAGTGGGACGCTGTATCAGTCTCATGGCACAGGCATCCACCAGCATGTGCTCCAGTGCTACGTCGGGGTAGTCCGCCGATAGCTCGATAGCGATCTGTCGCCACAGCCGCGACGACTCGAGGACGTTGGCCTTGTCCACGGAGACCAGTCTCTTGCCTCTTCTTCGCGCCACTTCGAAGCCCACCCTCAGAATGCGCACGATCTCCTTTTCAGAGTAAGCCATGCTGTCCACCGCGCGTCTTCCCCTGGCCGTGCGCCACTGCTTCTTGGGCCTGCCGAAGTACAGTCCCCCGGTCAGCTCACGAACCACCATCAGGTCTACCCGCCTTATGACCTCGGGTTTGAAGCTGGTCGAATTCAGAAGCATGGGGTATGTCTTGACCGGACGCAGATTGGCAAAGAGCCCAAGTTCCTTGCGAAGCGCCAGAAGCCCGTCTTCGGGGCGCACCCTGGCCAGGGGATCATCCCACTTCGGTCCCCCCACCGCCCCCAACAGTACGGCGTGGCACTTCCGGCACATCCTCAGCGTCTCTGCTGTCAGGGACTCGCCGGTCTCGTCGATCGAGGCACCACCAACCAGACCGTATTGGAGGCTGAACTCGTGGCCAAACCTCCTGCCAACAGCTTTCAGTACCTTGATCGACTCCGCTATGACCTCCGGGCCAACGCCGTCGCCCGGCAGCACAGCCACATCAAACTTCATCGGGTTGTCCTCCACATCTATTGCTGCAGTCTCTTCCTGGTGTGCTCGATGAGACCCCCTGCCTTTACCAGCTCCAGCATGAAATCGGGATAAGGCTTGGCCTGGAACACCTTCCCCTTGGTCACATTCCGTATCTCGCCGCTTCCCAGATCAACCTCAAGCACGTCCCCAGCGTCGGTCCCATCCACCGCTTCGTCCGATTCCAGAATCGGCAGCCCCATGTTTATGGAATTGCGGAAGAAGATGCGAGCGAAGCTCTTGGCGATCACTGCGGATACTTTTGAGGCCTTGATGGCCAGAGGCGCGTGCTCGCGAGATGAGCCGCACCCGAAGTTGGTGTCAGCGACGATGAAGTCCCCGGGCTGAACCCTGCTCCGGAACTCCCGGTCGATATCCTCCACACAGTGCTCGGCCAACTCATCGGGATCGGAGGTATTCAGATAGCGGGCCGGAAGTATCTCGTCAGTATTCACGTTGGCCCCGTACTTGTGCGCCCTGCCTCTGAGCTTCAACCCATCACCTCCTTTGCCTCACACCTGTGAGTGTCAGGTCCCCGACCTGACCTGACGGGCCATCTCCATTATCCTGAGTCCCATCTCGCAGTCAACATAGAGTACCGAATGATCTCCGTACAAGTAGTTTCGAGCGCTGGAGTATGGGTAGTCGGCAGCACTTTCCGACAGCCCGGCCTTCACAGGATTGTCGTGAATGTAACATAGTTTGGTGCTGAAAACGTCGTCCGAGTACAGTGCCACATCATCAAACCGGTCCTCCCAGACCTGATACCTTCTGCTCTCCTTGGGATGATAGGTGCAAGCCCTTGCACGGAGGAATCCCAGGATGTCGACACGACGATCCCCTTCCAGCTTCTGGATAATCTCCCTGGCACTGTGTTTCTTGAAATCCCTCATGATCTCGGAAAGGCTTCCTGTCGGGCTAGGCTGGACGATCATGTGAAGATGACTTGGCATGATCACGTACCCCGCGAGCTTGAACTCGAACTTCCGGCGATAGAAATCAAGGTTGTCGAGGATGATATGGGCATACCTCTCGTCATCGAAAAGCCTGACGAACCCGGACAGGGTGGTTGTTACGAAGTAGGCAAGGCCTGCTTCGCTGATCAGCCGTCGTCCTCGCTTCATCGTCTCAAATCCGACACCCCCGTCAGGTCAGGGACCTGACAGGCACTGAAGGGCACGCTATTCCTCTGTTTCCTGTACTTCTGCCTTATCCACAATCGATTCCCCCCTCTGCTGACTCCCTCGGAGCACTACTTTGCAGGTAGGTGTCAGTTCCCTAATAGGCACAGAGAGTCCACAGCTGTTCAACGAAGTGTGCCAGAAGCCTTTTCGACCTGCTCCTTCAGCCCCGACTTGCCCAAGCCCTCTAGAGCAGTCGCCCAAATGAGAAGCCTCAACTCCAGATTGAATTCTTGCCCAGTCAAGCGCTCTATCCTCGCGCCCAACCTCCCTAGAATAGTCTCCTCGCGGACAAAGTCTGCCTCGCCTTCCACGCCCAATGTTCTGCACGAGCTATAGTCCAATCCAGCCTCATTGAACTCCTCAAGCAGACTGTCGGCCATGCGATCTAACCATTCCTTGGAATCGAATCCTTTATCGACATGAGTGGTGTCAAAAGATGCAGTGAGCATCCCGTGGATTGCGTTCTCCACAATCGCATCTTGAAGAGCATCTCTCACCTCTGGGCCACCTGTCTGGAATGCATATCTATCCATCATGTGAAGGAAGAACCACAGCACTTCAGACCGAACAATGAAGTTTGATTTCATAGACATAGGGTCTTCACCCGTAAGATGAGCCCATGCATCATTTATTGGCTTAGTGGAGAGCCCCGCCCAAGCACCAACAGTGATTGCCAGCGGCGTTATGACATCGCCTGTGTCCGTAGCCTTCTGCTTAGATGACTTCCTCGAGAACAACCCCATCGCCTGACCTCCTCGTTGCCGTAGGACTTCCCGTCTAGGGAGCTCAACGGCAGTACCCTGCTTTCACAACTTCGTGACTCGGTGGGAAAGAGCCGCAAACAACCAGTTCAATGATCTTATCTTCCCAATCGGGATTCCCGTGGGTGTCAGGTCCCCGACCTGACCCAGGACGCAGTCCCCTTGGACAACTTGACTCAACCATACATATCCACCCTTTGTCACACCCCGCACCACTCCTCCAGCTCGCCATCGTTTCAACTCCAACACCCCCGTCAGGTCAGGGACCTGACAGGCACCTGTTACTTTCGCTGCCTGCCTATCACTTGCCCAACTCAGCCAACGACCTCCTCCGGCCCGGCGATGCGGCCCGCAACGGCGCTGGCTGCTGCCACGGCCGGATTGGCCAGGTAAACTTCCGACAAAGGGCTTCCCATCCTTCCCACGAAGTTGCGGTTGGTGGTGGCAACACAGCGCTCACCCGGGGCCAGTATGCCCATATGACCGCCCAGACACGGGCCACACGTGGGTGTACTGACCGCCGCCCCGGCCAGAACGAAGGTCTCAACAAGGCCCTCGCGCACTGCGTCAAGGTACACCTGTTGAGACCCCGGGATGACTATGCACCTCACGGACGGACTGACCTGGCTGCCCTTCATAACCAGCGCGGCCACTCGCAGGTCCTCCAACCTGCCGTTGGTGCAACTCCCGATGACCACCTGGTCAATGTCAACCTCGCCCACCTGGCTGATCGGCCTTGAATTCGACGGGAGATGGGGAAACGCCACCTGGGGCTCAAGCGTCGACACGTCATAGTCAATGATCCTAGCGCATTCCGCGCTTTCTCCAGGATCACAGATTTTGTAGGGCCGTCTGGCCCTTGCCTTTAGGTACTCTATCGTCCTGCCGTCGACCCCGAAGATGCCCGCCTTGGCCCCGGCCTCAATGGCCATATTGGCCATGGTGAAACGACCATCCATGGAAAGCGAGTCAATGGCCTCGCCCGTAAACTCCATCGCCGAGTAGAGGGCGCCATCGACACCTATGTCTCCTATGGTGTAGAGGATCATGTCCTTCCCACCCACCCACTTGGGCAGAGCGCCATGATAGCAGAACCTGATGGTCTCGGGCACTCTCATCCATATCTCGCCACTGGCCATCGCCGAGGCAATATCAGTGGACCCCATGCCGGTGGCAAACGCCCCCAGTGCCCCGTAGGTGCAGGTATGCGAATCGGCCCCGATCACCACGTCGCCCGGTAAGACCAGACCCTGCTCCGGGAGAAGTACGTGCTCGATTCCCATCCTGCCCACTTCGTAGTAGACGACCCCATGCTTCAGAGCGAACTCCTTCATCATCTTGGCCTGCTCTGCCGAGGCAATGTCCTTGTTCGGCGTGAAGTGGTCCGGCACCATGACCACCTTGTCGGGATCGAAGACCGTCTTCACTCCAATGCGTTCGAACTCCCTGATGGCTATCGGAGCTGTTATGTCGTTTGACAGCACTACGTCAACCCTGACGTTGACCAGTTCACCCGGGCCAACTTCGCTCTTGCCCGCATGGGCGGCAAGTATCTTCTCAACCAGGGTCATGCCTCGTCCTTCCTCCCGGCTGCCATCAAGCGATTGAGAGCGTTCATGTACGCCTTGGCGCCGGCGACGATGATGTCGGTAGAAGCACCCCGGCCCGTGTACATCACCCCGTCGCATTCGATCCTGACCAGCACCTCCCCCACAGCGTCTATGCCCTCCGTAATGGAGTTCACACTGAACTCTATCAGCTTCTCAGACAGGCCGACTATGCTCCGAATCGCCTTGTACACCGCATCGACTGGTCCGGTGCCTACCGCCGCATTGGTATACACCTCACCGTCATGCCCAATCAGCCGCACCGTGGCAGTCGGAATGCTGTTGTTGCCACAGGAGACCTCCACGTGATCCAGGTGAAAGGTCTCGGATATGGCATGCATCTCCTGGGCCACTATGGTCTCCAGGTCTCTATCAGTCACTTCCTTCTTCTTGTCTGCGATCTCCTTGAAGGCAGAGAAGGCACGATCCAGGTCCTCGTCTCCCAGGGTATAGCCCAGTTCGGCAAGCCTCTCCTTAAAAGCATGGCGTCCGCTCAGCTTGCCCAGTACCAGGCTACTGGCTGGAATACCCACCTCCCTGGGGTCCATGATTTCGTATGTAATCGCCCGCTTGATCACACCGTCCTGGTGAATCCCGGACTGATGACGGAAGGCGTTGGCCCCCACGATGGCCTTGTTAGGCTGCACCACGAAACCGGTAAGCTCGCTCACCAGCCGGCTTGTCTTGTAGATCTGAGTTGTGTCCACCGTGGTGTGCAGTCCGAAGTGGTCCCTGCGGGTCTTGACGGCCATTACGATCTCTTCCAGGGAGGCGTTCCCCGCCCGTTCCCCGATGCCGTTGATGGTGCACTCTACCTGGCGAGCCCCGGCATGCAGTGCCGCCAGACTGTTGGCCACGGCCAGGCCCAGGTCATTGTGGCAGTGAACGCTGATCACCGCTCTGTCTATGTTGGGCACTTCTCTGACTATGCCTCTGATGAGATCGGCGAACTCCTCCGGCACCGCATAGCCAACAGTGTCGGGGATATTGACCGTGGTGGCCCCGGCATCGATCGCCGCCTTCACAATGGTATGAAGGAAAGCCGGGGCTGTCCGACTGGCGTCCATAGGCGAGAACTCTATGTCATCCACGTACGACCTGGCCCTGGCCACCATCTCTGCGGCCAATTCCAGTATCTCATCACGGCTCTTCTTGAGCTGGTAGGAAAGGTGTATGTCCGAAGCAGAGAGAAAGACATGGATCCGCGGCGGGTGCTTGGCCTCCTTCAGGGCATCCCAGGCGGTGTCGATAGCGCGGGCGTTGGCGTGGGTGAGGGCGCATACAGCCGATCCGCCCACTTCCTGAGCGATGAGTCTCACGGCCTCGAAATCGCCGGGCGAGCTGGCAGGGAAACCCGCCTCGATGATATCCACACCAAGCTTCTCCAAATGCCTGGCTATCTCCAGTTTCTCCTGGAGATTAAGCATGCCTCCCGCGGCCTGCTCTCCGTCCCTCAGTGTGGTATCGAATATGATTACCCTGTCCATGTCCCTATGTCCCCACTCCAGCGGAAGATGTGCTGGGCAAGACTAGTGTTCCTGGGCATACCGCTTCTTTGGGAATATGTGACTGCCAACCGACAGCCCGGGCTGACGGTCTCCGGTGACACGTCACTGCGATCGAATGTGCACCGCCTGTCCCTGATCCAAGAGGCCCGACGGCCCTCCCTGACCTAGCCCTTCAGCCAGGGCATCATGGCCCTCAGTTCAGCACCGACGGTCTCAATGAGATGGTTCGCTGCCGCACGCTTCAGGCTGTTGTACATGGGCCGGCCGGCCTGGTTCTCCAGAATCCACTCGCGGGCGAAGCTGCCATCCTGGATCTCGCTCAGGATCTGCTCCATCTCTTCCCTTACCATCTCGTCGATAACCCTGGGCCCACGGGTGTAGTCGCCGTACTCCGCGGTGTCGCTCACGGAGTACCTCATGAACGCGAAGCCGCCCTGATAGATGAGGTCGACGATGAGCTTCAACTCGTGGCAGACCTCAAAATAGGCAATCTCAGGCTGGTAGCCTGCTTCCACCAGGGTCTCGAAAGCGTTCTTGATCAAGGCAGTCACACCACCGCACAGCACCGTCTGTTCCCCGAAAAGGTCGGTCTCCGTTTCCTCGGCAAAGGTGGTCTCCAGGACACCCGCCCGGGTAGAACCTATGCCCTTGGCATAGGCAAGAGCGTTCTCCTTGGCTTTGCCGGAGGCATCCTGGTGAACAGCCACCAGAGCAGGCGTGCCCAGCCCGTCCGTGTACAAACGGCGGACCATGTGGCCCGGCCCCTTGGGAGCGATCATGGTCACGTCCACGGTTGGCGGCGGGACGATCTGGTAATAGTGGATGTTGAAGCCATGAGCAAACATCAGGGTCTTGCCCTGCCCCATCGCCCCCTCCAGCGACTGCCGGTATACCACCGGATGAAGGTTGTCGGGAACAAGCATGACCATTATGTCGGCTTCCTTCGCCACCTGATCAGCAGTGGCCACTTTGAACCCCGCCTTCTCTGCGGTCTGCCAGGCCTCCGTCCCCGGTGCCTCGGCCACCAACACGTTACAGCCGCTGTCCTTCAGATTGTTGGCATGGGCATGCCCCTGGCTGCCGTAGCCGATAATGCCGATCTTCTTGTCCTTCAACAGGTCAAGGTCAGCATCATTGTCGTAGTATATCTTGGCCATCCTTCCTCCTTTTCGTTAAGAAAACAGCCTACCCCGCTCTGGTCAGACTATTCTACAATGTACTCCAGGCAAAAGACCAGCTCACCCGTCTGCTGCGAGCCCATGTCCCAGCCGCATCAATCGTCTACCGCCATTTGAACACTGAGCAGAATAGGCCGTAAAATAGACAGATGAGGCGCTACAGAAGTGACCGGGGCATGAGGTTTCCATTGAAAGCCTTCGTGCCTGAGCTGGATCTGCACAAATACACCGTCGACGACGCCCTTCCCAAGGTCGACCAGTTCCTTTACGAGGCCTACACCGCCCGCCAACGCTCGGTACGGATTATCCACGGAAAGGGCTCCGGGACGCTACAGAGAGCGGTTCGAAGCTCGCTGGCCAGGCACCACCTGGTGAAGTCGCTGCGCTGGGGGGAACAGGACGAGGGCGGGGCAGGCGTCACCGTGGTCTACCTGGCTGACTGATCGGTGACATTGGGCCCTGGCATCGGCGGCAGAAACAGGTGCCCCTCCCCCTCACAACCACCCTTTCGATAGGCGTCCCGCACAGGTGGCACCGCTCGCCGGCACGATGGGCCACCTGGAAGCGGAACTGAGCAGTTCCCCTTTTGCCGTCCGGCTGCTGGTACGTGTCCACGCTGGCTCCCCCACAGCCGATGGCCGAAGCGAGCACATCACGGACCGAACGGTGCAGGCGTTCTACCTCCTCGTGTGTGAGGTCTCGGGCCTGCTTGAGAGGGTCGATGCCGGCAGCGTACAGCGACTCGTCGGCATACATGTTGCCGATGCCGGCAATGACATTCTGGTCCAGCAGCAGTGCCTTTACGGGAACACTGTGGCGGCGGAGGGCAGCCTCCAATGCTTCAGGAGTGAACTCTCCGCTCAGAGGCTCCATGCCCAGCTTGCCTACCACCGCAGCCTCGTCCTCCACCAGCCACATGGCCCCCAGCTTCCTCCGGTCCCAGAAACGGACTCCCCTGCCATCGTCGAGCATCAGCACGGCCCTGGTGTGCGGCTCAATGTCACAACCCGCGGGCTGCAGCAGCAGTGCCCCCGTCATCCTGAGATGGATGATGAGCTTCTCCGCTCCCGAGAGGTCCCAGAGCATGTACTTCCCCCTGCGCCGCAGGTCCACGATTCCCTGGCCGGGCAGCCTGTCGCAGAACTCATGGGCTGAGGGACGGCGCACCACCCCCGGCCAGGGAAGAGCGACCGCGGCGAAGCTTCTGCCCACAAGCTCGGGCAGCAGGCAGTTCTTGATCGTCTCTACTTCCGGCAGTTCCGGCACGGGATAAGTGTCACTCCTTTGCGCCGGTCATCGGTAGACCGAAGGGCGCAGGGCAGACCGGATGAAGTGGGACCCACAGCAGCACAGTGGCAGGCGGACCTAGCTGACCAGCCCCAGCCGATCGAAGATGTGGTCGACGTGCTTGAGGTAGTACTGGTAATCGAAGATAGGTTTGAGCTCGGACGCCGGCAGGTAGCCGGTCACGTCGGCGTCGCTCTCCAGCAAGCCCAGGAAGTCAGTCCTCTCCCGCCAGGCCTTCATGGCATTCCTCTGTACCATCTCGTAGGCCTGCTGACGGTTCAACCCCTTGTCTATGAGGGCAAGGAGTACCCGTTGGGAGAACACCAGCCCCTGGCTCAGCTCTATGTTCTCGCGCATCCGGTCGGCATTCACCTTCAACCCCTTCATCACGTAGGTGAAGATGCTGAAAAGGTAGTCCAGGACCAGGCACGAGTCGGGGAGGGTAATGCGCTCGTTCGAAGAGTGGCTTATGTCCCTCTCGTGCCACAGAGCGACGTTCTCCATGGCGGTGATGGCATGGCCCCGAACAAGCCTGGCCAGACCGCATGTCCGCTCGCAAAGCTCAGGGTTCCGCTTGTGGGGCATGGCCGAGCTGCCCGTCTGTCCCTCCTCGAACGGCTCCTCCGCCTCGAGGGTCTCTGTCTTCTGCAGACCCCTGATCTCGGTGGCGAACTTCTCCAGGGAGCTGGCGATAATGGCCAGCGTGGTGACGAACTGGGCGTGCCGGTCCCGCTGCAGCACCTGGCTCGACACGGGAGCCGGGGCCAGCCCCAGCCTGGCGCAGGCTATCCGCTCCACCTCCGGCGGCACTGTGGCATAGGTGCCCACCGCTCCCGACAGCTTCCCCACGGCCATGACCTGCCTGGCCTCTTCCAGCCGGTGCGCATTCCTCTTCATCTCCTCGTGCCACAGGGCCATTTTCAGACCGAAGGTTATGGGTTCGGCATGGACGCCGTGCGTCCGCCCCATCATCAGCGTGTACTTGTGCTCCAGCGCCTTCTCCCTGAGCACGTCGATGAACTCGGCCATGTCGCGCTCCAGGATGTCAATCGCCTCAAGCACCTGCAGGCTCAGCGCCGTGTCCATGACGTCGGAGGACGTCATCCCCAGGTGAATGAACCGGCTCTCTTCCCCCAGGCTCTCCGCCACCGAACCCAGGAAGGCAGTCACATCGTGGTGGGTGACCTTGAGCATCTCCTCGAACCGCTCCATGTTGAAGCTGGCTTTCTTGATCTTCGGTATCTCCTCCTGCGGGATGGTCCCTATCTCGGCCCAGGCCTCGCAGGCGGCGATCTCCACCTGGAGCCACTTGTCGAACTTCCCTTCGTCCGACCAGACCTTCTTCATCTCCGGCCTGGAGTATCTCTCAATCATGCCTGACCCCCAAGTCCAACTCTTCTCCGCTCTCGAGCGACCTGCAATCGCGTGTGGCCCTGCCGTAAGGGGTTTCTAGCCCCCCTGTGCCAGGTCCATCCTGTATCCTTCGAAGGCCACCCTCACATCCTCATGCCCGAGAGCAAGCACCTGCGCCGCCAGCAGGGCGGCGTTCCTGGCCCCGGCAGACCCGATGCCCACGCAGGCCACGGGCACACCGCCGGGCATCTGCGCTATGGAGAGGAGCGAATCCACGCCCTTCAGGTCGCTGGTGGGCAGGGGCACACCGATCACGGGCACCGTGGTCCAACTGGCAATGACACCCGGCAGGTGGGCCGCCGCTCCGGCCCCGGCAATCACAACCTCTATGCCGCGTTCCTTGAGGCCGAGGGCATAGTCACGGGTCTTGTCCGGGGTACGGTGGGCAGATGCCACCCGCACTTCATAGGGGATTCCCAGCTCCTCCAGCGTGTCAAGCGCAGGCTGCATCAGCTTCTCATCGGACCTGCTGCCCATCACGATCCCCACGATTGGCCTGGGTCTCACTACTTCAGTCATCCGCAACCTCACTCCGTTGTCATTTGCCGCGCGGCGCTGCACGCCCCTTTTTCGCGCTAGAATAGACTATCGGGTCAGCAGGTCAAAGGCAAACCGCAGCACCCCGAGTCTCTTCCTCAGGCTGAGGTACGATTCCTCACCTCGCAGGAGGCGGCAGGAGGCATTCCACAGGCGATCGCTGCCGCCGATGGCATCGAAATACAGCCACGGGAACCAGGAGAAGACCCTGGCCAGTGCCCGGGCAGCCCGCAGCTCCGGCATGATCTCCCCGTCAACTGCACCCTGATACGGGCCCAGGTCGACCCGGTCGTTGGCCAGGCACTCCGCGACAACCGGCGCAGCCACCTGGGCGCTCCTCACCGCATGGCATATCCCCTCACCTGTCAGCGGGTCGAGCAGCCCCGCCGCGTCGCCCAGCAGCAGCGCCCTGTCTCGCTGGATGGCCATCCCTCTGCGAGCTACAGGCAGCAGATGGCTTCTCACGGTATTCGGCTGGAACCCGTCAAGGCGGTGTGCCTTCAATGCCCTGTAGTAACCGCGCCTGAGCTTTTTCACCTGGCGCATCGGTCCCCCAATACCGACAGACAGATGGTCCCTCTTGGGGAAGACCCACCCGTAGCCACCACGCATGTGGCCCAGGGCCAGCCCCATCAGCGAGTCCCAGTCTCTCAGTGAACTATCGGGCACCTGGACCTCTGTCTCCATACCCATGCCGATCTGTATGCCACCGGCCAGCCCCAGACTACCCGCCACCACGCCCCTTGCTCCATCAGCGCCAGCCACAACCCGGCATCTGAAAAGGCGGCCGTCCGCCTCAACCTCCACCCCGTCCGGCCCCACACTCAGGCGATCAACCCGCCTCCCGCTCGCCACATTTGCCCCAGCATCTTCAGCCCGCTGCACAAGAAGGTGGTCGAATTCCTGCCTCATCACGGTGTAGAAGAGGGGCTTGTCGTACCATTTGGTGAATTCCTTCTTCCCCTTGTACACGACCCTGACGCCGCGCACCGTCTGCTCGGCGACAGCCGCCACGTCGAAACCCAGCAGCCCGGCAGCCTTGACCGTTATGCCTCCCGCACACGCCTTGTACCTGGGCAGGCGCTCCTTCTCCAGGACCAAGACATCTACCCCCCTGCGGGCCAACTCGCAGGCCAGCGTGGCCCCGGCCGGGCCCGCACCCACGACAACCACGTCGTGAAACCCGTTCGAGCCAGCCCTCATTGTCCCGAAGCGGCCCGCCGCAGGCGGTCCATCACCGCCACCCCGATCCCCTCCTCCTCGACCATGCCCACAAGTATCTCGTCCAGCCCCTGGCTGTCCAGCTCGCGCATGGCGGCAAACATCTGGCTTGCGTAGGCAGCGGACTGATGCGGCATCATCCTGACGATGGCCACTTCGCTACCCTGGTACAGCTCCGGCCGCCGTGTCATCACCCCCACCCTGCGCCCTCCCCTGGCACAGCCCTCAACCAGCCGCGACAGAGCTGCCCCGTCAGTCTCATCCACCAGGGTGAGGCGCGTCCTGGGACTGTAATGTCGGTGCCGGGTCCCTGGCGAGCGCCTGAGCAGGTCGTCTCGCCGGCCCAACAGCACAGGGCCGATGACCGCTTCCAGTTCCTCCAGCGTCACTGCCCCCGGTCTCAGCACAGCGGGCGGGGAGACGGTGAGGTCGAGAACCGTCGACTCCACGCCTATCTCCACAGGGCCGGCGTCGAGGACCACGTCAACCTTGCCATCCAGGTCATCCAGGACATGCGCCCCGGTGGTGCCGCTGGGGCGACCGGACACGTTGGCGCTGGGGGCTGCTACAGGCACACCGGAGGCCCGTATCAGCCCCAGTGCCACGGGATGCCTGGGCATTCTCACCGCCACCGTGCCCAACCCTGCTGTCACTTTGTCGGACACCGCAGCCGACTTGCCCAACACCAGGGTCAGCGGGCCGGGCCAGAACCTGTTTGCGAGCGCCAGGGCCTGCGGCGGCACGGTCTGCGCCACGGCCTCGATCTGCCCGGGCCCGGCGACGTGGACAATTATGGGGTTGTCGATGGGTCTCCCTTTGGCCAAGAAGATGCGACTCACCGCCCGTGAGTCGAAGGCGTTCGCCCCCAGGCCGTAGACCGTCTCGGTGGGAAAGGCCACCAGCCCCCCCTTCCGCATCATTTCAGCAGCGATCGAGACAGCCGAAGGATCGGGCTCCGCAGGGTCCACCCTCAACACCCTTGTCTGGCGTTTCACCGCAATCCCCTCAAAGGAGCGTTGGGAACGGCTTCAAGGTCAAGGCCATCCCTGTAGCCAAACCCCAGCCTGGCAGCGCCGGCAGCGGCGATCATGGCCGCGTTGTCGCTGCAAAGGTCCGGCCTGGTGAAGAACACCCGGTACCGTCCCTGCTGCGCCACCTCGCCGAAGCTCTCCCTCAGCCTGCTGTTCAGGGCCACACCTCCGGTGACGCCAATGGCAGATACGCCCGCTGAATCCGCCGCCTGGAGTGTCTTCGATACGAGGTGCTCCACCACCGCCTCCTGGAAGCTGGCGGCGATGTCGGCGACGGGCAGCGTCGACACATCCTCCCCTTTGAACCTGTTGACCACAGCCGTCTTCAGTCCGCTGAAGCTGAAGTCAGGCCTCTTGCCGCGCCTCAGGGGCCTGGGGAAGTGGAAGGCCGACCTGTTTCCGTGCGCTGACAGGCGGTCGATGACAGGCCCTCCCGGATAGCCCAGGCCCATGAACTTGGCCGTCTTGTCTAAGGCCTCACCGGCGGCATCATCCAGTGTGTTTCCCAGGACATCATAGTCGCATAACCCCTTGACCAGCACCAGCATGGTGTGTCCGCCGGAGACCGTGAGGCAGACACAGGGCATGGGGATATCAGAGTGACTCATGACGTTGGCGAAAAGGTGTCCTTCGATGTGGTGTATGCCCACAAGCGGAACATTAAAAATGTAGGCCAGGGACTTGGCCGCCGCCACACCCACCAGTAGGCACCCGATCAGTCCATACTCTGACGTGACTGCGATGCCCTCGACATCCGCCAGCCTCACATCCGCCGAAGCCAGCGCCTCGTCCAGGACGTACCCGATGGCCTCCACGTGCTTCCTGGCGGCCACCTCCGGCACGATGCCTCCGAATCTGGCATGGAGGTCAACCTGGGAGGCGACCACGCTGGACAGCACCGTCCCCTCGGCTACCAGGGACGCGGCCGTCTCATCGCAGGAAGTCTCAATCCCCAGCACCAGCACTTCGGTCTTTACCTACCCTTCTCCAGCCAGCAGTGCCCGGGCCAGAGGCTCCCCGAGGTAGAGAGGCGACAGCGACAGGGTATCGTCGCTCTCCCCTTGCGCCAGGCGAAGCGACGCAATCCGGGCCACCGCCGACCCTATCTGCTTCCCGTCAACCCTGCCGAAGGCAGCCAGCGAGCCAAGCCCCGATGAGATCTCCGGCCTGCGGTCCTCCGCGGCCTCCCCGAGGAACAGCACCGGCTCACTGACCAGGGACATCAGCCCGGCCATGCCGCCAGCATAGTAGTCGCCTTCCCTGGAAACCGGTCCACTCCCGGACCTGTAGAATGCAGCGTACACGTTGCCCCTGCCGGCCTCCACCACGGGGCACAGGAGGCCGGTCCCCCTCCCTCCCACGCAGGCGAGGGTCTCCAGAGAAGACACTCCACACAGGGGCCTGCCGGTGGCATAGGCGAACATCTTGGCCACGGTCAAGCCCACCCTTACCCCGGTCCAGGAGCCCGGCCCGATTCCGGTCCCAAAGCCATCCATCTCTGCCAGGCCGAGGCCTGCGCCCCGCAGGACCTCGTCTACCTTGAGAACAACCTCCCGAAGCGAGCGGTCCCTGCCTTCCCAGGCTTGAACTCCCAGGAGCCGGTCACCCTCTGCCAGGGCCACCGTGTTGCTGCGGCTGGCCGTATCTATGGACAGGACTCTCATGACTCCGTCAACCGGGCCAGCAGCGTGCTGGCACGTTCCCCAAGGGGAGTGAAGGCGATCTCCCGCCTCCTAGCGGACAGTACGGTGAAGTCCACCCTCAGCCAGTCATCGGATGCAAGCCCCAGGACCCTCTCTGCCCACTCGACCACCATTACGCCCGATCGGGCCTGTTCCACGTAGTCGAGCATACCGAGATCGAGCGCCGATTCCAGGTCCGGGATGCGGTACAGGTCGAGATGCAGTACCGGCAGCCTGCCCCGGTACTGGTTGACGAAGGCGTAGGAAGGGCTGTTCACCTGCCGCATGGGGACCCCGAGGCCGGAACACAGGCCCTTGGTGAAACAGGTCTTGCCCGAACCCAGCTCGCCCACCAGGGCCAGCACAGCGCCGGGCGGAAGCTGCCCACCCAGCCTCTTGCCCAGTGCTCTCGTTGCCGAGGGGCCGCCAGTCACGAAAACGCGCTCTTGCATGATGTCATCTCGCAGGTCACAATGGGTCTGGGGCAACACTTCCGAATCGACACCGGAAGGGGTCTCCTACAGTGTGATGTCTGTAGGAGAGCCTTTCCCAGGATCGAGGAAGGTGTGTCATGCCTGCTCCAGGCCGAGGGCAAATCGAGTCGCCGCATCGATTTCTTTCAGTCTCCTGGTGCCCAGAACAGTTAACCGGTCGCCGAGGCAGTCTTTGGGAATGGTGGTAATGGTATCCAGATTGGCAACACACTCCAGTGGCAACCCGTCATCGCTCCCGAGGCGCACTTCGGAAGGAATACTCCGGATACGGGTCGTGACGGGCGCCACGACGACCAGGGACCGCACTGCGTACGCCTCGTCACGCGATATGAGCACCACCGGACGGGGTCCGGCAGGCAGGCCCAGTTCGGCCCACCACACCTCTCCCCGTCTCATTCCCAGGGTTCCCCGGCCAGGATGGCGCTGGCAGCCGAGCGCGCCGCTTCCACCTCCCCCTCCGTCTCGGGCATCCGCCGATAGGCCTCCACATACCTGTCACTCATCTCCTGCTCTCTTTGCCGGCGAAGCAGCATCTCGGCAGCACGACGGAAGAACTCACTCCGGCTCTCCCCGCTGTCTTTCCGCTGCTGTTCCACGGCGGCCAGCACCTCTTCAGGAAGGCTGATAGCTATCTTGGCGACCCTGGCCATACCACACCTCCTCATACCACGATCATACCAGAGTATGAACGATGCTACGTTGGGTGTCAAGCCCCGACTCGAGAACGTCTCTACAAGCGGTTGTCAGGCCCGCCGTCTGGCCGGATGGTGCAGTCGGTGTGGAATGAATTGCCGGATCGGAATTGGATGCCTTCGTGGTGATGCCCAATCATGTCCACGGAATCATCCTCGTAGGGGCGCTGTGTGCGATGGGGAAATGCGGTTACTGATGTCTGTATACATAATGCAAAGCTACTCTGACTCAGCAGACGCACGAGCCTATTGCTTTCATTATGCAGAGTTCAATAACGGTTGGGGGCGGGGGAATGGGGGCAGCGCAACTGAATGACGAGTACCGTAGCCTGTTCACCAATGCAGTGAGACCATTAGCAGCGCCTGGACCGCGTGCGCTGAATCGCTATGCCACTGCCGCGATGTCCATCCGGTAGTGGCAACCCTCGAACCGCACGCGTGGAACGTTGGCGTAGGCCCTGGCCCGGGCCTCTGCCACGGTGCGTCCCCTCCCCACCACCGTGAGCACCCTGCCCCCACTGGTCACCACCACCCCATCCTTGAGCGCAGTGCCGGCGTGAAACACCAGGATATCGTCGTCCACCTCATCCAGCCCGCTTATGGGGAAGCCGGTCTGGTACCTGCCGGGGTAGCCGCCGGAAGCCACCACCACCCCCACGCACGCCTCGCTGCTCCATTCCATCTTCGCGCTGCTCAGTTTGCCGTCAACTGTGGCCAGCATGACCTCCACCAGGTCGCTCTCCATCCTCGGCAGCAGCGCCTGTACCTCGGGATCGCCGAACCTGACGTTGAACTCCAGGACCTTCGGCCCGCCGGACGTGACCATCAACCCTGCGTACAGGACGCCGGTATAGGGCGAGCCTTCCCTCGCCATGGCCCTCACCACCGGCTCCAAAATGGTGCACTGAACATCCTCGATGCTCGACCTGTCGAAGAAGCTCGGAGGGCTGAAGCTGCCCATGCCGCCCGTGTTGGGACCCTGGTCGGCATCAAATACGCGCTTGTAGTCGCAGGCAGGGACCATGGGCACCACGGCCTCCCCGTCCGTGAAGGCGAGCAGACTAACCTCCCTCCCCTCGAGGCACTCCTCGATAACCACCCTGTCGCCCGCGCTGCCCAGGGTCTTCCTCTCCATCACGTCGCTCAGCGCCTCCAGTGCCCCTTCCCTCGTGGGCGACACCACCACGCCCTTGCCCGCTGCCAGGCCGTCCGCCTTGACCACTATGGGTGCCGGCTGCGATTCCAGGTATCCCTTCGCCTCAGAATAGGATGAGAAGACTGCCCCGCGGGCGCAGGGGATGCCGTACTTGCACATCAGCTCCTTGGAGAAGACCTTGCTCGACTCCAGCCTGGCCGCTGAATGCGTGGGCCCGAACACCCTCAGGCCCCGGGCCTGAAACAGGTCCACCACGCCGGCCGCCAGCGGGGCCTCGGGGCCGACCACAGTCAGGTCAACACGGTTCTTCTCCACAGCCTCCACCAGCCCTTCCAGGTCCGTGGGCGATATGTCCAGATTGTGGGCGATGGCCGCCGTTCCGGCATTCCCGGGGGCAACGAGGAGATGGTCCACCAGCGGGCTCTGGCTTATCTTCCAGGCCAGGGTATGCTCGCGGGCACCGTTTCCGATCACCAACACTCTCAAGTTCTGCCCTCCATGACTCAGTCCGGGTACGCCACCGTCATATGGTCTCCCCCGCAAGCCTGGACCTGGACCGCGTGTACTGGTATGCCGCACCCAGGGCCCTCACCGCGCTCTCACAGTCCCGGTAAGTGGGAAAGCCCATGCTCTCCAGTTGCCTGCAGACCTCTTCCTCCCCGGACAGGGTGGGGCTTGGCACCCACATGGCTACGGTCTTCTGCAATCCGCCGGACTGGGCACCGAAGACGTCCTCCAGCGTGTCCCGCACCGCGTAAGGGCAAGCCACAGCCATCAGGTCAACGCTTTCGTCATCCACAACCGCCCCCAGCATCTCTCGGAAGTAGTCACCCATGCCGCCCTGGTACACAGGAAGGGCCGGGCCCATGTCAATGGGATTCCCTGCCAGCAGGGGAGATATCCGGGCCAGCCTGTCCATGGTGGCGGGGGAGAGGCTGGCCAGGGTCAACCCGTGCTGGGCCGCCACGTCTATCCCCATCACCCCCGCCCCTCCCGATATGGTGATGATGGCTATCCGATTGCCTCTGGGCAGAGGCTGGCTGGCAAACACCTTGGGAACGTCGACCAGTTCCCTCAGGGTGCTGACCCTTATCACACCTGCCTGCCTGAACACGCCGTCGTACAGCTCTTCCTCACCTGCCAGGGTCCCCGTGTGGGAAGCGATAGCCGTACGGCTCTCCGCTGTCCTGCCTGGCTTCAAGACCACCACCGGCTTCTGGGGCACGACCTCCCGCAGCTTGCCCAGGAACGCCCGCCCATCCCGCATCCCCTCAACATGCATGGCGATTACCCTCGTCTGGACATCATCCCGGAGGTAGTCCAGCAGGTCGACTTCATCCATATCACACTTGTTGCCGAAGTCGCATATCTTGCTCACCCCGTAATGCATATCCTCCAGGGGCAGGGCCTGGGGGCCTATTATACCCGTCTGGCCGCAGAGGGCCACATGGCCGGGATACAGCTTCTCGTACAGAATGCGATAGGGGGTGGTCACCAGCCCGTTGGCGGGGTTTGCCACCCCGATGGTGTTGGGGCCCAGCAGACGCAGCCCGGCCCGTCCCGCAATGGCATCCACCTCTCGCTGCAGCCCGCGCCCTTCATCACTCCTCTCGGCGAAGCCGTCAGCCACTATGATGGCCACCCTGGCCCCGTTCTCCACACAGTCCCGGAGTATCTGTGGCACGGCCTGGGCCGCCGTCATTATCACGGCTAGGTCGACGCTGTGGGGTATGTCGCTAACCCGGGCGCAGGCCTCGATGCCGAGCAGGGACTCATGTTGAGGATTGACCGGGTATATCTGACCGGGGAAGCCGAAGTCCAGCAGGTGCCTGGCTACCACATATCCGCCGAAGTGGCCCTTTCGTAGCGAGCCAACCACAGCCACACTACGAGCCTCGAACAGACAGGCGATGGGGTCAGCGGCGCGTGGATCCGTCTTCGGCACTCTGGACAATCCTGCTATTGGGGCCACCTCCGACGGCACCCGAGCCGGGGCCGCGGAGGGCGTGCAGTCTCAGAGAAATCACCAGGGACGGAGAGCTACAGCCCCCCTTTGCTGAACTCCTCTCCCTGGGTCAAGTCCAGCTCCCCTATCAGCTTCATCAGGATGGCGACATGACGCTTCTTGTCATCGCGCAGCCGCTCCAGGACCTGAATTGCCTCCTCGTTGTCCATGGCAGCGATGATATCCTGGTACTGGTTGATGGACTGCAGTTCTGCGATAAGGGCATCGCGCAGCATGCTGATGTCCAGCTCGGTATCTTCCATTTCTTCCAGTTCATCGTCAAAGAACGTCATTGCCTCCTCCTTACTCGGTCGTTTACTCCCACTCGATAGTAGCCGGCGGCTTCGAAGATATGTCATAGACCACCCGGTTCACCTCGGGGACTTCGTTTACAATGCGGTTGGAGATCTGGGCCAGCAGCTCATAGGGCAAGTGCGCCCAGCCGGCTGTCATGGCGTCCTCGCTGGTGACCGCCCGCACCGCGACCAGGTAGCCGTAGGTCCGGTGGTCGCCCATTACCCCCACACTCTGGACACCGGTAAGGACGGCGAAGCACTGCCAGGTCTGCCGGTACATACCAGCCTTCTTGATCTCATTCATCACAATCCAGTCGGCCGCCCTCAGGACCTCCAGTCGCTCCCTGGTGACCTCTCCGATTATCCTCACCGAAAGCCCCGGGCCGGGGAAAGGCTGCCGCCACACGATATCTTCCGGCAGGCCCAGGGCCAGCCCCACCTGCCGGGCCTCGTCCTTGAACAGATGGCGCAGGGGCTCCACCAGCTTCAGTGACATCCTGGCCGGCAAGCCGCCCACGTTGTGATGGGACTTGATTCTGGCCGACGCCTTCACGTCCGGATTGGCGCTTTCGATTACGTCGGGGTAAAGCGTGCCCTGCGCCAGGAAGTCCACCTTGCCTATCCTGGCCGCCTCCTCCTCGAACACCCTTATGAAGGTCTCACCGACCACGTGGCGCTTCTTCTCCGGGTCCGTGATGCCCTTCAGGCGGTCCAGGAACCTGTCGGCCACATCGGCATAGACCACGTTCATCTTCAGGTTCTTCTGGAAGGCCCGGAGTGTTCGCTCCGGTTCCTCCCGGCGCATCAACCCGTTATTGACGAAAATGCATGTCAACTGGTCGCCCACGGCCTGGTGGATCAGGGTTGCCGCCACCGAGGAGTCCACACCCCCTGACAGGGCACATACCACCTTGCCGCCAGCCACCTGTTCCTTGATCTTCCCGATGCTCTCATCGATGAAGCTGGCGGTTGTCCAGGTGCCGGTGCAGCCGCAGACGCCGTACAGGAAATTCTTGAGGATCGTCTTGCCTTCCTGGGTATGTACCACCTCGGGATGGAACTGCAGGCCAAACATGCCGCGATCACTCCCCATCACAGCGACGGGGCAGTTGTCGGTGTATGCCAGTATCTCGAAGCCCGGCGGCACCTCGTCCACCTTGTCGCCGTGGCTCATCCACACCGAGAGGGAGAAAGGCACGTAGGCGAAGAGCGGGGACTCCTGGCTCTTGTTCAGGCTGGCGTGGCCGTACTCGCGCCTCCGGCCCAGCGCCACCCGTCCACCCAACTGGTGCGCCATCAGATGCATGCCGTAGCATATGCCCAGGACCGGCACGCCGGCCTCGAAGACGTATTCAGGAACTGCCGGAGCGTCCTCGTCATATACGCTAGCCGGCCCACCGGAGAGAATGAATCCCCTGGGCCGGAGGGGGGCGATCTTCTCCCAGGGCGTATCATGTGACACGATCTCGCAGTATACCTGCAGCTCCCGCACCCGGCGGGCAATGAGCATGGTGTACTGGGAGCCGAAATCCATGACCACCACCGCCTCCCTCTCCCCACCCGGCGCCAGGCCCTCCTGCGGAACGGGCTGCTCGCCGCCCTTCTGCTTGGCGATCTCAAGGTAAGTGGATACCTCCACATCGTCACTGGTGGCTATACGGTGATCATCCAACATGTCGTCTGCCGTGGCCGAAAGAGAAGTCCCCTCGGGTGTGCAATAGAGGGTCTTGCCGAAATTATACTGTAAGCGGGTGCCCCCCACAACAGCGGGGGAGGCCACTGATCGGCTACCTGTCAACCGTCGTAGGAGACGTTGACTCCCCGCTCCTCCAACTGGGGAATGTAGGTGTTGACGGACATGGCGCTGAGCGGGTTCCCGCTGAGATGGACCTCCGTCCCCTCCGTCAGCCCCGTGTTGTCCACCAGGGGCTTGATGTTGCTGATGCTGTTGTTGGACAGATTGATCCAGGCCAGCCGACTGAGGCCTGCGAGCACGGAGATATCGCTTATTTCATTGCCGGCCAGCGATAGCTCCTTCACGGCATGCAGGCTCCCCAGCGGTCCCAGATCGGCGATCTGGTTCTCGGCCACTTCCAGGCTCTCCAGGCTTTTCAAAGTGGAAAGCGGCGACAGGTCAACGATCTCGTTGTCGGAGAGGTCCAACTCCTTCAGGTCCACAAGCGTCGACAGCGGGCTGATGTCGCTGATTCCGTTCTCTCTGAGGAAGAGCCACTCCAGGCTGACCCGGGTCGCCAGGGGACTGGCGTCCTCCAGCCCGTTGCCGGACAGGTCCAGCCTGGCCAGATTGGGCAGTCTGGCAACAGGAGAGACATCGGTTATCTGGTTGCCCCAGAGCTGCAGTTCCCTCAGCCCCAGGAGGTTCGCCAGTACCGAGATGTCGCTTATCTGGTTCTCAGACAACACCAGCGTCCTCAACGCAACCAGACCGCCCAGCGCCGAGATGTCGGCTATCTTGTTACCCCCCAGCAAGAGCTCTGTCAGGTTCTTGCAGTACTCCAGCCCGCTCAGGTCGGCTATACCCCTGTTCGTTGCGGTGAGACTGGTCAGCCCCTTGAGGTCTGCGGTATGTATGGCGTCCAGGGGCTTGTCGATGGCATGTCTCACTGCCTGCTCCAGCTTGGAGTCCGAGAACGAGACCTCCGGGCCCTGGGAACTGCCGCAGGCAGTGAATGCTGCCGCCAGCAGCAGGAAAAGTATCACGGTGGTCAGAGATCTAAACCACTGCATGATAGGCCCACTCCCCCATACAGGTCCCACCCGGGAACCGGTGCGTCGCACCATGATAACACAGCAGCCAGGGATTGGGTAGAAATGACGCCCATCATGGAGAGTATCCTGTGATATGCCTATCCTATTGACTCAGCAAGGCTAGGCTTATATAATGCGACTATCTCTGCTAGAGGGGTAGTCAATGAAAGCTCGCACTGTTACCACAACCGCCTGGGTTTCCCTCGCATCCTTAGAGGTCGGCATGTTGTGGCCTGACCTCTTATGGCCCAAGGTACTTGTCGGCTTATTGGCAGCGGCCTTCTTCATCGTGTGGCTCAAGTGGCCGTGGTTTGCTAGACGCCCCTTGGGCAATTTGAGGCGCAAGCTCGCGATTGAGATACAGGACGTGGTGGTAGAAGCTCACTCCCAACGGGTACACATGACGCTTCGCTTACTCAGCTACGGAGGGCGCGACATCTCAGTTACCAGCTTCGGTGCGAACAAGGTGAAGCTTAACGCAGACACGGTTGCTGATGGCCTGACGCCTCGTTGCCTGAAAGCACCTCACTTGCCGATGATTGTGAAGGGGTGCACCACTGAACTGGCGATCTACTTCACGATAACAACGGCGCAGTTAGACGAACTTGAGCAACAGAGGACGAACTGCTCCCAAGCTTCTTGGG
>Ga0180432_10003027_pt1 | contig 24471 bp, 16 predicted proteins | sample SS_ome_10_FD_132414 | JGI IMG/M metagenome (GOLD analysis project Ga0180432, IMG submission 132414) | Hypersaline lake sediment archaeal communities from the Salton Sea, California, USA - SS_1_MS_2 metaG | ecosystem: Environmental > Aquatic > Non-marine Saline and Alkaline > Hypersaline >... | reverse complement strand
TGTCCAGTATCTCGTCTGCGCGAAACTTGACCGCGCCGATCTCGATGATGGCGTCGCGGTCGGCGTCTAGGCCGGTGGTTTCTAAATCGAGTGCTACGTAGGTCGGGGGCATAAGGTTTCACTTTCTAGGCCGCGCGTGCGGCGGCGGGTGGATTATACCTCAGAAATGTGAAATGGGAAGATTTGTCTCGAGGGGGTGAACGACCGCCTAGGCGATCTTTTGCATTGCGAGGTCCATCCAGCGCCGGCTCTTCAGGCCAGTGCGGCACCATTTGATTGGTGCTCCTGGTCGGTTCGAGGCGCGGCTTGGGACGGTTGTTAGAGCGGCAACTCGAGGATCACGACCGTACCGTAATCTGTGGCCGTCTGGACGTTCAGTTTACCTCCGATCATTGCCGCGCGCTCACGCATTCCCGCTAACCCAAAGTGCCCCTGGGCCACGAAGCGGGCCGGCTCTAAGCCGCCTGCAATGCCGCGCCCGTCGTCGGTCACGGTCAGACGCAGCCGGTTGGGATACTGGGTCAGACGCACCGCAATCTCGGAAGCGTCGGCGTGCTGGATGGCGTTGTGCAGCGCCTCCTGGGTGATGCGAAAGATAGCCAGCGCCTCGCCGTCTGACAAGTGTAACTCGTCAACTGTCATATCGAGGTGAACGGGCGCCGGAGAGCGCGCATCCAGCTCGACGACGAGGGCTTTGAGCGCCAGGTCGAGGTCACGTTGTAGGAGCGGCGGGCGCAAGTCGTTGCAGATCGCGCGTAGTGCGCTCACCGACTTTCCAGAACGGGCCGCCAGGTCTGCAAAATTTGTTTCGTCGGTATCCAGTTGCGCCTCCAATGCCTTTAGGTCGCGCGTCACGGCGCATAGGTCTTGCAGCACGCCATCGTGCAATTCGCGCGCCAGCCGGCCACGCTCTACTTCTCGTGCTGCCACCACCTGGCGATAGAGCGCCCGCATCTCGGAGGCGGCTCGCCGTTCTCGCTCGGCGTAGTGGGTCGCCTCCAATACGGCGGCCGCCTCGCGGGCTACCGCCGTGAGCCAGCGCAGGTCTTGGGGCGCGTACTCCCTCGCACGTTTTCGTGCGCCGCTGGCCCGTGCGCCCAACAGCCACATCCCGCGCAGATCGGCCCCGCGCATCAGAGGCACCCAGACCTGCGCCCAGGCCAGGTCGTCACGCCCCTGCTGGATCAACTCACGCAGCCGGCCTCGATCTGCTCTTTGCGCTTCCCCGCCCGACGCCACCCAACGCACGGCAGCGTGGCTGACGGGCAGGCGCAGGTCAGGCGCCTTGGCGGCGACGAGTCGATACATCTCTGGCAACAGCAAAGCTGCGTGTTCTACCTGCAACGCGCGCGGCAACTCGACAGTCAACAACTCTGCTAATGCCTGCCGCCCCAGCACGTCCGTCATTTTGCGGCCGTACTTCACCAACAACACGCTGTGGTCAATAGGCGCTCCGTATCGTTGGTTGTGCCACCACCTGCGCGCTCCCCGGTAGAGCAAAAGCCCCAACACCAGAGTGAGCCATCCCAGCGCCAGGCCAATCACCAGGTAGTTCGTGTTTCCCTCCATCGCTATCTCAATACGGGAGAAACCAAGTTTTTCTGTAAGCGGAGCGACAAAAACCTGGTTTCTTTGGGACTCAGATGAGATGACGTTCAGCGGCGACCTGGAGCGCCTCGTGACGACTGTGAACGCCCAACTTGCGATAGGCGGCGCTGAGGTGGTTGCGCACAGTACCGGGCGATAGATGCAGCGCTTGGGCGATCTGCGGGTTGGGCAGGCCGCGCTTTGCCAGGCGCAGGATCTCGACCTCGCGCTCTGAAAGGGTTTGCTCCGTACCGTCGGCGCGCGTGGCTTGCGCCAGCGCCGCGTAAGCCTGGGGGCTGAGGTAGATTTCTCCGTCGGCCAGGTCGCGGACGATGGTGTCGATCCGTGAGACGTAATCGTCGTCCTTGAGGATGTAGCCATAGACGCCCGCTTGCAGTAGATCGCGCACGAGGGCCGGTTCGAGGTAGGCGCTAAGCAGGCAGATTTTGAGATTGGGAAAATCGGCCCGCAGGCGGCGCACCGCCGACAGCGCGTCGAACGCTGGCTCGATGAACAGGTCGAGCAGCAACACGTCCGGGCGCGCCCGGCGCACCAGCGCGGCCACGTCGCCGCCGCGCTGCGACTCGGCCACCAACTGGATGTCGGGGATCTCGTCCAGCAGCGCGCACAGGGCGATGGCGACGTGGGGATGATCGTCTATGACGGCGACACGGATTATGTTCATGCTCTCCAAGAGTCATTTTACCCAGGATGGGCGAAAAGTCAATATCCCACCGCGACAGTGTAATGGTACGACGTGACAGCGATACCAACCGCCAGGTGACACACGCCTATTGAAAATCCTGTCATAAGATAGTATCATAGTGAGCAAACGAGAATAGCATTCGAGGAGGAATTCCATGTTACAAGGAGAAAATCTTACGTTGACGTACCAGGACGGCGAAACCACACTAGACGCCGTGCACGACGTCTCAATCTCTGTCAAAGATCATCAGTTCATCGGTATTCTGGGACCTTCCGGCTCGGGCAAGAGTTCGCTGCTGTACCTCCTGAGCGGGCTGCGGAAGGCGACCCAGGGCGAGATCTATCTGGATGACCGGGCCTACGGCAAGATGCCGGAGCGGGAGCGGGTGGCCTTGCGCCGCACCGAGTTCGGTTTCGTCTTTCAGCAACACTTTTTGATCAACTATCTCACCGCTCAGGAGAACGTGATGGTCGCCGCGCCGGTGCAGGACAAACCCCACGCCGAGCAGGCCAAGGCGCTTCTGGCCGACCTGGGGATGAGTGACAAGCTGCATCGCTTCCCCTACGAACTCTCCGGTGGTGAGCGGCAGCGAGTGGCGATTGCACGGGCCATGATCCACCGCCCCCGCGTCATCTTTGCCGACGAGCCGACGGGGCTCCTGGATCGGCACACGGGCTTGCAGGTGATGGCGCTGTTGCGCAGCTACCGCGAGCAGGGCAGTCTCATCGCCGTGACGCACAACCCCGAGATCCTCGCCGAGGCAGATTTTGTCGTCAAGATGCGCGATGGGCAGGTCGTGGAAATCAAAGACCGCGTCACGCGCAAGACGCAGGAGGCGATCCTGTGAACGCACTATCACCCCTGACCTATTATCGCCGCCACAAGCGGAGCGCGCTGTTGCAGATCGCGCTCATCAGCCTGGCGACGGTAGGGTTGTTTGTTCTCGTTGCCGTGCTTGATACCATCCCCTTGCGCGCCAACGTCAGCTACTTGACCAGGCTCAGCCACGTGACTCCCATCGGAGACGCGCTCGATCCGACCGTGGCCGCGCAGATCGAAACTCACCCGGACGTGGCGCGCGTGATTCCAGACAACGGGCTGTGGCTTTCGACGCCCACCCTGTTCGGGACAGATAATCAACTCTTGATGGGCGTCTCGGCGGAGGACGCGGAATATCTGATGCGGCATTGCGGCGTGCGGCTCAAGGAAGGACGCATGTTCGAGCCGCGCACCAACGAGATCGTACTCTCGGAAGAAGTGGTTCGCGCGTTGGATCTGGAACTTGGCGACGAGATCGGGCGGGCGATTGACGAGGATTATTACGAAACCATCCCCGCGCCCCTGGCGCTGGTGGGTATCCTGGAAGGCGATCCGGAGATCAACCCGGGCTCAAGCGTGCGTATGGGCTTTGTCTCAGCCGAGTACCTGAACGGTCACGAACTGTATGCTCCCCGTGCAACCAGTCTGCTCGTCGTCGCCAAGGAAGGACGCAAGGACGCCGTAGAAGATTTTTTGGAGACGACGATCCGTTCCAGATACACCGAGGTGGAAACGTTTACTGGTCTCGTTGGGATTTTCAAGACAGTGCGCGTCGGTATTTATGTCATTTTCGGCGTCATCAACAGCGTCGTGGCCGTCGTCATGGCCTTTACCGTCGGCGTCATCAACCGGATCGCTATGACCAAACGGCTGAGCGAGTTTGGATTGCTGCACGCCCTGGGTCGCCACAGACAACAATTGATCCGCCGCTTGACGTTGGAAACGGCGACCGTGGCCTGGCTCGGCTGTCTGGCCGGATTGGGAGCGGCTCTCGTGATCATGAGTTGGCTCAGGAACAGCTTTTTCTACGATCTGGGCGTAGAACTGAATCTGTTCAACCCGGCGCCGTTCTTTTTTGTCCTGCCGATTCCCCTGATCGTCATCGCCCTGACCTTTTTCAGCATCAGGCGAATCTTTGCCCGTTTGGACGCCGTGGCTATCGTCGAGCGGGGTGCGTTGAGCGAAGAGCAAAAGGCGCGCCAGGCGGTGAAACGCTCGTCGGCCAAGCCGCTATCTTCCCTCACGTTTTACGTGCGCCACCGGCGGCGTGGAATACTGACGATCCTCAGCATGGCGTTGATGGTGCTGGGCATTACCTTTCCGGTGTTTCTGTTCTCGGCGATGACGAGCGCAATACGACCAACCTTTGATTATTTGCAACACGTCAGCGAGATTGCGCCAGTTCGCTCCGAACTCGACCCTGGCGTCGTGGGCCAGGTCAAGGGCCATCCAGCGGTGGCGTATACCGTCCCGGTCATTCGGCTTGGAATGCAGATGATACTGCCGCCCGGTGGCGGGATCGACGCGAATATCTATGGCGTTTCCGAAGCCGACTTGTCTATTCTCCTGGAGTTGTTTGACGTTCAGGTGCAAGAAGGTCGCCTGCCTCAGTCTCGCAGCAACGAGATCGTGCTTTCGGCGGCGATCGCTGCCAACCGCGACCTGCATGTGGGTGACGTGATAGGTGGGGAGATTGAGAACGAGAGCGAGTTTGTCACAGATAACCTGCCCACCGAGATGGTCGTCGTGGGGCTTTTATCCCCCGATCATCCGTGGATAGGATTTGCGTCCTACGAATATCTGCACAGCCACGAGTTGACCTCATCCCGATCCCCACGTTTACTCATCATCCCGCAAAACGGGCAGAAACAGATACTGGATAGTTGGCTGGAAGAAAGCATAGATCCAGCACAGACGCGCGTCACCACCTACGCTATGGAAGAACGCGAGTACAAAGAAATGACGACGGCAACTGTTCTCACCTTTGCCGCGCTCGAATGTATGATCGCCGCCGTGGCTGCCGTGGCCCTGGCTACGTTGAACCACATCTTTTTCACCCAACGCCAGGAGGAATTCGGCATCCTGAACGCCGTTGGCCGCAGCCGACCGTGGCTCGTCTGGCGCACGATGAAGGAGACGGGCAGCGTGGTCGGCGTGGCCTGGGTCGTCGGCGCGACGCTGTGCGGGGTTGGCCTGCTCGGTATGCAGAACCTCGTCTATGGTCCGCGCGGCCTGACCCTGGACTTTTTCAGCCTCGCGCCCTGGCTACTCACACTTCCCATCCCGTTAGCCGTCGCTCTGGCCAGCGTGGGCACCATCGCCTGGATGCTGTCCCGGCTCGACCCGGTGACCGTCATTGAGGGAAGATAATGATGAGCCGCCAAACTTGCCCTGAGCGAAACCGAAGGATTGGGTTATGGCTGGCCTTGGGGGCGCTGATGCTGTCCCTGACGGCGTGCGACAAAGGCACAAACGTCTCCCCTACGCCCACTCACATATCAGGCTCTGACCTGGCGACCCAATCGCTCCCCAGCAGCATCACCGCCAACGGCGTGCTATTGCCGGCCCGGCAGGTTAGGTTGAGCTTTGGCGTGGGCGGGAACGTCGCATCGGTCGCGGGCGCGGTCGGCGAGCGTGTGCAGGCCGGGCAGACGTTGGCCGCGCTCGACGCCGCCGAATTGCAGCGCGGGGTGGCCCAGGTGGAATTGGAGCTGGAGACCGCCCAGGCCTACCTGGCCCAGTTGCAGGCCCAGGCCACGCCCGTCCCGGAACGGGTGCTGGCGGCGACGGCGACCATCACCAGCGCCCAGGCCGCGCTGACCCAGGCCCGCGGCCAGGCGGGGCAGCGCGGCAATCAGGACGTCATTGACCGCTGGGAGTTGGAGCAGGCTGCGGATGCGCTGGAGGATGCGCAGAACGAATATCAGAAGGTGCTCGACGATCCCCGGACGACGACTTGGGCCCCGTCCTCGCCTCAGGCGTGCGCTTTGGATGATGCCCAGGAGCACTATGACATCGTGCTGGCCCAGTACGAGATGCGCGCCGCCGACCACGGTTACGCCGTCGCCGTCGCCGACGCCAAGGCGCAACTGGCTCAGGCGCAGTTGACGCTGTACGAAGCGCAGCACTCCATCACGCCGGAAGCGCTCACGCTGGCGCAACTGGACGTGGAGCGGGCGCAACTGGCGTTGGAGGCAGCGCAAGCTGATCTGGCGCGTGCGATCCTGCTGGCCCCCTTCGACGGCATCGTCTCTGACGCGCCGCTCGGCGTGGGTGAGTGGGCCGCGCCCGGCGCGACGGTCGTCGAGCTGCTCGACCTGTCCCGCTGGCGCGTCGAGACCAGGAACGTGGGCGAGTTGGAGATCGGTCGCGTGCGGGTGGGGCAGGATGTGCTGGTGCGAGTGAACGCCTTCCGCGATGAGACGCTGCACGGGCAAGTGACCACCATCTCGCCGGTCGCGGTGGTGCAGCAGGGCGACACCACCTACACGTTGACGATCGAGTTGCAACCCACCGACCTCCACCTGCGGCCAGGGATGACGGCGCAGGTGGAGATCCTGGTCGAGTGACCGTGCGCCGGATTCAGGCCTCAAGGGTTTACGTCGCTGGACTCGCAACCCTTGGCGGCGCTTCCCTCATCGAGCGGAGTCGCCGCGTGCCCTCAGCTCGGCAGGCAGAAGGGCCGCATAGACTGCGTCCGCCACAGGCGTGGGCACTCCCAGCTCGCGCCCCTTGCGGCCGACCACGCCGATCATTGAATCCAGCTCGGAGCGGCGGCCCGCTTCCACGTCCCGCTGCATAGAAGGCTTGATGTTGGGCGCGGCTCCATCCACGATGACCAACGCCTGTTCGACCACGTCTGCATCGAGCGCCACTCCTTCGGCCAGCGCCACTGCCTCCACCTCCTGCATGAGACCCACCAGCAGAGCGCGTGTCTCATGCACGTCTCGATAGTCGCCGATCTCTAATCGTGTGAGCGACCCCACCCCGCTGATGGCGGCGATAAAGACGAATTTGGTCCACAGAGTCTTGAGGATGTCGTCGGCAATCTCCACCGTGGCACCCGTGCCCTCGAACGCTCCGACGATGGCCTGCACGCGCGGCGTGATGCGTCCGTCGAGCTCGCCCAACACGATGCGCCGAAACTGGGAGAGCTGCCGGATCACGCCCGGCTCCTCGATGGCGGACGATATCCAGGTCACACCGCCTATCACGCGCTCCACGCCGACGATCGTCCCAATGCGCCCGGCGGCGTCTATGCCGTTCTGCAAGCTCATAACCGTAGTACGCGGCCCCACCATTGGCTCAATGGCGCGGGCGGCCTGCTCGGTATCCGGCGTCTTGACGCAAATCATTACCAAGTCCATCGGTCCGAGCTCGGCCGGCGTATCGGTAGCCTGGAGAGGCGCGACGGCAAAGTCACCGTGGACGCTCTTCACCTGCAACCCGTTCCTGCGCAGGGCCGCCAGGTGTGCGCCCCGCGCGACAAAGGTCACATCGTGGCCGGCGCGGGCCAACAGCCCACCGTAGTAACCGCCTATTCCTCCACTCCCCATCACTGTAATTTTCATAACGCTTCCTCACTCACGCACCCAATGGCCCGATTCTGCTCCACCAGATCGGCCCGCTCGACGATGGATACCGCTCCCAGACCCTAAGGGTTTCAGAAAACCCTTAGGGTCTAATTATAGGTAGTGTCCCTGGACAATTGAGATAATTCTTGGCATACTGTCAGCCATCTCACCATACATAATGGAGGTGGAAGATGAAACTGACAGCATGCCTGATCATATTGTCGCTGATTTCGGCATATTGGTCAACTGGTACTGACAACTCAAGAGCGGTCACGGTATCAGAAGGCCAGGCGGATTGTTCCAGTCCAATCGTACCTGAACAACCCTTCGATACACTGATAACAACACTGCAGAGAGACCATCCACCGATCCCACTGTGGTGGGACGGGGATATGGAGATGGCAGATGCGCACCGCCGCCACCGCGTTTGCATCGTGGGCGTTGCAGTAGCGCAGGATGCCATCCTGCCCTACTCACGTCAACTCGCGCCCGCCGGTGATGTTGTACGCCTGCCCGGTGATAAAGCTGGCCTCGTCCGACGCCAGGAAGGCGACCAGTTGGGCCACGTCCTGCGGCGTCGCCAGGCGGCCCAGTGGTATCCGCGCCACGGCCGCCGTCACGACCTCGTCGTAGGGCTGGCCGGTGACCAGCGATTCGAGTTGTAGCCCCCATTGTTTCATCGCCGTGTCCACGTCGCCGGGCAACACCGCGTTGACGGTGACGCCGAACTCGGCCACCTCCTGCGCCAGCGAGCGGGTGAGCGCGACGACGGCCGCTTTGCTGGCGGCGTAGGCTGAGACGTAGGGTTTGGGCTTCTCCGCCGCGATCGAGGACACGTTGACGATGCGCCCGCCCCGCCCCCCCGCGAGCATCAGCGGCAGCGCGAGCTGGCAGCAGAGAAAGGTGCCGGTCGCGTTGATCTCTAGCGTCCTGCGCCAGGCCTTCTCCGCCATCTGGATGACGGGCGCGGGGCCAATGGCCGCCCCGGCGTTGTTGACCAGGATGTCCAACCGGCCAAAGGTTTCCTTCGCCTGCTTCATCATCGCCCGGACCGATGCGGCGTCGGTCACGTCCACACGGACGGGCAAGGCTTTGATCTCGCCGGCAATGGCCTCCAACTCCTCCCACTGCCCGCTCCCGGCGTGGGGTAGATCAGAGGGCGGCGCGCAGATGTCGCCGATCACCACGCGCGCGCCAGCCTGCGCCAGCCGCCGAGCGACCGCCGCGCCGATGCCTCCCTCGCGCCCCGCGCCCGTGACGATGGCGACCTTGTCGTTCAAATCGTACATGCTCAATCCTCCGCCTTGTAGACCATCGAGCTGAACTCGAGCAACCCCGGCGGCGCAAAGTTGACCTCCGGGTTTACCATCACCTGGATCAGGGCCGGTTTGCCAGATTCGACGGCCCGTTCCAGGGCAGGGCGGAGTTGGTCCAGTTTCTTTACCATCTCGCCGTGGCAGCCGAACGCTTCGGCCACCAGGTCATAGCGCGTGTCGGGCGAGAGCTCCGTCTCCACCATACCGCCGGCTTGCGCCACGACCTGGGCGAACACCTGCGACGGCCGCTCCATCCCCCAGCCCTGGTCGCAGATGACCACCACGATGACGGGCAGGTCGTAACGGCGGGCGGTCTCTAGCTCCTGGATGTTGAATCCGATGGCCCCGTCGCCAGAGATAAGGTAGACCGGACGGTCTGGCGCGGCCAATTTGGCCCCGATGGCGTAGGGCAACCCCGTTCCCAGGTGGCCGAACTTGGCGGTGTAGAGATAGGAGCGCGGGGCCAGGATGGGGTTGAAACTAGCGCACCACAGGCTGGTGTTGCCCCCGTCCTGGACGGTGATGGCGTCGCGTGGAAAGAAGTCGCGCACCACTTGCACCGCCCGGCCTGGATTGACCAGTCCCCCTCCCTCTTGCAGCGCCTGCTCGAGCTGCGCCTGCCGCGTTTGGGAGAGCGCCCTATATCGCTCAAAGCCGGCGTGCTCCTCCCGTTGCCGGACGCGCCCCTGCACCGCCGCCAGCAGAGCTTCCAGCACGGCCCGCGCGTCGCCCAGCACTCCCAAGTCAACGGGGCGATTCAGGCCGATTGACGCTGGGTCCGCGTCCACGTGAATGACCCGCTGCTGGGCGGGGTCGCCCCAGAAGGGAGCGCGGCCCCAGCCATCCAGCTCGCCCATGCGCCCGCCCACCACCAGCACCACGTCCGCCTCGGATCGGGCGGCCTGCAACGCAGGATCCAAGGGGTGAAAGTAGCGGGGGTGATCTTCGGGGACGACGCCCCGCGCGGCCAGGCTGGTGGAGATGCCCGCCGCCAGATGATCGGCCAGGGCGACGAACTGGTCCCACGCAGCGGCCCAGGATACTCCCACGCCGGCGTGGAGGAACGGCCTCTCTGCCCCCGCCAGCATCTCGGCCGCCTGCGCGACGAGCGCCGGGTCGCCCGGCCCGGGCTTGCCCGGACGGTACTGCGCCGCCGACCAGACGCCCGCCGTCTCCGGGTCGCCGGTGGAGCGCATCACGTCCTCTGGGATCTCCAGGTAGACGGGGCCGGGACGTCCGCTGGTCGCCTCGCGGTAGGCGCGGCGGATCAGCTCTGGCAAGCGACGGAACTCGCGCACCCCCGCGCTCCACTTGGTCACCGGGCGGTACAGCCCCAAGAGATCCACGTTCTGGAACGCGCCGCCTCGATTGGGATAGATGATGTTGCGCCGCCGCTGGCCGCTGAGGGCGATCACGGGACTGCCCTCGGCGTAGGCGGTGACGATGCCAGAGACCATGTTGGCCGCGCCAGGCCCAATGCCGCCGATGACGACGGCCGGCTCGCCCCGGATTCTGGCCCAGGCCTCGGCCATATGCGCCGCTGCCGCCTCGTGGCGCGAGTTGATGAAGCGGATGTCGTACTCGTTCAGCTTGGCCAGGAAGGGGTTAAAGCTCCCGTCCAGGATGCCGAACATGACGCTGACCCCTTCTTCTTTCAGACATTTGAGCAATAGCTCGCCGCCGGTGATTTCGGTCATTTGGTTTCGCCTCCTCGTGTGATTTGGGAGATAGGGAGTAGGAAGTAAGGGGTAGGGTCTCCCATTTCGTGCTCCCTTCCCTACTCCCTACTTCTTCCTATTCCAAGATACGAAAGTACTAATTGTCGCCGCGAAAAGTGGCCCAGAGTGATGAATTCGATCAGCATCGGGCCGCCGAGCAGCGCGCGGATGATTTCTCTCACGCTTCGCCCCTGCCGGTGGAGCGATAGCACCCGCTCGCCCAGTTCTTCCAGGTAGGCGATCTTGGCCGCCAGTTCCGTGGCTGGATCGTGGCGCACGCGGGCACTGCCGGGGAAGAGCGTGGTCGCTGGCAGTGCGGCGATCAGCTTGAGCGAGGAGATGGTCTCCCATACGTCCTGCCCGGCGCGCATGGCGCGATCTAGCCCGCCCACGAACAGGTCACCGGTGAAGAGCCAGCCCCGCTCCGGCTCGTACAGGCAGATGTGGTCGGCGCTGTGGCCGGGGGTGTAGACCACCCGGAAGCGGAAGCGGTCGGTCTCGATCACCTCGCCGTCGGAGAGGGACTGCGCTTGCGAAGGCTCGGGCCAACCCCACATGACGCGCCGGTAGGGGTGCAGCGGCTGCCGGCCGCGCGGGTCGGCCAGGACGGGCAGGGCCAGCGGGTGGGCACGGATCTGTAGTCCAGGGCGCTTACGTTGCAGAGGGCCGTTGCCGCCGATGTGGTCCTCGTGGGTGTGGGTGTTGACGATGTGGGTCAGGGGAGTCTCTACCAGCGCTTCCGCCAGTTCCGGCGCGCTAAAGGTGCAGCCGGTATCCACCAGCAGGCCGTCCACCTGGTAGGCGGTGGTCCAATAGCGCCCCCGCCCGGCGAGCGTGCGGGCCAGATCGAAGCGGGTGACGTCGGCGAAGGTTGTGGTTTTGAGCACGGGTTCTTTTATCCAAAGATGAACAGATCCCCAATAGATTGCCGCAAATAGTTGCGTCTGATCGCCTCACCGAAAACGCGGGCCACAGAAAGCGTGCGCAGTTTGGGGTCCCTTTTCTCTGGCGGCAAAGCGACCGTGTCCGTCGTCACGATCTCGGTGACATGGGGGATGGCGGCCAGTTTTTCGAGACCGCCTCTCACAAAAACCCCGTGAGTGCAAGCCACCCAAATCTCTTTGATACCCTGTTCGATCAGGACCTTGCTCAGTTCTATGATGGAGCCGCCAGTGGCGATCTCGTCGTCATAGATCAGGGCCCGCTCGCGCCCGCGCACCTGTTCACCAACTATGCCACTGAAACGCACTTCTGTGTCAGAGACCCGCTCCTTATCGCCCGCCGCGATGGGCAGACCCAACTCCCTGGCAAAGCGGGCCGCCGACTTGGCGTGCCCCATATCTACTGCCACCACGATCGTGTTCGAAAGGTCGCGCTGTTGGAAGTGATGTCTGAAAACAGGCCGACTGCTGAGCGGATCGGCGGGCACACTGAAGAAACCGTGTGCCTGCGGCGAGTGGAGCATCATGGTCATCACGTGCGTGGCCCCGGCCGTCTCCAACAGGTCGGCGACCAGGCGGGCGGTGATAGAGATGCGGGGCGCATCTTTTTTGTCGGAGCGGGCGAAGGAAAAGTAGGGAATGATAGCGTGCACCTCCCTGGCCGACGCCGACCGGGCGATATCCAGCATCATGAGCAGTTCCATCAGGTGGTCATTCACGGGGGGGGAGAGTGATTGGACGATGAACACCGTGCGCGAGCGCACGCTGGCGCCGAGTTGGATGTACATGTTGTCGTTGCTGAAGCGGGCGATCAAGGTCTCGTCGAGCGGCACGCTCAGGTATTGGGCAATGTCGGCGGCCAACTGGGGGTGGGAGCTGCCGCTGAAGAAGCGGACTTCGCCTGGATCAATTGCTTCTGTACTCATTCTCTTTCTCCGTTTGATGGCGGTTAGTCTATCCGCTGGTCAGCAATTCTAGCTTAGTGCAGACTGCCGTAAATTCGTGCCGAGTTTTTCACACTCACACCGGCCTCAAGAGCCGGTGTTAGGGCACTTTTCGGCCAATTTGTGGGCCTAGCGCCGCCTCTTCTATGGCTGAGAATCAGCCCGCGGTGCGGGCCGGCAAAGCGGAACGAATTTATGCATCGCTGCACTTGGGTGCATCGGCCTAAAAGAGCCGATGCTAGGAAAAAACTAGCCAGCACCGTCTGTTTTACGGCGGTGCGGCTTCAAAACGGGAATTGCTATTCCGCTGGCTGACTCGCGGGCCTTGCTCTCATTGACGAACCACAACAGCGCCAGTCCAACCAGCAGGAACACCCCGATCGAGAGGATCGCCAGCCGCTGCCCGGATTGCTCCGCCAGCGCCACCGCCTGCCCCTGCGCCTGGTACCACAGCGCCGCCTCGGCCGCCACCCAGCCGTAGACCGCCGGCCCAATGAACGACGACGTGCGGCCGGCCACGGCAAAGAAACCGTAGAACTCGGCGCTCTGCCCTGGCGGGCTGAACATGGCCACCATTGTCCGGCTGACCGACTGGACGCCCGCCATTGCAAACCCGGCCACCGCGCCGATGATGAAAAAGCCGGTTTGCGTCTGGTTAAAGCGCAGCCAGATCACCACGCCGATCATCATCAGGATAGAGATCACCAGCGACCGCTTGCCTCCGATGCGATCCACCAGCAGACCAAAGGCATAAGCCCCGACGACGTTGGTTATCTGGACGACGATGACAAAGACGATCAACATCTCCTGATCCATACCGAACAGCACCGCGCCGATGATGGCGGCAAAGTCCAGCGCCATGATCACGCCGTCGTTATAGATCAGGAAGGCGGCCATGTACTTGACGAATTCCTTGAACCGCCCGGCTTTCCGGATCGTATCCCGCAACTGGGTGAAGGCGGCGCTCAAATAGTTCTCACCGGGCGGCAGGGGGCGCGATTCGGCCCGTTCGGTCAGCCAGAGGAAAATGGGCACCGCCGAGAGCGCCCAAAAGAGGGCCGTGATCACCAGCGACAGGCGCACGATGAACGTGTCGTCGGCAAAGGTGTCGCCAAAGAACATGATCAGCGGCAGGATCAAGAGCAGGCAGATGACCCCGCCCGCTGTGCCGATGGCCCAGCCGTAGCCAGAGACGCGCCCCATCTCCTCGTGCGTAGCGATCTCGGGCAGCAGCGCGTTGTAGAAAACCTGGGCGCCGCGATACCCGATCTCGGCCAGGATGAAGCATCCCATACCGATCAGCAGGTTGCCGGGTGTGGCAAAAAAGAGGCTCGCTGTGAACAGGACGGACGCGGCTGTGTAGACGAAAAGGAATAGCTTTTTGGCCCCGGAAAAGTCGGCGATGGCCCCCAGCACGGGCGAGGTGACGGCCACGACCAGCATGGCGATGCCCACGGCCAGTCCCCACAGCCGCGAGCCTTCCGCCCCGCCGACCACCTTGCCCTGAAAGTAGGCGGAATAGACCGCCAGCAGGACGACGGCGGCGTAGGCCGAGTTGCCAAAGTCATACAGGTACCAGGCCCAGCGCTCGCGCCGGGTGGTGATTGGTTGGGATGTTACGGTTGTCATTTGGTCTCCTCCTTTTTGGTTGTCTGCTACCGAACACCTTTGATCACGAATGCGACGAATGAACAAATGGCACGAATTTGACTGAAGATGACAAGACATTCGTGAAATTCGTCAATTCGTGCGATTCGTGATTAAGAGTGCTCTCGGTGAAAAAACGTCCGGTAGTGAGTTTGGATGGTATCTTGCCTATGTCTCCAATAGATCAAACGCCACTTTGATCGAACGACGAGTTTGTTTATCTAGAGCCGTGATGAACGCCTCCTGATAGTCCTCCAACAGAAAGCGGTGAGTGAGCAGCTTGTCGCAACTCAGTGTTCCCGTCTGCATCCAGCGCATCGCCAGCTCAAAGGTGGAGAGAGTTTCCCCTTCCCACGTCACCACGTCGTGGCCCACCGCGCCGATAAGATCTACTTCCTGGTACCAGACCGGCGTCACGTCCAGCCGCATACGGTGCAGATTGACGCCTACCAGCACGACCGTGCCCCCGGCTCGCGCCCAGCGTAGGGCGTTGTTCAGCGTGCTCTCTACGCCGACCACGTCAAAGATCAGGTCAAAGCCGCCCAATAGCATCCGGTTACCGGCCCGTCCCTCGTACAACCTCGCCCCGGTCAGACGGGCCGTCGCGGCAAAGCCGTCGTCACTCGCCAGAAAGACGTGCTGCGCGCCGTACTCCAGGGCCAGGTCGGCCTGCCAGGGGAACTGGGCGACGGCTGTGATCTCACAGGCGGGCTGCAGGGCGCGGATAGATTGTATCAGCAAAAAGCCAATCGCGCCACATCCCAGCACCAGCACCCGCTCCCCCGCCTGCGCCGGGCGGCGGTGAGCGGCGTGGATGGCGACCGCCGCCGGTTCGGCAAAGATCGCCTGCTCGTCGCTCAAGTCGTCCGGGACGGGCAGGAGCGTGCTGGCCGGGGTGATGAAACTATCGCCAAAGCCGCCGCCGATGGGGTGGTGCTCCCTCGGCTCGGAGGCGAGCTGGCACAGCACCCGGTGCCCGCGTGCGCAGGCTGGGCAAAGCTCCGCGCGGCCCCGCGCCCGGCAGTCGTCGGCCCGCCCCCAGCGCACCACCCGATCCCCGACCTCAAAACCCTCGACCGCCGCGCCGACCTCCACCACCCGGCCCACCATCTCGTGCCCCAGGTAGATGCGTTGGTGGGAGGGCAAGGCGACCGGCGCTACGTCCAGGCCGGCGTCCACAAAGAGCTGGTGCAGGTCGCTGCCGCAGATGCCGCACAGCCGGTTGCGCACGCGCACCCAGTCGGGGGCGGGCAGCGGCGGATCGGGCAGGTCGAGCAGGCGGAGGGAAGAGGTGGGCGCAAAGTAGGCGGCCTTGGAGATGCGCCCCATCAGCCGCGTGAGCAGTATTCTGGGGATAGAGACGTCCAGGGTCATTGTTTTCATAGTGATCGGTGCCTATTTCTTGTTCCAGAAGCGAGTTGTTCGAGTTTTGTCAGTGAGCCGGGCATCACGACACGAACTGTACGTCGGCCAGTCTCTTGGCAGCCTTTTGAGCAATTGTGTCTATACCAACTCCCGCAGTCGCTCCCACGCCGCTTCCTCTAGGTCGGCGATTGCCAGCATCGGGACCGTCGTCTCTGCCAGCACGGCGACTGGATCTGCGGCCTCCCATCCCCGCTTAAAGATCTCGGCCACCTCCTGCCATCGCTCCCCAATGTGCTGGAACGTTTCGGCGCTTTCCTCAAGACGTGCGTCTCCCATGATTTCGGCGGCCTCGAGCAGGAAGCGGCCGAACATGTAGCGAAAGATGCCGCCGCCGCTGCCTCCCCCGGCGTCAATGAAAATGTAGGTGTTGAACAAGGTAAAGCGCAGCGCCTCCTCGTCCATCTGCTCGGGCCACTTGAGCGCGCGCTTGGCCGCTTTGCGGATGCCCTTGACGCCAAAGTTGCTGATCGGCGGCTCCAACATCCCCGCCGCTTGCTCGACGATGGCCGCGCGCACCTCGGCCGCCGTGGGCGGCCGCTTTCCGCCGAAATCGAACGTGTACCACAGCCGCTTGGGCGGGAAGGGCTTGTAGGTGGAGCCACGCGCCTTTTCCAGGATCTCCATCGAGACTGGGTGCAGTTCCGCGTCCCGGTCGGCGATGAGCGCCTGGCGCGCCTCCCCGTCGTACCCGCAGACCACCACGACGTGCCCGCCAAAGTGATACTCTTCGCCGCCAAAGTCAAAGTAGGGCAAAAAGCCCATGTCACAATGGATCATCACCGGCCGGCCCGCGTCGAGCATCTCTGAGAGCGTCCGCTCGGCCTTGCGGGCGCTGGTGGTGGTGTGCGCTTCGATCTTGACGCCGGTGCGCGCGCCCGCCAGCGGCTCGAACTCGCCGCGCGCGTTGGCTCGCCCACCGATGAAGGGCGGCGCGCCTTTCTGCTGCCAGTAGATGAACCCGACCCCGCCGCCCAGACCGAGCAGCATCTCCTCGCTGACGTCGTGGTCATTGTAGAGATAGATGTGGCGCATCGAGCCGGTGACGCAATGATGCGTTTCCAGCGATTCGAACCCTTCCAGTGGTTTGAGTGCCATCCTTCGCCTCCCTATGCCTTCCTGATAGGCTGGCGCAGCACGGTTCTGAGCTTTTCCGGCGCGACCTTGCGCGGATCGCCCAGGTAGATCTCGTGATGTTTGCCTGCCCTTCGTATCCGTTTCTGTGGCAGATTATGCCACAAACTGCATATCGGCCAGCGTTTCCTCGGCCTCTTTGGCGATTTCGTTGATCTTTTGTGGCGCACCTTCCGGCAGGGGCTCCGGCCGGTGCGTGGCGAGAATCTCGAGAGCTTTCTGAGTCACGATTTGCTCATAACTCTGACCGCCTTTGTCCATCCACGCCTTGGGCGTATCGCGGTTTGCGAACCTGGGCTGCCAAAGCTCCTGCCGGAAGTGATCGGCCGTGTGCCTCTGGGTCAAAAAGCTGCCGGCCGGCCCCACCTCCCGGATCACGTCGAGGGCCATCATCTCGCGGCTGGCGTCAAAGCCGCGCAGGACGCGCTTGACGTAGCTGATGATCTCGTCGCACATCACAATCGCGGCAGGGTTGCCGAGCAACCCCTGGCCTAGGTAGCCGACGTCGTGGATCAGGTTGGCCCCGTCCAACGCGGCCAGCAGTATCCCGAAAGCGTGTTCCATAGCGGCCTGCGCGTCGAGGCAGTGGGCGTCGCTGCCGGTGGTTGACCAGATGGGAATTCCATAGTAGTGAAAGATATCGGCAAAGGCCGAGTTGGTCAATCGAAACTCGGGCGCGCCATACGAGAACACGCCGGTCTTCATATCCAAGGGGACCATACCAAAGCCAGAGATGATGGGCGCTCCCTTGCTCTTGACCTGGTGCAGGACGATGCCGCTCAGAGCCTCGGCGTTGGCCTGCACGATGCCGCCGGCCAGCGTCACCGGGGCGCTGGCTCCGAGCATATCGCCGGGGGTGTAGCAGATGGGGATTCCCTTCTCCGCGCAGAAGTAGAGCTTGCTCACCGCTCCGCGCGAGTGGGTGAGCGGGGCCGTCGGTTCGGAGTAGTGGATCAGGAAAGGTCGTTCGCGCAGACTAGCGTTTCCACCGGCCACGACCGCCGCCATCTCGGCGATGACGGCCAGATCCTCCCTGCCGGCCGCGGTGAAAAAGATCGGTTTGACCGAGTGCTCTAGCATCGCCCTGGCGCACTCGACGTACATCGAGTTGGCCGGCGCGTCGCCCGGCAGAGCGAAGGAGGCGATAAAATCAACCTCCTCGCAATAGTCGGCCACCGTGGCTGCATTGACCACGTCTTGCAAGCGTGAAGGTCGGGTCTCGCCCGTCTCCAAATCAACTGTGCTGATCAGATCCGTTCCCAGCCCAAAGTGGACGTTGCGTCCCTCCAACCGCATGGCCTCCTCCCCTCTCCGGTCGTATATGGTGATGCGGGAAGGGGCGCTGTGGATACATTCTTCGACCAGCCAGTTGGGGAACCGGACGATGTTCTCATCTTTGACCCGGCATCCAGCCTCCCTCAGAAGCTGAACCGCTTCCTCGTGAGACACTCGAACGCCAACCGTCTCTAGTATCTCCAGGCTCGCCCGGTGAATCTCTTGGATCTGATCCTCGGTCAGAAGCCCATAACGGGGTACGCATTGTGGCTTGAATCCGCTGTTCATGACACTCCTGTGATTCGAGATACGTTGATCTGAGACTTGTTGATTGGCGCACGGCGCGGGAGGGCGCTTGTATGGAACGATGTTCTGAGTTTAGTGATGTTTGCACGATTTGTCAAGCGCGGGCAGGGCCTTCGCGTCGGCTTGCGCGTGGAGAGAAAGCAAGTTATACTGGTTATGAGTACCGACGGCGGCCTTGGCCTCCCGGCCGAGATCGTTGGGTGAGGTCTCTGACCAAAGCCCGCCCCCGGGACGGGTGCTGGGAGCGATGGAGGAAAGAAACCAGGTTTTTGTGTAACCTACGATTGCCGTAAGCGGAGCGACAAAAACCTGGTTTCCCACCAGCCAGCCTTCGATTCATCAAGAGGATACGAAGAGCGCCTATTTCAGGAGCGAGCAGGATGGACGAGATTAAGATACTGATCGTAGCGGACGACGTGAGCGTCGCCAGGGACGTGCAGCGTATACTGGAAGAGCTGGGATACTCTGTCCCGGCCATCCTCCGTTCCGGTCAGGAGGCGCTCGAAAAGGTCGCCGCGGCGCGGCCTGACCTGGCGCTGATGGATGTCCAGTTGAAGGGGGAGATGGATGGCGTGGAGACGGCCAGACAGATGCGCGACCGTTTCGATGTTCCGGTGGTCTATCTCACCGCCTGCGCCGACGACGAGATACTGGAACGGGCCAAGTCCACCGCGCCCTTTGGTTATATCGTCAAACCTTTCGAGGAGCGGGAGCTGCGCTCCACCGTGGAGACGGCGCTCTACAGACACCAGGCAGAGCGGCGGTTACGGGAGAACGAGGAGCAGTGTCGCGCGTTGGTCGAGCAATCGTTGCAGGGCATCCTCATCGTTCAGGATTTTCGCATCCGCTTTGCCAACGCCGCCTTTGCCCAGATCTCTGGCTACACCGTCGAGGAACTGATGGCCCTCTCACCGGAGCAGGTGAGGGCGTTGGTGCACGCCGAGGACCGCGAGTTCGTCTGGAACCGTTTTCTAGCTCGCCTGGAGGGGAAACAGGCGTCTCCCCGCTACGACTACCGTGGTGTCCGGAAGGATGGGACAGTGCGCTGGCTAGAGATGTTCGCCAGCCGCATCGAGTACCGGGGAGCGCCGGCCGTACAGTCGGCCTTTGTAGACGTCACCGAGCGCAAGCGGATGGAGCAAGAGCTGCGCCGGGAGTGCGACCTGGCCCAGGCCCTGGAGGAGGCGACCGCCGCCCTCACCGCCACACTCGACCCCGACCAGGTGCTGGACCGCATCCTGGAACAGGTCAGCCGCGTCGTTCCCAGCGACGCCGCCAACGTCATGCTCATTGAGGGCGACCAGGTGCGCATCGTCCGCTGGCGTGGATACGGGCGTTTTGGAGCGGAGGAGTTTGTCTCCACGGTCACTTTCAATCTCGACGAGGTGCGCAGTCTGCAGCACATGCTCGCCGCCGTAGAGCCGGTGGTCATTCCAGACACGACCTCTTATCCCGGCTGGCTAGATGCGCCGGAGCTGGCGTGGCTGCGCTCCTACGCCGGCGCGCCCATCGTCGTGCGCGGTGACATAGTCGGTTTTCTCAGCGTGGATAGCGCCACCCCTGACTTTTTCTCCCAGGCCGACGCCGAGGCCCTGCGCGCCTTTGCCGGTCACGCCGCCGCTGCCCTAGAGAACGCCCAGTTGCACAGAGCCATCGGGCAGGAACTGGCCGAGCGCCGGCGGGCGGAGCAAGCGCTGCAGCGCCGTAGCCGGGAGTTGGCCCTGCTGCACCGCGCCGACCAGGCCTTTAGCTCCACGCTCGACCTGGATCAGGTACTCGTCACCGTGCTGGAGGAGGTGCGTCGCCTGCTGGGCGCGGCCGCTTGTTCCGTCTGGTTGCTCGATCCGGCCACGGACGAATTGGTCTGCTGGCAGGTCACCGACCCGGGAGGGGAGACGGTGCGCGGCTGGCGGCTGGCGCCGGGGACGGGGGTGGCCGGCTGGGTGGCTGCCCAAGGCGAAAGCCTGATCGTGCCGGACACACGGGCCGACGGTCGTTACTTTGCGGGCGTGGACGAGGCAACTGGATTGGAGCTGCGTTCTATCCTCGCCGTCCCGCTGAGCTTTAAAGGAAGTGTGATCGGCGTGATCGAGGTGGTGGACACGGCGACAGAGCGCTTCACGCCGGTAGATCTGGCGTTGATGGAGCGGCTGGCTGCCTCTGCGGTCATCGCCATCGAGAACGCGCGCCTGTTCGGGGAGGCGCAGCGGGAGATCGCGGAGCGCAAGCGGGTGGAGGAAGAGCTGGCCGCACTCCAGGCCACGGCACTCGACGTCACCGCCCATCATGATCTGCCCACATTGCTAGAGACCATCGTCGAGCGGGCGGCCCAATTGCTGGGCGCTCCGGGCGGCGGGATGTACCTGTGCGACCCCGAGCGCAGGGAAGCGCGCTGCGTGGTCAGCTACAACACCCCCGCCGACTATACCGGGACGGTGCTCGAGTACGGCGAGGGGGCGGCCGGCGCCGTGGCCGAGACGGGAGAACCGCTGATCATTGACGACTATCGCACCTGGCCCGGCCGGGCTGCAGACTACGAGGAGGAGCGGCCTTTCACTGCCGTGCTCAGCGCGCCGATGATCTGGCGGGGCCAGGTGACCGGCGTGCTCCACGTGCTGCACGGCGTGGAGAGCCGCCGCTTTTCGGAGGCGGACCTGGAATTGCTGACCCTGTTTGCCAACCACGCCGCCATCGCCGTGGAGAACGCCCGGCTGTACGAGGATATCCACCGGCGCGTGGCCCAGTTGGAGGCCCTGCGCCAGGTGGAGCTAGATATCGCGGCCCAACTGGACCTGGATGCGCTGCTTCATTCCATCGCTTCGCAGGCGGTCGAGTTGCTGGATGGGGTGGGAGGCGGCCTCTACCTCTACCGCCCGGAGCAGGACGCGCTAGAGTTCGCCACCACCGTTGGCCGGGAGCCGGTGCCCCTGGGCAGCATCCTCCAGCGCGGCGAGGGCCTTTCCGGCCGGGTCTGGGAGACCGGGGAGCCGCTGATCGTGAAGGACTATCAAACCTGGGAGGGGCGGGCGTCCCAGTATAAGGGACTCCCCGTCGCCGCCGTGGTGGGCGCGCCCGTTTACTGGGGAGACGATTTCCTGGGGGTGCTGACCGTCGAGGGAGAAGCCTCGCGTATCTTCTTGCCTGCCGACGCCGAGCTACTGAGCCTGCTCGCCACCCAGGCCGCCATTGCCATCCGCAATGCCCGGCTGTACGAAGAGACCCAGCGGCGAGCGTTGGAGCAGGAGGCGTTGAGGGGGGCGGCCCTGGCCATGACCACCGTCCTGGAGCGGGACACGGTGATTGAGCACATCCTGGTGCAGTTGCAGCACGTGGTGCCCTACGACACCGCCTCGGTCCAGTTGCTCGATGGAGAACGGATGGAGATCGTGGGAGGACACGGCTTCCCCAACTTGTCCGAGATCGTGGGCCTTTCCTTCACTGTGGGTGAGGATAATCCCAACAGCGAGGTGGTGCGCCGCAGGGCCTCTTTCATCGTGGAGGATGGGCCGGCCGTGTACGAAGAGTTCCGCCACGAGCCCCACGCCCCGGCCAGCATCCGCTCCTGGTTAGGGGTACCGATGCTGGTGGGGGAGCGGTTGATCGGCATGATCGCTCTCGACAAGACCGTACCGGGATTCTACACCCAGGAGCACGTCCTGCTGGCCGAGGCCTTTGCCGCCCAGGCCGCGGTCGCCATCGAGAACGCCCGGTTGTACGAGGCGGCCCAGCGAGAGATCGCCGAGCGCAAGCGGGCCGAGGAGGGGCAACGCCAGGCCCTGGCGGCCAGGGAAAAAGCTCTGGCTGAGGCGTTGCAGGCGACGCGCGCCCTGCGGGAGAGCGAGGAGAGATTCCGGCAGATGGCGGAAAACACCCGCGACGTCTTTTGGATGAGGGACCTCGAGAGCGGCGAGTTGATATACGTCTCCCCTATCTACGAACAATTATGGGGCCAGTCGATCGAGGATGCTTATACCGAGCCTGAGGCCTGGATGAGGAACGTCTATCCGGAGGACCGCCAGCGTGTGGCCGCGGCCTTTGAGAAGCAGATGCGAGGGCAGCCCACCGAAAACGAGTACCGGATCGTGTGGCCGGATGGCTCCATACGCTGGGTAAGGGACCGCGTCTTTCCGATCCAGGACGATGATGGCGAAACTTATCGCATGGTCGGCGTCGTGGAGGATTTTACCGAGCGCTGGCAAGCAGAGGAGGGCCAACGCAAGGCGTTGGCTGGGGCGTTGCAGGCTACGCGCGCCCTGCGGGAGAGCGAAAGAGATCTGAGACAGGCTCAACAGGTTGCCCATCTTGGGAGCTGGGCTTTGGATCTCGAAACCAACGAGTTTACTGTGTCCGAGGAGATGATTCGGATCTACAAATACGAGGACAGTTATGCGGGCTCCATCACTATGGAGGAATTCGCCCAGCATGTCTATGCAGACGATAGGGAGCGCGTGATTTCCGTTCTCAACGATGCTATCGCGGGCGCGGCGCCGTACGATATGGAGTTTCGGATCGTGCGTACCGATGGCCAAGTCCGGGTCCTGCACGCTCAAGGCGGGCTGGACAGGGATGAATCGGGCAGGCCCGTCAGGCTGGTCGGGACGGGTTTAGACATCACCGAGCGCAAGCGGATAGAGGAGCAACTGCGGCGGCAGGAGCAGTTGGCCGCCGTGGGTCAACTGGCCGCCGGCATCGCCCACGACTTTCGCAATCTGCTGACCACCATCATCCTCTACGCTCAGATGGGCTTGCGCCAGCCCAATCTGGCGCCGGGTCTGGTGCGGAAACTGGAGACTATTGTCTCCGAATCGCACAAGGCGGCCGACTTGGTGCAGCAGATCCTCGATTTCAGCAGCCGCGCCATGATCGAACGCCGGCCGCTGGACCTGGCCTCCTTCACCGGGGAGGTGCTCGACGTGCTGCGGCGCACCATCCCGGAGAACGTCCACCTGGCGCTGGAGGTGGAGCCGGGAGAGCCCGCTGGCCCGTTCACGGTGGAGGCCGACCCTGGCCGGGTGCAGCAGGTGTTGACCAACCTGGCGCTCAACGCCCGCGACGCTATGCCGGGGGGCGGAGAGTTGCGCTTCACACTATCCAGAGTGGAGAGCAAGCCTGGAGAGGCGCCGCCGGTGGCGGATATGAGGCCCGGCGTGTGGGTCTGCCTGGCCGTCTCGGACACAGGAACGGGAATGACGGACGAGGTGCGCGCCCATCTGTTCGAGCCGTTCTTTACCACCAAGGAGGTGGGGAAAGGGACAGGGCTGGGACTGGCCCAGGTGTACGGCATCGTCCGCCAGCACGGAGGCTACATCGGTGTGGAGACGGAACTGGGAAAGGGAACCACCTTCCGCATCTATCTACCGGTCTCTGCGGTGAAAAAAGAGGGCGCGGAGGTACGAGCCTCGACCATGCCACAGGGTCAGGGGGAAACGCTGTTGCTGGTGGAGGACAACGAACTGTTGCTCAGGGCGGGCCGGGATCTGCTGGAATCGCTGGGCTACCGGGTGCTGACGGCAACGGACGGACGCGAGGCGTTGGCGGCGTACGAGGAGCGAGGCGAGGTGGATTTGGTGATCACCGACGTGGTGATGCCAGAGATGGGGGGCAAACCGTTGGTGCGGGAACTGAGGAGGATGAATCCCCACCTAAAGGCGCTGGCTATCACCGGCTACGCGGCAGATGAAGTCGGGGAAGATCTGAGGGCGGCCGGCTTTCTGGATGTGATCCACAAGCCCTTTGAGATAAAAGCTCTGGCGCACGTGATCCGCCGGGCGTTGGATGAGGAGCGGCCCGCACGGGCATAAAGTGCCTGTGCTACAGCAAGAAAGCGGCTGTTTTTCGCACTTGGCGATGGTAAATGTTCATAGTAAGGCACGGAATGAAATGGAGTGCCGCCTCGGACGCCACTCCGCGTTGTTTTTCGCACTTGGCGATGGTAAATGTTCGTAGTAAGGCACGGAATGAAATGGAGTGCCGTCTCGGACGCCACTCCGCGATGCTTCGTGGCTAACTACGAACAAAAGCTCTGGCGCACGTGATCCGCCGGGCGTTGGATGAGGAGCGGCCCGCACGGGCATAAAGTGCC
>Ga0180432_10003025_pt1 | contig 24486 bp, 19 predicted proteins | sample SS_ome_10_FD_132414 | JGI IMG/M metagenome (GOLD analysis project Ga0180432, IMG submission 132414) | Hypersaline lake sediment archaeal communities from the Salton Sea, California, USA - SS_1_MS_2 metaG | ecosystem: Environmental > Aquatic > Non-marine Saline and Alkaline > Hypersaline >... | reverse complement strand
TGCTGTGGGTTGCATCAACGCGGCGCCGGCAAAGCACGGCCAACACGGGTCACAGGTGACGGCTTACAGACAATGCGAAAATCTGCAGCCCCCTTGCACTCCTGCCATGGGTCGGGGGTGAAAGGTCCCGAAAAACCCCGTGCACCCCCTGAGGACCTGGCATTCGAGGGTCACCCTGGGGTCTTTCCATGAAGGGGAGCTACGAAAAGCAAGAGAGTGCCACGACTTCCTTGCAGCGCGAAGGGCTCGCCCGCGCGGCTCCCTTGACGCTCGTCGCCCTGGTGATAGGCTGGGTTTTCGGGAACGTGGACACGACGGGGCCCTGCATCCGGAAACCGCATTCCCGACATCCGGGTTCGTTCACGCAATCCGAACAATTGGGGGGCCGATCCCGTGGAATCCGTTCTCATCGCCGTCGGCGCCTTCGTCGCCTACCTCATCGCCTACAAGACCTACGGGAAGTTCCTGGCGCGCCGGATCTTCCGGCTGGATGCGGAGGCGGTCACGCCGGCCAAGGAGATCAACGACGGGCGGGACTACGTTCCCACGAAACTGGAGGTGCTGTTCGGCCATCACTACACCTCCATCGCCGGGACCGGCCCCATCGTGGGGCCCGCCATCGGGATCATCTGGGGGTGGGTCCCCGCGCTGATCTGGGTGCTCCTCGGCAGCGTCTTCATGGGCGCGGTCCACGATTTCGGCGCCCTGATCATCTCGGCGCGGAACCAGGGCAAGAGCATCGGCGATGTCGCCGACAAGGTGATCTCCCGGCGCGTGCGCCTCATGTTCATGTTCATCGTTCTCCTGTGCCTTCTCATCGTCATCGCCGTCTTCTGCCTGGTCATCGCGGCCCTGTTCAACCGCTTCCCCCAGGCCGTCATCCCCATCTGGGTCGAGATTCCCATCGCCGTCGTCATCGGCCACCTCGTCTACCGGAAGAACATGAACGCACTCCTTCTGAGCATCGTCGGCGTGATCCTGCTCTACGCCTTCGTCGTCGTGGGGGCCTACGTGCCGGTCGAGATGCCGGCGCTGGACCTGCCGCTTCTCGGCAAGGTCCATCCCATCGAGAGCTGGACGGTGATCCTGCTGATCTACGCCTTCATCGCCTCGGTCCTGCCCGTGTGGCGTCTTTTGCAGCCCCGCGACTACATCAACGGGCACGAGCTCTTCGTGGTCCTGTTCGTCCTGATGCTCGGCGTCCTCGTCGCCCACCCCACCATCGTGGCCCCCGCCTTCAGCCCCGCCCCGGAAGGCATCCCCCTGACGCCCGGCGCCGTGATCGAGGCCCGGGAACTCCCCGATGGGCTCCAGGGCAAGGACCGCATCGCGCTGCCCGAGAAGGGGAAACTGGCCCCGGTCCTCGTGCGGCTGGACGGCGCCGGGGACAAGGACCGCTACCGCGTGGACATGGATGGGCAGAAGGGAAAGTACTTCGTGTCGATCGAGGAAAAAACCGGGGACCATTACGCGGTGAGCGTGCCCGTCGGATCGGAGATTCCCGTGTTCGCCCTGCCGAAGGAGACGGGCGAGAAGGCCCCGAAACCCGACAAGACGCCCCTCATCTTCCCCTTCCTCTTCATCACCATCGCCTGCGGCGCGATCTCGGGATTCCACTCGCTGGTGGGCTCGGGGACCACGAGCAAACAGCTCTCCAAGGAAAACCACGCCCTGGTCATCGGCTACGGCGGGATGCTCCTGGAGGGCGCGCTCGCCGTGCTGGTCATTCTCGCGGTGTCCGCCGGCATCGGGCTGGGGGCGGAAGGCGGTCTGACGGGCGCGGCGTCGTGGAAGGCCCACTACGCCTCCTGGTCCGGCGCGAACAGCCTGGGCGCCAAGGTGGGCGCCTTCGTCACCGGCGCGTCCAACATGCTCAAGTCCTTCGGCATCCCCGTGAACATCGGCATCACCATCATGGGCGTCTTCGTCGCCTCGTTCGCGGCCACCACCCTCGACACGGCGACGAGGCTCCAGCGCTATGTGATCGCCGAGCTCGCCTCCGGCGTGAAACTCCACTTCCTCTCGAACATCTACATCGCGTCCGCCCTGGCGGTGATTTCGGGGGGCGCGCTGGCGCTCGCGAAGAAGGGGGGCGCGGGGGGCCTCATCCTCTGGCCGCTGTTCGGCGCCACCAACCAGCTCCTGGCCTGCCTGGCCCTTCTCGTGATCACGGTCTATCTGAAGAAGCGGGGGCGCCCCACCGCCTACACGCTGATCCCCATGCTCATCATGCTGGTGCTCACGGGCGTCGCCATGGCCTTCAACCTGCGGGATTTCTACCTGAAGGGGACGGCGTCGCTGCACTTGTTCCTCATCAGCGCCGTCATCGTGGTGCTCGAGGGGTGGATGGTCATCGAGTCGCTGGTGCTGTGGGTGCGCGGGATCGGGGAGGGGGAAGTGGAGAATGGCTTGTTTACCGGAGGGTATAGGTCATCGTGACGGGGCGGCCGCGGCGCTTCACCTGGAAGACGACGCGCCTCGAGTTCTTCAGCTTCTCCGCGATCTTGGAGAAGTCGTTCATGGAGGTGACCTTGACGCCGCCGATGGAGTGGACGACGTCGCCCTTCTTGAACCCCCGCTGGGCCGCATAGGAGTTCTCCGGGACGCTGCCCACTTCCACCCCGTCGGTCTTCCCCCCCTTGCCGACGTGGATCCGAAGCTGGTAGTCGTTGATGATCCGGGACTGGCTGCGCGCCAGGTGCTGCAGCTCCCGCCGCTCGATCTGCCACTGGTTGGGCCCCAGGCGGCGCGATCCCTTGAAGGCCAGCGCGGCGTTCACCACGCGCCCCTGGGCGTCGATTCCCGCCCCGGTCGGCCGGTCGATCCTTCCCGCCGCCCCGGGAGGCCCGGCCGCACGCGGTCCCCGGGAGAAGGAGGCGAGGGCGACGCCCATGTCGAGCCCCACGTCCTTTTCCTTGAAGCGGAAGACGACGCGGTCCCGCTCCACGGCCTTCACCTCCGCGGAGGAAAGCATGTCGCCCGGGCTCACGGTCCGCGTCTGGTTGCCCTGCTTTCGAAGCTGGACGACGGCGTAGGAATCGTCGGGGGTCGTGAGGTTGAAGAAGATGCCCACCAGGTTGAACATGCTCTCCAGCATTCTGCGGAGCTGATCCAGCGTGCTTTCCTCGGGTCCGACGTCCACGACTTCCGGCTCCTCGTTGTCGGCGGGCACGGCGCGCATTCGCCAGATGGAGGCGTACTCGTTCAGGGGGGGCATCCGGATCCCCTCGAGGGAGGCGGTTTCCCGGCGCCGGTTCTTCGCGTAGGAACGCCGGGGGACCTTCTGCTCGATGAAGCCGAGGTAGGTCACGGCCCCGGCGACGAGGAGCGCGGCGCCGAAGAGGAGGTTCAACGCCAGAAAGAGCATGCGCAGTGCTTTGACGCTCATGATTCCACGCCTAGGTCTTGGTTCCCTTCGAGATGCCGCGGATCTCGAGCTTCAGCTCGTCGGGGTTGTCCGCGGCGTTCATGGCGTCCTCGAGGGAGATCAGTTCGTTCATGTACAGGACCTTCAGCGACTGGTTGAAGGTCATCGAGCCGTAGTAGTCCCCCTCCAGCAACGCTTCGTACAATTCCTGGGTCCTGCCTTCGCCGAGGATGTCCTTGATCGTCGGCGAGGAGATCAGGATCTCCAGGGCGGGGACGCGCCCGTGCCCCTGCCTCTTGGGCAGGAGGCGCTGGGACAGGACGCCCTGCAGGACCATGGAGAGCTGGAGCCGGATCAGATCGTGCTGGTGCGGGGGGAAGAAGGTGATGATCCTCTCGACCGTCTGCACGGCATTGACCGTGTGGAGCGTGCTGAAGACGAGATGGCCCGTCTCGGCGGCGGAGATGGCGGCCTCCATCGTCTCCTTGTCGCGCATCTCCCCGATCATGATCACGTCGGGGGCCTGCCGCACGACCTCCCGCAGGGCGTCGACGAAATCGATGGTGTCCAGCCCCACTTCCCGCTGGTTCACCAGGCATTGCTTGTTCTCGAAGACGAACTCGATCGGGTCCTCGATGGTGACGATGTGCGCGTTCCGGGTCTGGTTGATGTGCTCCAGCATGGACGCGATGGTCGTCGACTTTCCCGAACCGGCGACGCCCGTCACCAGGACCAGCCCCCGTTTCAACGAAGAGAGGTGCTGGAGTTGTCGCGCGGGAAGGTTGAGGTCCTCGAAGGAGGGGATCTCCGACTGGATGTGGCGGAAGACGAAGCCGAGGTTGCCCCGCTGGTTGAAGACGTTGACGCGGAATCGGCCGGCCCCCTCCACCTCCGCCGCGAGGTCCAGCTCCTTCCCCTTCATCTTCTGCTCGAGCTCCGCGCCCGCGATCCGCCGGAACACCTCGCGGCAGAACGCGCCCGTCGTCTCCTCGGAATCGATGAAGCGGATCTTCCCGTCCACGCGCATCGAGGGCCGCGACCCGGACTTGAGAAAGAGGTCCGAGGCCTTCTGGTCCACCATGAGCCGGAAATAGTCTTCCACTTCCATGAAGATCCTCCGCTCTGTTCAACGGACGAGGGAGGGGGAAGTTTGCCGGAAAGGCCCCCCCACCCGGCATCGAGGATCCGAACCCGGCCTACCCCCCCCACAACAGGCGCACCTTCTTCTCGGTGTGCCCGGTCACCTCGAATCCCTTGGGCTCGAGCCCGTCCCGGATCGCCGCGAGAAAATCCTCGGGCGCAAGCCGGGTGGTCACCTGGGCGATATACCACCCGCTCCCGAGCCGAATGCGCCTCACCTTCAACACGCCCTCGATGCCGCGCACCGTCCCCTCCACCGTTCCGTACGCCCCCTCCGGCACCGCCTCGACGATCACCACGACCTCCCGCGGGGGCTCCTCCATCTCCTCCTCCGCCTCCGCCGCCTCCTTCCGGGCGAGCGCTTCCGCCAGGTCGAAGGCCATCTCGGCGCCGGCCGCGTTGAAGGCGTTCTCCCGCGCCTCCTCCACCGTTCCGCCCCACCCCTCGGCGCCCTGATCCTTTTCCAGCCGGACCCTCAGCCTCCGCTCATACTTCCCCCCCACGTGAATCTCCCCCCACCACGAGGCGACGAACCCCTTTTCCGTCTCTCCCTCCTCGGTCCGCCTGTCCAAAAGAGGCGCGAGCGTGATCCGGCCCAGGATGCGGAGGTGGGCCCCCACACCGGCCAGCGCTTCCACCATCTCTTCCTTGAAGGCGGCGTCCTCCTCCAGCGACGAGCCGCCCTCGACCGCTTCCCGGAACCGCTTCCGGACCGTCCCCATGGGCAGGGGGCGGAACTTGTATTCCATGAACGCCCGCTCCGCGCCCATCGCCCCCACGAACGCCCAGGACGGCTCCGCCTCCGCGTGCTCGGAGGGTTTCGCCCCCTCGTGCAGCAGGATCCCGATCCGGTCCCCGTGCTTCCGAAGCGCCGCGATCGACTGCGCGCGGATGAAATCCCGCCGGATCCACTTCACGTTCACCCGGGCCCGGATGGCGACCTCGTGAACGAGCCCCCGCCCCTTCCCGTTCCCGCCCTTGTCCAGGGAGACCTTCTCGCCGGTCACCCGGACGCCGCTGAGGTACTGGTTCCGGTTGCGCAGCACCTCGCGGACGCCGACGCGGTCCTCGGTGAAGTCCCCGAAATCCTGGCTCTTGACGACCTTCATCACCGAGGACATGACCGCCGCCTTCCTGGCCTCGTCCAGCGCGTCGCCCCGCGACGCGCCGGTGCCCGTGGCCGCGACCGTCTCGAAGTCGTCCTCGCGCTCCTCGGCGGCGGCCCCTGCGCCGGCGAGAAGCAGGATCGACGCCAGCGCCGGCAGGATCCGTGTCCTCTTCAAGGCTTGTCCTCCAACATGCCGGTGCGCGCGAAGCGATGGCTTCGCCTTCGATCCATTATAATCCCTCGCCCCGGGCACGGCACCCCCGCCGCGTCTTTCTCCTTGCGCCTCCTTGTAGACCGCAGCTATAATCCGCCCTCCGGCGCGCAACGTCCCGTCGCGAGACATCGGGCCGGCGACCTTCCGGGACCGGTTGAAAGGGAATCGCTCCATGCCCTCCAAGGAGACACGCATCTGCACCGAAGAGGAGATCCGGGATTTCGTGAACCAGGTCGCGAAACGCACCCTGGAGAGCGTTTCCTCGCCCTCCGACCTCGCGTTCGTAGGCATCCGGACGCGGGGAGAGCATCTCGCCCGGCGGATCCTGGCCGGCGTGGAACGGGACGCCGGCTGGCAGGAGATTCCCCTCGGCATCCTGGACATCACCCTGTACCGCGACGATCTCGACGAGGTGGCCTCGCAGCCCGTCGTCCGCAAGACCAGCCTGCCCTTCAACGTGAAGGGCAAACACCTGGTCCTGGTCGATGACGTGCTGAATACGGGGCGCTCGGCTCGCGCCGCGCTGGATTTGATCATCGACTTCGGGCGCCCGAAGGTCATCAAACTGGCGGTGATGGTCGATCGGGGGATGCGGGAGCTCCCGATCCACGCGGATTACGTCGGCAAGACGATCACGCCGGCCGAAGGACAGGACGTCCAGGTCCGGCTGAAGGAAGTGGACGGAAAGGACGAGGTCGTGCTGATCGACATGCAGTGAGTGGCGTTTCCCAGGCGGCCGCAGAGATCGCGAGATCGACATGAACTGGAATCGAAGACACCTTCTTGGACTCGAGGATCTCGACCGTGAGGAGATCCAACACATCCTGGACACGGCCGAATCCTTCAAGGAGGTCTCCACCCGGAGCATCAAGAAGGTCCCGGCCCTCCGCGGCAAGGTCGTCGTGAACCTCTTCTTCGAGCCGAGCACGAGGACGCGGACCTCCTTCGGTCTGGCCGCCAAGCGGCTGTCCGCGGACACGATCGAGTTCTCGAAAACGGGGAGTTCCACCTCCAAGGGCGAGACCCTCAAGGACACGGCCCGGAACATCGAGGCCATGGGCGTGGACATCGTGGTGTGCCGGCACGAATCGCCGGGCGCCCCCCACGCCCTCAGCCGGACCATCGACGCCAGCATCGTCAACGCGGGCGACGGCCCGCACGAGCACCCCACCCAGGGCCTTCTGGACATCTTCACCATGCGGGAGGCCAAGGGGGGTCTCGAGGGCCTGCGCGTCCTCTTCCTCGGAGACATCACGCACAGCCGCGTGGCGCGGTCGAACATCTGGGGGCTGACCAAGATGGGGGCCCGGGTCGCGGTGGCCGGGCCGGCGACGCTGATTCCGAGCCGCATCAAGGAACTCGGGGTCGAGGTCTTCCACGAGATCGACGACGTCATCGGGGACTTCGACGTCATCTACATCCTCCGCATCCAGTTCGAGCGCCAGAAAGCCAACCTGTTTCCCTCTCTCCGCGAATACAAGCGGCTGTACGGCATCAACAAGGACCGCCTCGACAGGGCCCGGAAGGACGTCCTCGTCATGCATCCCGGCCCCGTGAACCGGGGCGTGGAGATCACCTCGGACGTCGCCGACGGAAACCAGTCCGCCATTCTCCGCCAGGTCACCAACGGACTGGCCGCGCGCATGGCCGTTCTCTACCTGGTGAGCGCCGCGGCCAAGGGAGGAAAGTGATGAAACGCATCCTGATCCGCGGCGGGCGCCTGGTCGATCCCGCCCGGTCCATCGAGGAGACCTCGGACCTCCTGATCGAGGGACCCGTCATCCGGGGAGCGGGAGGGGCCCCGGCCGACGAGATCATCGACGCCAAGGGCCTCGTCGTCGCGCCCGGCCTGATCGACATGCACGTCCACCTCCGCGAACCCGGGCAGGAGGACGCCGAGGACATCGAATCGGGATCCCGGGCCGCCCTGGCCGGCGGGTTTTCCACCGTGGCCTGCATGCCGAACACGTACCCTCCGGTGGACAACGAAGCCCAGGCGGAATACGTCTTTCTCCAGGCGGAAAGAGCGGGGGGGGCCAACATCTTCCCGATCGGAGCGGTGACCAAGGGGCGGAAGGGGGCGGAGCTCGCCGAGATCGGTCAGCTCTCGAAGGGGGGGGCGGTGGCCTTCTCCGACGACGGGGACCCCATCCGGGACGCCGAGGTGATGCGCCGGGGGCTCCAGTACGTCGGCATGTTCGACAAGACCCTCATCGCCCACTGCGAGGACCCCTCCCTGTCCGGCAACGGCGTCATGCACGAGGGATTCGTCTCGATGAAGCTCGGACTGACGGGCATCCCGGCGGCGTCGGAGGAAGTCATGGTGGCCCGGGACATCATCCTCGCCGAGGCCACGGGCGCGCGCCTCCACATCGCGCACGTGAGCACCGCCGGATCGGTGGAACTCATCCGGCGGGCCAAGGCGCGGGGCGTCCGCGTCACGGCCGAAGCCACGCCCCATCACTTCACCCTCACCGACGAGGCGGTGCTGGCCTACGACACGACCGTGAAGGTGAACCCGCCCCTGAGAAGCGCCGAGCACGTGGAAGCCGTGCGGCAGGGGCTGGCCGACGGGACGATCGACGCGATCGCCTCCGATCACGCACCCCACGCCTCCGAAAAAAAGGAGGTGGAGTTCCCCGAGGCGCCGTTCGGCATCATCGGCATGGAGTCCATGCTCCCCATCGCCGTGGTCGAACTGCTCTCCACGGGGCTGATGGACCTCAGCGGCCTGATCCGGGCCCTGTCCCCCGCGCCGGCGCGCATCCTCAACCTGGAGAAGGGCACGCTCTCGGAAGGGGCCGACGCGGACGTGACGCTCATTGACCTCGACAAGAAATGGGTCCTCGGCGAAGGAGGCTTCCAGTCCAAGAGCGCCAACTGCCCGTTTCTCGGAAGAAGGGTGAAGGGTAAGCCGGTCGCCACCATCGTCCGGGGCAAGGTCTTCTGGAATGAATGACGGGAACGCCCAGCATGCGGATCCGAACACCAACCGCGCCGACGCGGTCCAGCCCCCCCGGGGAAGGCGCTTCCTTCCCGCGTTCGCCAGGCTCTGGGGCCCGCCGGCGCTCTACACGGCGGCCATCTTCGTCGTCTCCTCCATCCCGCTGGGCAAGCCCCCGCTGGTGTGGACGTTCCAGGACAAGGTCGCCCATTTCGTGGAATACGGCATTCTCAGCGCGCTCTTGTTCCGGGCCTTCCGCGCGCGGCGTACGGCGTGGTTCGCGTCCGCCCTCGCGTTCGCCGTCGCGGCCTGTCTGGGGACGCTGGACGAGGTCCATCAGGCCCTGGTGCCCGGCCGCACGGCCTCCGCGCTCGACGGCGTCGCCGATGCCGGCGGGGCGCTGACCGGGGGCGTCCTGGCGGCCCTCGTATCGGGTTGGTGGCGGGCGCGTTCGACAGCGGCCGGGGACCGCAACGGCTGAAGACGAGGTTTCAAGAAAGGGGTGGGTTTCATGGAGACCGGCGAGGATCGCATCGAGGCAGCCGTCGAGGTCCGCCGTCTCACCAAGATTTACCGCGCGGCGTTCCAGCACGAGGTGAAGGCGCTGGACGGGCTGGACATGAAGGTCCCCCGCGGAGAGATCTTCGGGCTCCTCGGCCCCAACGGCGCGGGCAAGACCACGCTGGTGAAGGTCCTCCTGGACATCTGCCGCCCCACCGCGGGCGAGACCTTCCTCCTCGGCACGGACAGCCGGAAGACGCGGTCCCGGCGCGCGGTGGGGTATCTTCCCGAGGACCACCGCTTTCCGGGCTACCTGACCGGCGCCGCGGCCATGGATCTCTACGGCGCCCTGAGCGGCCTGCCCAGGCGGGAAAGGCGCCGGCGGGGCGCGGAGGCCCTGGACCGCGTGGGGCTCTCGAAATGGGCGCGGGTGAAGACCCGGAAATACTCCAAGGGCATGAAACAGCGTCTCGGCATCGCCCAGGCCCTCTTCCACGATCCGGACGTCCTTTTGCTGGACGAGCCGACCGACGGCGTGGACCCGGTGGGGCGCAAGGCGATCCGCGACCTTCTCCTGGAATTCCATGACCGCGGCAAGACGATCCTCATCAATTCCCATCTTTTACTCGAGGTGGAGCTGATCTGCCGGGACGTGGCGATCATGAACCACGGGCGCATCCTCAAGCGCGGGGGCGTCGAGGCGCTCACCCGGACGGGAAGCCGCTACCGGGTGCGGGTGGGGGGCGATCTCTTCTCGGCGATGGGCGTGGTGCAGGCGCAGGCCGGCGAGGCCGAGCGGGAGGGGGACGCCGTTCTGTTTCCGGCGGCGGACGACGCGGCCCTGGACGCGGTGACGGCGGCCCTCGGCGCGGCGGGCCACCCGATCCGCGAGATCAGTCCCGTGCGCATGTCCCTCGAAGAACTCTTCATCGACGTGCTCGGCTCTCCCGGGGACGAAGACGGGGGGCGGGAGGAAGAACCATGAGAGCGTTCCTCGCACTGATCAAGGACTCCTTCCGGGAATCGCTGGACAGCAAGGTGTTCTACCTCCTGGCGGCGGGGAGCCTGCTCTTCTCCATCGCCTCCCTGAGCGTCGGCTTCCGGAAACGGCCCTTCGACGAGGCTCTCCTCGGGGTCTTCGAGAAAACGGACTGGCGTTCCATCCACGTCTCGCTTCCCGAGACATCCGAAAACGTGATCGTTCCAGAGGTGCGGTCCCTCGAGGAACAGGCGGGGACGTTCACGCTGGTCCTCTCCGCCCCGGACGCGGACGCGTTCAACGCCCGGACCGTGTCGCCGGGGGACCTCGCGCGGTTTCTGTCCGACGGCGGATCCGAGCTGCCCGCGTCGGACGAGCTCATGATCCACCGCGGGGAGAAGGGTTTCCGCCGGTACCTCCACCTGCGCCTTCGCCAGGCGGGCTTCCTCCCCTTGAAGATCGAGAAGACGGGAGCCATGCGCTGGGCCGTCCGGTGCGAGGCGTCGGACCCGTTCCGCATCGCCGGCGCGCAGTCCCTGACCTTCCTCTTCGGACTGGTGGAGGTCGGCCTCGGCGGCTACTCGGGGCGGAACGTCGTCTTGATCCTGCAGTCGTTGCTCGCGAACCAGATCGCCGGGTGGGCCGGCATCCTCGTCGCGATCGTGGTGACGGCCTGGTTCCTGCCCAACCTCCTCCGCAAGGGCTCGATCGACCTCCTCCTCGCGCGACCCGTCTCGCGCTTCCTGCTCCTCCTGGCGCGGTACCTCGGGGGGCTCTCGTTCGTCTTTCTCAACGCCGCCCTCTTCATCGGCGGGACCTGGCTCGGCATGACCCTCGGGACGGGATTCGTCCAGCCGGGCTACCTCCTCACCGTGGTGACGATCACCCTCCTGTTCGCCATCGTCTATTCGATCTCGTGCCTCACGGCCGTCCTCTTCAGGAACGTCGTGATCTCCGTGCTGGCGCCCGTGGCCTTCTGGTTCCTGTGCTACCTCGTGAACACCGGCAAGGCGACCGTCGACAACCCCGTCCTGAACGCCATGGTCTCCCTGCCCCCGGCGTTGAAGAAGATCACGACGGCGCTCTACTACCTCCTGCCCTCCACCACCGACCTCGGCAAGCTCAACCAGGTCTTCATGAGACTCGGGGAGGGAAACGAAGGCGTGATGCTGGTCCAGCAGGCCTCCCTCGAGAACGTGGACTTCGCCGGTTCGATCCTCTCCTCCCTCCTCTTCACGGCCGTCGTGGTGGGCATCGCGGGCTGGCTCTTCCACCGGAAGGACTTCTGAACCGGCGAAACCGATCGAGGCGGGTTGTCAGAGGATGTGGAAGAATCCGCTCGCGCAGGGATACAGGGGTTTCTTCACAGCCTCTCAGGACTCGTCGGGACCGCTCCTCTCGAAGGTGAAGCCCTTCTCGAAGACCTCCTCGAAGTCGTAGACGTTCTCGAAATCCTCGATGGAATCCCGGTCGTTCTTCCCCATGAGGTTTTCCTGCACCATGACAAAGACGATTTCCCCGAAATCTCGCGTCGACCGCACCCCCCACGACTCGAAGACGCCCCCGGCCAGATAGCCGAACTGTTCGAGGCCCAGCAGGCGGATGCCTTCGAGGAGCTCCCGCCCGCTGACGTGGCCGGGCGGATCGCGGCGCGCGACGCGCTTCGTGGCCACCTCCAGCGCCTGGAACACGAACACGAAGGCCTGGGACGAGAAACGCCCGTCCTTCCGGGCGATCTCCTGGATCTTGTCCATCAATTCCATGACCGGCGACTCCTAGCGCTCGTCCATCTTCCGGACCAGGTCCGAAAGCCACCATTCGGTTACCAGGGAGGGGGTGACGTTCCCATCGAGGGCGTCCCGGGCCCGCCCCAGGGCGTCGAGCCCCGGAGCCGCCCACCGGCCTCCGCCGCGCGCCAGGGCCCGGCGGAGGGCGCCAGCCGGGGCCCGGAAGATCATCTCTGCCCCGTCGCCGGCCCGGCGGCGCGCCTCCACGTCCCGGAGGAAGGCGCCGGCCAGCAGGAAGACCTGTCGCAGACCCTCGCGCAGGTTCTCGAGCGTCTTCCCCCCGCCCGTCTCCCTGGCGATCTCGAGAAGATCCGACGCCGCCTCGAAGACCGTCTCCCGCTTCACGTCGCAGAGTCTCTCCAGGATCTCCTCCTTTCTTTTATACGAGACGGACTCGCGCAATTCCAGGGCCCGGCCCGGGGAGAACAGGGCCAGGGAGGCCAGCGGCTCGGCTTCCTCGCGCGGAACGCCGTGGCGCTTGTCGAGCACGTCCAGACAGGCCTCGCGGCGGAGGGGATGGAAGGGGATGGCGCGGGTTCTGGAGACGACGGTCGGAAGGAGGGATTCGGGCCGGTGGGTCACCAGGACGATCACGGTCCCCGGCGGCGGCTCCTCCAGGATCTTCAGCAGGGAATTCGCGGCCTCTTCGGTCAGCGCGTGCGCATCGTCGATCACGAAGACGCGACGCACGCCTCTCGAGGAAGAAAGGGAGGCGCGGCGGGTGAGTTCCCGGACCGCATCGATGGAGAGGTTGCGGGCGCCCGGCGGAGGGGCGATGCGGTCGAAATCCGGGTGCTCGCCGGCCCGGAAGGCGACGCAGGAAGGGCACCGGCCGCAGGGATCGGCGCCGTCGGGATGCTCGCACAACAGACGGGAGGCGAAACGGAGGGCGACGGCGTGCTTGCCCACGCCGCGGGGGCCGTGGAAGAGGTAGGCGTGCGCGACGCGCCCGGAGGCGACCGCCCGGTCGAGGGTCGCGAGGGCCCGGTCCTGGCCGATGATCTCGAAGGCGTCCGTCACGTCGCCTCCCTGTCGCGCACGGCGAGAAGCCTCCCCACGGACGCGGCCACATCCTCCCAGACCCGGCCGGGGTCGGCCGTGCCGTCGACGATCTCGAGGGGGCCGGGGAAGACGTCGGGGAGGGAGAGGAAGCCCTGCCGGACGGTGCGATGGTAGTCGAGGTTCCGGGCCTCGATGCGGTCGGCGGGCGCGCCGAGTCTCTCGAGCCCGATCTCGGGGGGGACGTCGATGAGGAGGGTGAGGTCCGGCCAGAGGCTCCCGACGGCGAAGGCGCCGATGTCCAGGACGCGGCCGACGCCGAGGGCGCCGCCGGCGCCCTGGTAGGCCATGGAGGCGGTGAGATACCGGTCGGCGAGGACGGCGGTTCCGTCCTCGAGGGCGGGTCGGATGACGGACCGGACGAGCTGGGCGCGGGAGGCCATGTAGAGGAAGAGCTCGGCTTCCACGGTCATGTCGCCGTTGGCGGGATCGAGGAGGATGGAGCGGACGCTCTCGCCGAGGGCCGTGCCGCCGGGTTCCCGGACGCGGAGGACGCGGAAGCCTCGGGCTCCCAGATCGTTTTCGAGTCGATCGAGCTGGGTGGTCTTTCCGGCGCCGTCCGGACCGTCGATCACGATGAACAGGCCGCGTCGTTGCGTCATGCTTCTCTCCCGGCCAAGGGGAGGGAATTATACCAGGAAGGGGTGTTTGCAGCACGCGGGGGGTAAAAGCGTTGCACCTGCATCGAGATCGGGTAAGATTTCGGAGATCATGCCGTCGGAGGGTTTCGTTGGATTCGAGCCCGGAAGATCGGACGGGAGCCGCGACGCGCCGTTTCTTCGGCGTGCAGAGCCTGGAGCGGCTGTTTTCCTGGACGGTGGACAGCATCCACGGCGCCGGCCACGGTGTGACGCTCTTCGCGGAGACGCTGTACTGGCTTCGCGCGCTCTGGACCAAGCGGGGCGCGGTTCGCGACAAGATCGTCATGACGGGATTCGGAAGCCTTCCCGTCGTGCTGCTGGTGGCGTTCTTCACGGGCCTGATCCTGGCGCTGCAATCGGGGATCGAGGCGAGGCGGTTCAACCAGGAGGCGGCGGTGGGGGCGCTGGTCGCGGCGACTATGTACCGGGAGATGGGCCCCGTGATGACGAGCATCATCCTGGCGGCGCTGGTGGGGTCGGCCTACTCGGCGGAGCTGGGGACGATGTCGGTGTCGGAAGAGATCGACGCGCTCCGGGTGATGTCGATCTCGCCGGTCAAGTTTTTGGTGATGCCCCGCGTGGTGGCGCTGGCGATCACGGCGCCCATCCTGACGCTGATCACGGATTTCGTGGGCATCCTGGGGGGGGCGGTGATCGCCAACGCGCAGCTGCGCGTGGATCTGAAGGTGTACTACGACTGGGTCCGCTGGGCGTCGAACCTGACGGACGTGATGAACGGTCTGTTCAAGGCGCTGGTTTTCGGCGTCCTGATCGCGGTGGTAGGATGTTCCCAGGGTCTTCGGGCGACGCAGGGGGCGTCGGGGGTGGGCAACGCCACCATGAAGGCCGTGGTGATCTCCTTCGTGCTGATTCTCATCACGGATTACCTGATCAACTGGTTCCTGTACCCCATGTTTTGACCGACGTTCGGGAGGGGCCTTCTCATGATGAACGGAAAGAACCTGAAGGTGGGCTTCCTTTTCTTGACGTTTCTCGCCCTCCTGTTCACGTTCACGATCATCATCAAGGGCGGTTTCAAGGGCCTCTTCTACGAGGGACGTACGCTCGTCTGCAGTTTCGAGAACGTCGAGAACCTGAAGTCGGGGGACAAGGTGCTGTTCGCGGGCGTGCCGGTGGGCAAGGTCACGGACATCATCTTCCATTCCCAGTACGTGGAAGTCCACATGATCATCAAGGAAGAGCAGGTGATCATCTACCAGGGGGCGGAGTTCGTGGTGGAAGACGTCTCCATGCTGGGGGGCAAGCAGGTTTCCATCAGCCGGGGGGACCCGCTCAAGGGCGAGATCGACTGGAAGGAGGTCCAGACGGGGCGGGCGGTCCCGGTCCTGTCCGAGGCGGTCCAGAGCGCGACAACGTCGTTCACACAGACCATCGAGGAGAACCGGAAGAACATCGACATGATCCTTGTGAACCTCAAGGAGACGACAGCGAACATCAACGAGATCACGCGGAAGGCGAACCGCAGCGAGGGATCGGTGGGGAAGTTTCTCAACGAGCCGGAGCTCTACGACAACCTCAACCAGACGGCGTCGAACATCAACAGCCTGGTCTCGAAGGTGGAGCGGGGGGAGGGGAGCATCGGCCCGCTGTTCAACAACCCCGACCTGTACGAGCGGATCGAGTACATCACGCGCCAGATGCACCAGGGGCGCGGCCTGCTGGGTCAGATGCTCGTCAACGAGGCCCTCTACAACAACGTGGAGGGGATCGTGATCAACGTCGAGAGGATCACGCGGTCGATCGACGAAGGGCACGGGACGCTGGGGCGCCTGGTCAACGATCCGGGGCTCTACGACAACCTGGACGCCATCGTGACGCGCCTCAACCGGGGCGAGGGGACGCTGGGCAAGCTGCTCACGGACGAGATCCTCTTCAACGAGGTGAAGGAGATCGTGGGGAACCTCAAGGGGGTCACGAAGAGCTTGCAGAACGTCTCCCGGAAGATGGACGAGGGCCGGGGCACCGTGGGCAAGCTGGTCAACGACACGTCGCTCTTCAACAAGGCCGAGGAAGCCGTCGACAGCGCGCGGGACATCCTGGGCGCGTTCAAGAAGTTCCACACCTACGTGGGCGCGGGCTACAAGTACCACGGCAAGCAGAAGCTGTCGGTGGGCCGCGTCTACATCCGGGTCGAGCCCAGCCCCAGCAAGTTCCTCCAGGTGGGAGCGTCCTGGCTCGGATTCAGCAGCCACAGCCACGATGTCATGTTCGAGGGGAAGCACGACGGAGACACCAGCGACGACATCTTCTTCCAGATGGAAGCGCTGATGGGATTCCGGTTCTTCGAGAACCACCTCACCCTGAGGATGGGCCTCCTCGAGGGGCAGTTCGGGGGCGGCGTGGACTTCGACGTCGATCTTCCCTATCTCCAGGATTCCCAGCTGCGCTTCTCCTTCGAGGGCCGCGTCGCCTTCGCCGACACCGACTTCGACGGCACCGAGATCGACGAGGACGTCGAGCCCTTCGTCGCCCGTTTCGAGGCCTCCCTGTTCCTGTTCGGGCACTTCCGTCTCTACGCGGGGGCCCACAACTTCTTCGACCGCATCGGCTTCACCGGCGGCGTCTCCTTCGAGTGGCACGACGAGGACATCCGGGATCTCGTCGGCCTCATCAGCCTCGCCGGCTGACCCGCGTCAAAAACCCGTCCCGGCGCTCACGCCCACGTTGAATCCTTCCTCGGGGATCGGGTAGTCCTGGTCCTCGCCCATGGACAGCCCGTAGTACTCGTCGATCTCCTGCGCGGGCGCCTGGTTCGGGTAGGCCTCGTACCCCGCGTAGACGGTGGCGACCCCGAAGAAGTCGTAGCTGAGATAGAGGCCGTGGTGGAAGGACTGCTCGAGGCTCTGCCGCTTCCAGGAAGGGACGGGCGTCGAGGCGTCCTCGATCCAGAAAATGCGGGCGCCCGCGTAGCGCGCGAGATACATGAGACGGAGCCCGATGCCCGAATTGAAGACGGCCTCGAAGCGCCAGGCGGAATGGGGAACCTGCGGGGACCGCCGCCAGCGGAAATCGTACTCGTAGGGGAAGGCCGTGACGGCCTCGTAGTGGAAACCGTACGCCCAGTACCACGCGTAGTTGAAATCGAGGAAGAGGAAGGAGGAGGGGTGGGCCTGGAGATGGAGATCCAGACCCCAGACCATCTTCCGGTGCAGGTTGTCGATCTGCTGGATGCCGGAAGGCGGCCGGATGTCGATCTGGTCGGAGAGGAAGTGGTAGAAGACGCCGATCTGCCCGAAGATCTTCATCTCCTCGATGACGGGAATGTCTTCGATCGTCCGCTCGGCCATCCCCCCCACCTCGAAGGACCAGATCTTCTCCGGCTTCAGGTTCTCGTACCCCTCGGCGCCGGGGTCGTCCTCGCTCCAGGGATGGTACACCCCGGTCCTCTCGTAGTAGAGTTCCATGAAGCTCGGAAAGCGGTAGCCCCGGGAAATGGAGGCCCGTAGAAGCGTGTGATCGTCCATCTCGAGCGTGGCGCCGAGATGGTAGGCGTCGGCGGTGAAGGCCTGGTTGTGCAGGTCGAACCGGACGCCCCCGACGATGCGCAGGCGCTCCGCCGCCCGCCAGATGTCGTTGGCCCAGAACCCGAACACGTTGCTCTGCCGGTGCCAGTGCTGTCCCACCACCTCGGGAGGATCCGGAACGGCCGTCAGCGTCACCGGCCGCTCGTAGTTCCGGAAATGGTAGTTCAGGGCCTTGAAGTCGATCCCCACGGCGATCTTGTGCTCCCTCTCCGCCTCCTCGATGTCGAACCGGCAGCTGCCGCCCCAGATGCCGTTCCGGTGATAGGCGTAGAAGTTCGAATGACCTCCCCACGGCACGGTCCAGGAGGCGGGCCCGCGCGTGTACGTCCGGTACCAGCGCCAGTCGTAGTAGAAGATCCCCGTGAACGTCGTCCGGTCGTCGACCTCGTAGATCGCGTGCACCGTGTTCGCGTAGAGGCGCTGGCGGTCGTCGTCGTAGAGCGAGGCCACGCGCTCGTTCCCCACTCCGGGAACCCACCCCGTATCCTCGTCCGGGTCCGGCCCCGGAACGCCGTGTCCGTCCCGGTGGAGGAAGGCGCTGAACTTGACCGTGAATTCGCCCGGCGTCACGTCGTAGACGAGCTTCAGGAACGTGTCGTCCGAAAAGAACTCCGAATTCGGCCGGAACCCGTGCGTCTTTCTGAGACTGCCCCCGATGAACCAGCCGAAGGGCCCCGTCTTCATGGCGTTCCACCCCCGGACCTCGAACGAGTCGTGATCCAGGTACATGCCTCCCCCCGAGTACCGGAACCGCTCGTCCGGCTCAAAGGTCCGCACCTGGACCACGCCGCCCATGGCGCCCGAGCCCCACGTGTGGCTGCACGGGCCCTTCACCAGCTCGACCCGCTCCGCCGCCACCAGCGGGATCCAGCTGATGTCCGCGATCCCGTCCCACAGGGCGTTCAGGGGACGCCCGTCCAGCACCACCAGCGCGTGGGGCTCGTACGTGCCGCGGATGCTCAGACGCGACGCCGCCCCCCACCACCCCTTGCTCCACACCTCCACGCCCGGCGCCGTGGCCAGCGCCGCGTCGAGGTAGAGCGCCCCCTTCGACGAAAGGGCCTCGTCCTTGATCAGCAACGTCGACTGCGTCGTCTCCCGCATCTTCTGCGTCTGGCCCAGCGGCGTGATCACCTCGTCGTCCAGCGAGACGGTCCGGCCCTCCTTCCACCTCCTCACCGACTCGTCGAACCGGTCCTGGATCCAGCCGAGGATCCCCCCGTCCTCCTCGTCTTCCTCCTCCTCCGATTCCTCCCGTTCCCCATCCGCTCCCTCGGGCGGCGCTTCCCAGGCCTCCTCTTCCTGGCCTTCGGGACCGGCTTCCTTTTCTCCCTTCACCCCGGCACCCTCGCCTTCGTCTTCCCCGGACGTTTCCCCGGCTTTCCCGGCCGGATCCCTTGCCTCCCCCTGGGCGAACAGGGGACCGGACAGGAGAAGACCGAGGATTCCCGGCAGGAGAGCAACGCTTCGCATGGACATCGGACACTCCTCCTTCCACTTCCATCTCGTGGGCGCAAGTCCGGACACTATAGGGAACCGCTGGTCATTTTTGTATGACGAAGTGGTTCGAGATCCACGGGATCGCATGGACGGATTGTGGGGCGCGGGTGGGGATGGTAGAAGAGGGCGTCGGAACCGGGAAAGGAAGAAAGGACGACCGGAACACCCGCCATGGCCACGCAGCTCGGCTCCAGCGTGCAGTACCTCAAGGGCGTGGGCCCGGCCCGGGCGAAGCTTCTCCGCCGCCTGGGCGTCGAGACCGTCCGCGACCTGCTCCTCCACTTCCCCGCCCGGTACGAGGACCGGCGCGCCCTGTCGAAGATCGCTTCCCTCGAGCCCGGAGACACGGCCACCGTCCGCGGAACGGTGATGGCCCTCCGCCGGAGGAAGGCGCGCCGCAGGAGGATCCTGCAGGCCGCCGTCCACGACGGCACGGGGACGCTCACCGCGGCGTGGTTCCGCGACTGGGCGGTTCCCTCCTCGTTCGAGAAGGGTGCCGAGGTCGTGCTGCACGGCCGGGTCGCCGATTACAAGGGAGAGTTGCAGATCACCCACCCCGTTCTCGAGGTCCTGGAAGGCGAGGAGGGACCGTCCTCGCTCTCGCTCGGCCGCATCGTGCCGGTCTATCCCCTCACCGAGGGGCTCTCGGAGCACGTGCTGCGGAAACTCATCCGGGACGCCCTGGAGCGCCACGCGGATGATTTCGAGGAATGGCTTCCGGACGCGATCCGGAAGAAGCACCGCCTGCCGGAGGCCGGCCCCTCTCTTCGCCAGGCCCATTTCCCGGGCGATCTCGACGAGGCGCGCGCCGCGCGCATCCGCTACGCCTTCGAGGAGATCTTCCTGATGCAGCTGGTCCTGGCGCTCAGGCGCCGGACCCTCCGGGCCGAGTCGAAGCGCCTCCGCTTCCCCGCGTGGCCCGAGATGCACCGTCGCATCCGCGCCCGGATCCCCTTCCCGCTGACGGGCGCCCAGGAGAAGGTGATCGCGGAGATCCTCGGGGACATGGCCTCGAAAAAGCCCATGAACCGTCTCCTCCAGGGCGACGTCGGTTCGGGCAAGACGGTCGTGGCCCTGTACGCCATGCTCACGGCCGTGGCGAACAAGGCCCAGGCCGCGTTCATGGCGCCCACGGAGATCCTGGCCGAGCAGCATTTCGCCGTCCTCCAGCGCTTCCTTCGGGGCGGGCGCGTCCGTCTCCGCTACCTGGGCGGCGGGGCGACGGGCAAGGCCAGGAAAGAGAGCCTGGACGCCGTCGCGGACGGGGAAGCCGACATCGTGGTGGGGACCCACGCCCTCATCCAGCCCGATGTATCGTTTCATCGGCTCGGGCTCGCGGTCGTGGACGAGCAGCACCGGTTCGGCGTGGCCCAGCGCGCCGCCTTGCGCGAGAAGGGCGACCATCCCGACGTGCTGGTCATGACGGCCACGCCCATCCCGCGTACGTTGACCCTCACGCTTTTCGGGGATCTGGACGTCTCCGTCCTCGACGAGATGCCCCCCGGGCGCACGCCTCCGCGGACGAAGTGGGTTCGCACGAAGGCCCAGTGGAGGGCGGCGCTCGACCTCGTCCGTCGCGAGATCCGAAGGGGCCGGCAGGCCTTCTTCGTCTACCCCCTCATCGAGGAATCCGACGCGCTTCCCCTCCTGTCTCTCGAGAAGGCCTCCGGGCCGCTTCGGGAGGAGATCTTTCCGGAATTCCGCGTGGGATTCCTCCACGGTCGGATGCCGGGCCCGGAGAAGGACGAGGTGATGCGGAAATTCCGCGACCGGGCGTTCGAGATCCTCGCGTCCACGACGGTGATCGAGGTGGGGGTCGACGTCCCCAACGCCACGATCATGGTCGTCGAGGACGCCGAGCGCTTCGGCCTGGCCCAGTTGCACCAGCTGCGCGGCCGGATCGGGCGCGGCGGGGGCGTCTCGCACTGCTTCTTGCACGGCCGGGGGTCCACCGAGGAGGCGCGTGCCCGTCTTCGGTGCCTGGAGACGACGCGGGACGGGTTCCTCATCGCGGAGGAGGACTTGAAGCTCCGTGGGCCCGGCGAGTTCTTCGGGACGCGCCAGCACGGCCTGCCGGAGCTCAAGGCGGCGGACCTTCTTCGCGACGCCGATCTGCTCCGCAAGGCGCGGGACGACGCCTTCGCGCTGGTGGCCGAGGACCCCGACCTCTCCCTGCCCGCGAACGTTCCCGTGAAGCGCACGCTGCACGAGCGCCTGGGCGAGCGTGTCGGGTGGATCGGCGTGGGGTAGGTCCGCAACGGGTGACGAAAGGAGGGAAAGGAAGAGAGTGTTTCGGCTCGGGAGGACCCTCGCCCTCCAAGGCGGTCATCGATCGTTGTTCTTCCCCACCGAGCCATGATCGATGTGACCCCTGAGCGCGACCCTCGGTTGAGGTTGCTCGTAGGGTGCTGTCCATTGACCCTTCCCCGAGCGCGCGACTATAATCGTTCGCGACTCTAGAGAAGGGTTCGAATTCCATGCGTCTTCGCGTTGCCCATGCCGCCGTCCTCCTCGCCTGTGCCTTCCTCGCCGCATCGGGCGCGGTCGCCGAGGACAGCGACGTGATCGACTACCGGCTGGACAACGGCCTGACGCTGCTCGTCTCCCAGCGCTCCGGGGTCCCCCTGGCCTGCTGCCGCCTGGTCTACCGGGCGGGAAGCGTCTTCGATCCCCCCGGCAAGGAGGGCCTCGCCGATTTCGTGCGACGCCTCACCTTCCACGGGACCGGCGATCTGGGGAGCGCCGATCCGCAGGCCGAGATCCACCTCAGGGCCGAGCTGAAGAAGACGACGGCGCTCCGGGACCGGCAATTCGAGCTCCTTCCCGCGGACATGGTCCGCAAGCTGAACACCCTCCCCCGGAAGATCGAAGCGGCCCGGAACCTGGTCCGCACCCGGCTTAAGTCCCTCGCCGGCGGAAACCTCCCCCCCATGTCGCGCGAGGAAATGGTCTCGACACTGGATTTCGTCCGCGACCGCGAGCGGCACATCCGCCGGATGATGGCGGAGATCAAGCGGGTCAAGAAAAGCGCCCACTACCGGAAGTTCCAGGTGCTCCGCGTCCTCGAGGAGAAGATCGAGAAGAACACCGAACGACTCCTGGCCATCGTGACCCCCGATCCGATCCGCAGAGCCTACCGCCGCGGGGGCGCCATCCGATTCGCCTCCCGCACCGGCCCGGACGCGACCGTGTTCTCAGCGGCCCTTCCCGCCAACCGCGTGGAACTCTTCCTCTGGGTCGAAAGCCGCCGAATGACCGGTGCCGTCTTCCGCCAGTTCGAGGAGGAGAAGAACCTCGTCCTGCGCTCGTTCTCCGACGCGCCGCCCTCCTTCTCTCCGCTCCTTCGGCGCGTCACCTTCGCCGACCACCCCTATGCCCGACCCGTGCGCGGCACGCGCGCTTCCGCAGAGACCTTCTCGCCCGACGACGCCACCTCGTTCTACAAGGCCCACTACCGTCCCGACCGGGCCGCCCTCGTCGTGGTCGGCGACGTGGATCCCGACCGCATCTACTTCCTCGCCTCCCGCTACTTCGGCCCGGCCGAGGCCTCCGAACAAGTCCTCCCCGCTCCCGCGGCCCCCCCGCCCACGGGACCGCTCCACATGACGCGCTTCGCATCCCCCCCCTGCGTGGAACTTCGCTATGTCCTGCCCGGCGCATCGGACGAGGACTGGCCGGCCATCCAGTGTTTCGCCCGGGCCCTCCCCCACCGTGCGCGGTTCCAGGAGGCGGTTCTCGGCCCCGGCCTCGCCGAACACCTCGACGTCTCCCTGGAAACCGGCGCCCTCGGCTCCGTGATGACCGTCCGCGCCTTCCCCTCCCCCGGCGCGTCCCTCTTCCGTCTCGCCGCCGCGCTGAAGGAAGCCGTACGAATCGCGGCCATCCTCCCGCTCGGCGACACCGCCTTCCAGGCCGCCCGCGCCTCATGGAAGGCCGAGACCGCCGACCGCCTCGGCGCTCCCGGCGTCGAGGCCGACGCGCTCGCCCTCGGATTCGCGCGGGGCGCATGGCGCATGGCCGAGGCGGGCGCGCTGGACGGCCTCGAGGCCGAAGACGTCTCCGGGACCGCCGGCCGCACCGTGGGCGCCGTCCAACCCGTGGAACTGTGGACCCTGGAGCGGAAACCATGAAAGCGATTTCGACGCTTCTCGCCCTCCTCCTGACCGCGTCCTTCGCGACCGCCGGAGACCAGCCCCTTCCCCCGCGCGTCTCCGACATCGAGTACCCCATCTCCTACTGGATCGCCCCCCTGGCCGCCGATTCCCTCCGTGTCCTGGACAGGGACGTCTCCGCCTACCTCGCCCCCGATCCCCGCGTGCGGCGCATCGCCGTGGACCTCGTCGTGAGCGTCTACGACGTCGAGGTGCCCGAGGCGGCCATCCTGGCGGCCGAGGCCGTCGCCGGCGGGACGCCCCGCGGCGAAGACCCCGGTGCCTTTCGCGAAGCGCTCGCCCGAAGCGGCGGACGCATCGCCCTGGCGTGCCGCGGCCCCCTTCTCGTCATCGGCCTCACGGCGCCTCCCGAAGGTTTCGACGCCGCCTTCGCGCTCTTCCTTAGACTTCTGCGCGACCCCCGCGTGGAAGGCCACGCCCTCCGCGCCCTGAAGGCCGGACGCCTCGACGCTTGGCGACTGCGGGACGAAACCCCGGGCCTCCGGGAACGGGAAACGTACTTCCAGATCGCCTCGGGAGGCGAGGCGGGGTTCCTGACCGCTTCCGGCATGGACGTTTGGACCGCCGGGAACCTCCCCGACGCGTTCGCTTCCCTGCTGTCGGCTCGCCGGATCTCCATCGGCGTGTCCGGCCCCTTCCAGGATCTGCCGATGCTGGACACCCTCGACGGCATCACGAAGGAGCTCTCCGAGGGCCCGAAGGAGCCGCGCACGCCCCCGCAAGCCTCCACCGGGTTGAACAAGCTCGTCCTCGTCGGGACGGACGCACCCCTCGCTTCCGGGACGGCGGGTTTTCCGCTTCCGCCGCTCTCCGACGAAAGAAATGCAGCCATCGAAGTGGCCCTCAACCTGCTGGCCCGGCGGGCCCTCCGTGCCTTCCAGGCCCGCCATCAGGTGTCCTCCGGCTTCGAGACGGACATCCGCCATGATCCGGCGGGCCACCGGCACGCCCTGTTCTCGTTCCGGCTTCCCCCTCCCTGGGCCGTCGATCTCGTCTCGGTCCTCCTCGAAGAAGCGAACCGTCTGGCCTCGAACCTCGCCCGCGACCGGGATGTCCTGGCCGCCGCGGAAACGATCAAGAGGAGGCGAAGGCTCGCCTTCGCCTGCTCCCGCGCGCAGGCGCGGACCTTCGCGAGCATGCATGGCGTGCCGGGGGACGTCACGAAGATGGACGGGTTTACTGCGGTCACGGCGGGAGAGGTGAGGGACGCGGCCGAGGCGGTCCTGGCCCCCTCTCGATTCCTGGCCGTGATCTCGGGCCCGGCGGACGGCATCCGCTCCCGCGCGGAGCATGTGGGACTGGGCGCCCGGGGCCTCGACATCGAGGCCGGGGATTTCTTCCTTCGTCTCGATCGGACGAAGTGAGAGGCTGTGAAAAAATCCCGATGGTTCTTGGGCGGGGGGATTTTTCGGTGGTGTATGAGATTCGCTGAAAACGCGAGGGAAGGGGTCAGTCCTTCGTTTTTAGTCCTTGTTCTCTTCGCGAGGACGGGTTTCCTCTCGCAACGAAGGACGAAAAACGAAGGACTG
>Ga0180432_10003024_pt1 | contig 24505 bp, 20 predicted proteins | sample SS_ome_10_FD_132414 | JGI IMG/M metagenome (GOLD analysis project Ga0180432, IMG submission 132414) | Hypersaline lake sediment archaeal communities from the Salton Sea, California, USA - SS_1_MS_2 metaG | ecosystem: Environmental > Aquatic > Non-marine Saline and Alkaline > Hypersaline >... | reverse complement strand
GAGAGACAGGCGGAAAGCCTTTCGCTAAACCGCTCGTTGCGGGAGTTCGATCATGGACAAGGATCAAGTCCTGGAGACAGTCTGCGAGGTGGTGAGCGACGTGCTCGGGGTGAGCATTTCGGACATCACGGACGAGTCGCGCTTCGTCGAGGACCTGGGGGCAGAGTCCATCCAGAGTGTTGAACTCGTGGCCGCCTTCGAGGAGGCCTTCGAGATAGAAATGGATGAAGACGCGGCGCTCCAGGTCAAGAACGTCGGCGACGCCGTTGACTTCATCAGCGCCGTCCTCGACCAGCAGGCGGGCCAGTAGCCGCTGCCCACCCTTTACGGGTAGGCCCCGGCGTCCCGCCGGGGGCTCAAGAGTCCAGCGTGCTGTTCTGAAGACGCCTCGAAAAGTCCACAGCCGTCCGCCCATGCGGGCAAAGGAGCAATTATGCAGGTCATCATAGTGACGGACTACGAGGAGATGAGCGACCGCGCCGCCGGTATCGTCACGGAGGCCGTCCGCCGCAAGCCCGACGTCGTGCTCGGCCTGGCCACCGGCAGCACGCCCGAGGGGCTGTATGCGAAGTTGGTCCAGGCGCACAAGGAAGACGGGCTGGACTTCTCCCGCGTCGTCACCTTCAACCTGGACGAGTACGTGGACCTGCCGCCCGACCACCCGCAGGGCTACCGCTACTTTATGAACGAGCACCTCTTCAACCACGTCAACATCGACGTGGCCAACACGCACGTGCCGGACGGGCGGGCAGAGTGCCTGTCGAGCCAGTGCGAGCGGTACGAACAGATGATTCGGGACGCCGGGGGCATCGAGCTTCAGGTGCTGGGCATCGGGCGCGACGGCCACGTCGCCTTCAACGAGCCGGGCACGTCCCTGGGGTCCGGCACGCACATCACGGCCCTGACCCGCGAGACCATCGAGGACAACTCCCGCTTCTTCGACAGCCCGGACGACGTCCCGCGCTTCGCCATCACGATGGGCATCGGCAGCATCCTCCAGGCCCGGCGCTGCATCTTCATGGCCACCGGCGCCAACAAGGCGGACGCCGTCAAGGCCGCCCTCGAAGGCCCGGTCACGGCCACGGTCACGGCCTCCGCGCTCCAGATGCACCCGGACACAGTCGCCATCGTGGACGAGGCGGCCGCCGCCAAGCTCGACCTGCTCGACTTCTACCGCTGGCAGCAGGACAACTGGGACCGCATCGCCGACCGCCTCTGAGAACCGCCGGCAAAACGGCTTAACCGCCGAGAACGCAGAGAGCGCAGAGAGCAGCAGAAGCCGTTGTGCAGCGGGTTCCTGGCTTTCTCCGCGACCTCTGCGGTTGATTCTGTTGGCCATCTCAGGGCGCGCGGAGGTTCAGGCTAGACAGGATATCACTCCTCGCTCCTCATCCAGTTCGAAGCGCGCGGGCAGGAACTGCTCGATGACCCACACGTTGGTGCGGCAGTGCTCGGTAATCGCGTCCACGCGCACCTGCGAGCGGCCGCCGGCGAGCGCCAGGTAGGGCAGGACCTGGTCCGCCATGTGCTCGTCCAGGCAGGCGCCGCGCTCGATTGCCGCCGCCAGCGCGCGGGCCGCCTCGCGCCCGACCTTCTCGGCCGGCTTGCCGCGCTCGCCCAGTGCGGATGACCCCAGGCGGCAGCCGCCGCAGTGCGCCGTCAGGTGAATCGCGCTCCCCGTCGAGGGTGAGCGGACGTACTCCGCCTCGGCGCGTTCGAGCGCCAGAAGGTCGGCGACGGCCTCGATCTGCCGCTCGGCGACGCGCGCCCGGCGCAGGTCCTCCGTGGCGATGCTCCGGGCGGAGACGCCCTCGCACTCGCCGCGCTCGGTCAGCGCAAGAGGCTTGAGGCCCTCGGGGCAGACGGCCACGCGCACCCGCCCGCCGCCCTTCGGATAGAAGCCGAGGCGCGTCTCCAGCAGCTCGACCGCCACGCCCATCTGGCCGAGGAACAGCGCGGTGACCTCCCCGAAGTAGTCCGCCGTCGGCGACCAGTTCACGTGGGTTCCCCCGCTCACGGTCACCTCGACGGCCCGCCCCGCGGCGGCGAGCGGGATCATGAGGGCCTGCAGCACGAGCGTGACCGAGCCGGCCGTCCCCACGGCGGCCGAGACCCGTTCGGGCGGGTCCAGCGGGCCGGGGCGGAACTCCAGCCCGGGCGAGCCGACGTGCGCCCCCTCGACCCGCGCGCCGCAGAGGGACGCGACGGCGCGCACGCCGGTCAGGTGCTGGGCGGCAAGGCCGGGCTTGCGGCGGCCCTTGCGGATGTCGGTGATGCGGCAGGGCTTGCCCGTAGCGGCCGAGAGCCCGATCGCCGTGCGCACGATCTGCCCCCCACCCTCCAGGTAGCCGCCGTCTATCTCGATCGTCTCCACCGCACCCCTCCCCCGCGCCGATCCCGGCGGGTATTATACATAGGGGGGGCGCATCTTGCAGCCCATGCCGCGTGAAGGTAAGATGAGAGCGTGTTTTGCCTCGCCGGCGGGGCCTGCGTTTGGGGCAAAGGAGAGAAGACCCGGTGGCCGAGATCGACATATGCAGGACGGATCCTCTTTTCTCATGGTTCGGCCATTGGCCCTGGCTGATTCGCTACGCCAGCGTGGTTGCGATTGTCTACGTGCCGGCTGCCTTAATCACCATCTTGGCGGGCACGTTCCGCCAGCCCTGCAGAATCCCGTGCCATATCTCGTTTGTTCAGGACTACACGTTTCATATCATATGGGCACTGGCCGTGCCCCTTTCCCTGTCTCTGATCCCGTTCTTCTTCGACGAGACTGAGTCAATGTTCCAGACACTCCAGGCGGCGGGTGCCGGTGCGCAAGTGCGCGAGCGGGCTGTGCGCACTCCTGGAGAGCCCTTGCTTTCTCCGGAAGCGCTGAACCGTGTCGGGCAGTTTAACCACGGCGCGGCAGCCCCTGTTGTTGGCCTGGCCATGGGACTGATAGTTGTGACGGCCGTGGCACTCAGAAACTTGCTGTCGTTGAGCAAGGCAGAGGAGACGATATGGTCTTGGTGGTTTCCCTCGGGCAGATTCTGCGCCGCTACGGTTCTATTCCTCGTGCTGTGGGCTATTGTGTCCTGGGTCTGTTTCACTGTCCTGGTACGGTATTTCTACACTGTCAGTATGATCAGGGCAGCCGTGTCGCACGTACCATCCGGCGGACTTCCCGCGTGGCTGGCGGGGAGCAACGGCGCACTGTGGCCTTTCTTCCGTGCCTTCTCTCTCGCCCTCTTGCCCCTTGCGGTTATTCCCATCTTCGTATGGATGGCAAGGACCTTCAGAGGAGGTATTCCACTCGCGGATCCCGTGACGATGCTTAACGCTCTTGCTTTGCCGGCAGCCATCAGCCTATTGTTGATCGTTCCCGCTTTGGCAACTGGTGTCCCTTCGCGGCTTCGGGAGCAACGAAGGCATTTGCTTTTCCTGAATGCGGTCCAGACGACCAGGGTGCTGGACAGACTTGCTGCAGCCGAGACGACAGCGGATTCTGAGCCGCTGCTCGGCGAGCTTGAGTCTCTCTCGTCGGCCAAGGCGGAGATCGAGGACGCTTACAGTACGTGGCCGCTCCCGGGGAACTCATTCCGTCGGTTTGCCCTGACACTCCTTCCGTTACTTATCTCAGTTGCCCAATCATTGGGCGCGAAGTTTCTTGGCAAGACTGCCTTGGTTATCGGGTGAGCAAACCCGTAGGGACTCTCCAGGGCATCTTCCGACAGCCCGTGGAATCTAGTCGCAGAGACCGTGGCGTGCGCAGAAAGTGAGATGCCCGGCTGCGCGGCCTCCGGCTTAGGGAGGGGCACTGATGGGCAAGGCGCGGGCCGCCTGGATGGCGCTGAAGCTGCTGGCCGTGCTGCTCGTCGTCGGGCTGCTCTGTTACACGCTCGAACGCATCGGCCTGCGCCGCATCGTGGCGGCGGCGCGCCGCACGGACCCGCGCTCGATAGCCCTGGCGGCGGGGCTCTTCCTGGCGGTGTTCTGGCTCTGGGCCTTCCGCTGGCAGCAGGTGATAGGGCGCGCTGACCGCCCCGCCCTGCTCCGCATCTTCCCCATCTTCATGGCGGGCGTGTTCGGCAACACCATAACCCCCGGCGCGCGCATGGGCGGCGAGCCGGTCCGCGCCTACTACATGAGCAAGGCATTCGGCGGGGAGAAGACGCGCCACCTCGGCGTCATGCTCGCGGACAAGCTCGGCTACAGCGCGGTGTTCTTTCTGTTCCTGGCGGCGTCCGTGCTCTACGTCGTCGGGTTCGTGCCGATACCCGCGATCTACAAGGCCGTCCTGGGCGGGCTGGTGCTCCTGATAGCCGCCGCGACGGCGAGCGGGTTCCTTCTGCACAAGCAGGTCGGCGTCAGGTCCCGCGTGCTCGGCTGGCTGCTGCCCTTCCTTTATCACGGGCGGCTGCTGGAGTTCATCCGGCGCCGCTTTCGCACCTATCAGCAGTTCGAGCGCTACGCCATCCGCAAGATGGACAACGTGCTCAGCCCGATCGGCCAGGCCGCCGGCAGCCCGAAGGCCCTGGCCAAGATTCTCACGATATCCGTCGTCTCCTGGGTCGTGTTCTGCTGGGCGCACTACGTGCTGTTCCGCGCGCTCGGCGCCGACCTGGACTTCGCCAGGATCGTGGTCATCGTCACCGTCTCGACTTTCTGCGGCGACGTCTCGGTCTCCCCCGGCGGCGCGGGATTCATGGAGGCCGCCATGCTGGCCCTCTGCGCGGCCTTCGGCGTGGAGCAGGGCGTTGCGGCGGCGGCGATCCTGATGGGACGAGGCATCTACTACGCGTGCAGCCTCGGGCTCGGTGGGCTGTGCTTCGCCGTGCTGGCCGCGCGCTACGGCCGCAGGTGAGGGGCCCATACTGGGGTAGCCCCCGGCGTCTCGCCGGGGGGCGGGCAGCCCGACGGACCATGTGGCTCGGCCGCCCCCGGCTGAGAAAGCCACAAGCGAGGCGCCTGTGCTACAGCGGCGCGTTGCTTTCGAAGGCGGTCCGCGCGGCCTGCGCGACCTCCCTCAGCGAGACCCCGTGGGCTTCGGCGGCGGCGCGGCAGTCCTCGTACTCGGGCTCGCAGCGCACGGCCCGTCCTCCCAGGAAGGCTACCTTCACGCGCACCTCGCCCCAGCGCGTGCGAACCGGGCGCGTCTCGCGCCTGAGCTTCGAGCGCTGCCAGAGGCTGCGCCGCACGCCGAGCGTGGACGTGTGCCGCCAGAGCACCTCTTCCATCGCCCGCAGGCGCTCCGGCTCGCAGAGGACGGTCAGTTGCACGCCCGGGCGGCCCTTCTTCATCTGCACGGGGACGACGAACGCGTCCAGCGCCCCCCCGGCCATCAGCTTGCCGGTGCAGTGCCCCACCTCCTCGCCCGTCATGTCGTCCAGGTTCGTCTGGAGCACCCAGACGCAGTCCGACTCGGTCTCGCCGGCCGGCTCGGACCCCACGGCCAGGCGCAGGACGTTCGGCAGGCCGGACAGGTCCCGCGAGCCGGCCCCGTAACCGACGGCCACGACGGACATCTGCGGCCAGTGCGCCGACGGCTCCCCCAGGGTCTTCAGCAGCGCCGCGCCGGTGGGGGTGGTCAGCTCCACGTCCACGGGGCCGCCGGCGGTCGGCAGGCCCTTCAGCAGTTCGACGGTGGCGGGCGCCGGCACGGGCAGGACGCCGTGGGCGGCCTTCACCGTCCCGCCGCCGAGCATGACGGTCGAGAACTTCAGCGCGTCCAGGCCCAGTTCCTCCAGCCCGACCACCGTCCCCACGATGTCGCAGATGGCGTCCACCGCGCCGACCTCGTGGAAGTGGACGCTCTCCGGGTCGGTCCCGTGGACGGCGGCCTCGGCCTCGGCAAGGTTGCGGAAGACGGCGGCGCTGCGCTCCGCCACGCGACGTTCGAGCGAGCCGCCTTCGATGACGGCCAGCACGTCCCCGAGCCCGCGGTGGGGATGTTCGTGATGGTGGTCGAGCGAGACGACGACCTGCGTGGCGGCGATGCCGGCCCGCGTGACGCGCTCGGCCGAGAGCGACCAGCCTGACAGGGGCAGGCCCTTGAGCGCGGCCTCGATCTTCGCCAGCGGCACGCCGGCATCCACCAGCGCGCCGAGGCACATGTCGCCGCTGACACCGCTGAAGCAGTCCAGGTATCCGCTTCTCATGGGGGCTCCTTCGACAGGACACCACTGATTAAAGCACAGGCGGCGCACACACACAACGGGACGCCGGGCATGCTCGTTGGTGTGGCGCCGGCATCCCCTCGGCTCCGCTCGGGACAGGCTTGCCGGGCTGGGTGTGGGTATCCTGCCCGCACCCTTACCTGAAGCTGCGGGCAGGATGCCCGCAGCTATGCCGCCTGGAAGGCGGCGCTACAAACGACCTGCGCCTCCGGCGACGCAGGCCCCCGCGCGTCGCTTGAAGGCCCGCCGCGATTGCGGCATAATACGGGTTACCCCTTCGAGGCGCTCGCGGCCCTTGCAGGACGGGGCCCGCGGGGCCGTCGGCGGGTTGAAACGTACTCGTCATCACACACCCGAGCATCTCTCCAAGGAGCGACGCCATGGCAAGGATCGATTTCGGCGGGGTTGAGGAAGAGATCGTCACGCGGGAGGAGTTCCCGCTCGAGAAGGCCCGCGAGGTCCTGAAGGACGAAGTGATCGCCATCGTCGGCTACGGCGTGCAGGGGCCCGCGCAGTCGCTCAACATGCGGGACAACGGCTTCAGCGTCATCGTCGGCCAGGCGCCCGAGCACGGCAGCTACTGGCAGAAGGCCATTGACGACGGCTGGGAGCCGGACAAGACGCTGTTCCCCATCGAGGAGGCGGTCGAGCGCGGCACGATCGTGCAGTACCTGGTCAGCGACGCGGCGCAGAAGCTGCTCTGGCCCGTCGTGGAACCGCGCCTGAAGGCGGGCGACGCGCTCTACTTCTCGCACGGGTTCTCGATCGTTTACCGCGACCAGACGGATATCGTTCCCGCGGACGACCTCGACGTCATCCTGGTCGCGCCGAAGGGCTCGGGCAGGTCGGTCCGGGACAACTTCCTGGCCGGCAGCGGCATCAACAGCAGCTACGCCGTCCACCAGGACGCGACGGGCCGCGCCCTGGAGCGCTGCCTGGCCGTCGGGATCGGGATCGGGTCGGGCTTCCTGTTCCCGACCACCTTCGAGCACGAGGTCTGGAGCGACCTGACCGGCGAGCGCGGCGTGCTGATGGGCGCCCTGGCCGGCGTCATGGAGGCGCAGTACAACTGCCTGCGCGAGCACGGCCACAGCCCGAGCGAGGCGTTCAACGAGACCGTCGAAGAGCTGACACAGAGCCTCATCAGGCTGGTCGCGCAGAACGGCATGGACTGGATGTACGCCAACTGCAGCACGACGGCGCAGCGCGGCGCGCTGGACTGGCGGCACCGCTTCCGCGAGGCCGTCGAGCCGGTCTTCGACGAGCTCTACCGCCGCGTCAAGGACGGCACCGAGACGGCGATCGTCATCGAGGCCAACAGCCGGCCGGACTACGCGGAGCGGCTGCGGGCCGAGCTGGACGAGATCAAGAACTCCGAGATGTGGCGCGCCGGCGCGGCCGTGCGCGGCCTGCGGCCCGAGAACTGGGGCAAGACGGAATAGCAGACATGCCTGCTCGCCTTCCGCACGCGGGGGGCAGCACCAGGGATTCCGCGTGCTGCCCCCTTTCTTTCGCGTCCCCCCGCCGCGGCCGGGGCGGCGTCGCGCTGGCCCGCGCCCTGTTCGCGCTGGCCTGCTGCCTCGGGCCGGCGCGGGGCGCCGCCGGCGAGCCGACCCGGCTGACGGTCGTTGACCCCCTCACGGCGGTCGCCGGCCCGGAGGACCTCCAGGGCGTCGAGGGCCTGGAGGCCATCCGGCTGGTGGGGCCGCGCAACGGCGTTTGCTCGGCGCAGGTGGTCGCGCAGGGCTACCCGCCCGCCGCCCTGGCGGCGAGCGTGAGCGCGCTGACATCGGCGGCCGGCGCCATCCCTCAGGACGCCGTCCGGATTCGCTACGCCCTCAAAAGAACTCCTGAGAAGGAGTACGTCTACCCGGGGGCAGCGCACCCGACGGCCGCGTTCACGACGCGCTTCGTCAGTGGCGTTTACTACGACGTCCTGGCGGGCGAGCCGCCGCCGGGCGAGGACCTGGTGCCGATCTGGGTTACGGTCTCGATACCGGCGGACGCACGGCCGGGGCGCTACTCGGGCACGCTGCGCGCGTGCGGGCGGGAAGTGCCGGTCGAGCTGACCGTCTGCCCGTGGCGCTGTCCGGACCCGCGGGACTGGGTCACGCACGTCGGGCTGATGCACTCGCCGGAGACGCTGGCGGACTACTACAACGTGGCCATGTGGTCCGAGGAACACTTCGCGCTGCTGGCCCGGACCTTCGACTTCATGGGCGCCCTGGGCAACAAGGACGTGGTCATCCCCGTCCTGCACAGCACCTACATGGGCAACCGGGAGGGCATGGTCCGCTTTCGGGTCACGCCGGAGGGCGGCCACGAGCCGGACTTCACGATCCTCGACCGCTACCTGGACCTGTACAAGGAGCACGTCGGCCCGCCGACCGCCCTGATCGTGTACCTTTTCGATCCGGGGAGGATTGACCGGCGCAGCGGCCGCAACAGCATGACGGTGACCCGGGTGGACGCCGAGGGGAAGGCGACGCCCTTTGACGCGCCGGAGTTCGGCGAGCCGGGCAGCGCGCAGTTCTGGAAGCCGCTGCTGGACGGCGTCCGGGAGCGGGTGCAGCGGCTCGGCTGGCCGGAAGAGGTGATCCTGCTCGGGTGGGCCTTCGACGCGATGCCGTCGCAGGCCACGGTCAAGTTCCTCCGAGAGATCGCGCCGTACGCCCGCTGGGCGGTCTGGACGCACGGCCAGGGCCACCCGGTGACCATAGAGGGAGACGTGCGGCTCATCGACGGCATGAGGGTCGCCCGCTACGACATGCCCTGGCTGCCGCGCGTGCGCCCCGAGGACGTCCTCGAGGGGGACGGCATACTGGGCGGCTGGGACCTGCCGGTCATGCAGGCCAGCTCCGCCCGCGACACCATGCTGGAGTACGTCCCTCCCTCGCAGTGGCGCTGCCTGCCGGAGGGGACGGTCGGCACCTCGAACACGGGCCAGCGCAACGACCAGTACGCCGTCCTGCATTCGTTCAGCTTCGGCGGCTTCGCGCATCTCTGTCTGGACTACTCGTTGGTGGGCGACAGGGATCTGCTGTTCGCCACGCACGCCCGTGCCAACAGAGTCGAAGTCCTCTACAGGCGGCACACGTCCCGGACCATACTCGCCCCCGGGCCGGACGGCGCCGTCGCGACCGTCCGCTACGAGATGCTCCGGGAGGGCCTCCAGGAGTGCGAGGCGCGCATCGCCATCGAGAAGGCCCTGGTCGCCGGGGACCTCGGCGATGACCTGGCGCGGCGCTGCACCGACCTCCTGAAAGAGCGGGTGCGCATCCGGACCAAGGACGGGGCGTTCGCGCAGTACGGCTACAGGGAAGACCACAGCGACTACATGCACCGCATCTGGGGCGTTGCGCCGGACTGGCAGGACCTGGCCGAGCGGCTCTTCAACCTGGCCGGCGAGGCAACGGCCGCCGTCACGGGCGGCTGAGCGCAGCCGACGCCTCCAGGAGCGGCCCGGCCAGGCGCGGATGGTCCCGCGAGAGCGCGTCCAGCGCCTCGCCGCCCGCCGGGCCCGCGCCCAGCAACATGAGCGCGGCCCGCATGGCAAGGACCGCCTCCGCCTGAACCGGCGCCAGGCCGGCGTGCATGGCCAGGGCGTCCGCCGCCTGCTCCGCACCCCGCGCGGAGTCGAACGCCAAGGCCAGCGCCCGGCGGAGGGTCTCGCACCGGACGGCGCCGCCGTCCTCTCCCGAGTCCTCTCCGGTCAACCCGAGCCCGCACAGGACGATGCGGGACGGCGTCCTGCCGACCTTCAGGTACGACGCGAGCCGCGCGCCCGCCGCGTCGGCCTGGCCGCCTGAGAGCGGGCGGAGACCCGCAAGCCCGACGGCGAACCGGATCGCTTCCTCGCGGCTAAAGTGGGGATCGAGGGGCAGGCCGACGGCGCCTGCCCGCGCCCGCATCCGCTGCCGGGCTCCCTCGCGAACGAGCGCGTGCGCGGCCCGGTTCAGGCGAGGGTCGGACGAGTAGCGCTTGCCGGTGTTCAGCCAGTCGAAGCCGAGCGCCAGGCCGACAGCACAAAGGGCGCCGCACAGCCACGCCGCCCACGCCCCTTTCCGCTCTGCGGGGGGATCGCCCATCATCGGCTCCGAACAGGGGAAACGGGCATGGATTATAGTCCGGCCCCCGGCCGCTCACAAGCCGGGTTACCTTGCCCGGGCCGGCCGCGCGCGTATAATACCTGGTGTCAACCATTCCCAACGCCTGAGTGTACCATGACGTCGGAAACCGCCATAGACCCCCGCCACCCGGTGACGCGGAAGCGGAAGCCCCCGCCCGTCCCCGCCTGAGCCACCGTTGACCCTCCAACTCGTATCACGTTACAGGAAGGCGCTCAAATGTCCGGACACTCACACTGGGCGGGAATCAAGCACAAGAAGGCGAAGGAAGACGCGAAGAAGGGCAAGGTCTTCAGCCGCATCGCCAAGCAAATCATGACGGCTGTCCGACTGGGCGGCAAGGATCCCAACATGAACCTCGAGCTGGCCTACGCCGTCGAGGCCGCCAAGGCCGTCAACATGCCCAAGGAGAACATCGAGAGGGCCATCCTGAAGGCGGCGGGCGAGCTGGAGGGCCAGCACGTCGAGCCGGTCCGCTACGAGGGATACGGCCCGGGCGGCACGGCAGTCATGGTGGAGGCGCTGACGGACAACCGCAATCGCACCACCTCGCACGTGCGCAAGATATTCGAGAGCCGCGGCGGCGAACTCGGCACAAGCGGGTGCGTCGCCTGGGTCTTCGAGACGAAGGGCCTGGTGATGCTCGCGCTGAACGATCGGACCGAGGAGGAGGTCTTCGACGTGGCCGTCGAGGCCGGCGCGGAGGACTTCCAGCCCGCCGGGGACGTTTACGAGCTGACCTGCGACCCGAAGGACCTCGAGAACGTCAAGGCGGCGCTCGAAGGGAGCGGCATCGCGCGAGAGTCCGCCGAGATAACCCAGGTCCCCAAGACCTATGTCGACCTGGACGCGCACGACGGGCGCAAGATGCTGGCCCTGATGGACGAGATGGAGGACGACGAGGACGTCACGAACGTTTACGCCAACTTCAACCTGCCGCCCCAACTCGTGGACGAACTCGAGGCGGAGTAATGAGGTGCAAGGACCGACGCCGCCGGCCGGCGCGCCTCAGCGCTTGCTGAACTGCGGGCTGCGACGGGCGCCGCGCTTGCCGTACTTCTTGCGCTCAACCTTGCGCGCGTCCACCGTCAGCAGTCCCTCGTCCTTGAGGGCGTCCCGCAGCGAGCTGTCGCTCTCCAGCAGCGCCCTGGCCAGGCCGAGCCGAACGGCTCCAGCCTGTCCGGTCACGCCGCCACCGCGGACGCGGACGAGCACGTCATAGCGGCCCTGGTTGTGCGTGACCCGCAAAGGCTCCCGCACGGCCACCTGGTGGTCCTCGCGGGTGAAGTACTCTTCCATGTCCCGGCCGTTGACCTGGATCCCGCCGGTGCCGGGCCTCACGCGGACGGCGGCCACGGCAGACTTCCTGCGGCCCGTGCCCCGTGCGTAGTCCTCAGGTGTCAGCTTCCTCTTCGCCATGATTCCTCTTCACTCCCTGCAACGGCCGCGCAACGTCACGTTTCCAGTTCGGCAGGCTTGTGATTGGTGTGCGGATGGTCCGGGCCGGCGTAAACCTTCAGCCGTTTCAGCATCGCGTCGCCGAGCTTGTTCTTAGGCAGCATCCGCCGCACGCTCTCCGTGAGGACCCTCTCGGGATGCTTCTGGAGCATCTCCTTCACCCCGATCTGCCGCAGGCCGCCGTGGTAACCGGTATAGTGCTCGTAAACCTTCTGGCTCGGCTTGCGGCCCGTCAGGTAAACCTTCTCCGCGTTCGTCACGACGACGAACGCCCCGGTGTCCGCGTGCGGCGTGTAGTCGGGCCTGTCCTTGCCCATCAGCGCCATGGCCAGCCGCGTGGACAAACGGCCCAGCACCTGGCCGGCCGCGTCCACGTGGTACCAGCGCCGGTTCGTCTCGTAGTCTTGTTTCCTGGCAAGCGGAGTCTGCATGGGTTACACACCGGAAAGATTGCGCCCGCGCACTCCCTGAGCGCAGCGGATGGACAGAACACAAGTATAAGGCAAACGCGCGGGACTGTCAAAGGCATTCAGCGGGGAGGCACCGCGCTCACCCGCCCGACCCGGCCAGGTAGCCGCCGTCCAGCCGCTGCAGCGTCTCGGCGTGCCGCTCCCGGCCCGTCTCGCGCAGGCGCTCGCAGTACTGCTCCAGCGAGCCGCGCGTGTGGAACGGCCCGCCCTCCGTCATCACCGTCCGGAGCGGATCTATCCGGCTGGTCGAGCGCGACATCATGTCCGCCTGCCACCTCTCCAGTATCGCCAGCCCCCTGTCGGCGATGTCCGGCCGCTCCTCGACCAGGTCGTGGGTCTCGTGCGGGTCCTCCTCCAGGTTGAAGACCATCACCGGCGGGAAGTCCTTCATGCCCGTGTGATAGGTCCGCACGACAAGCCACGGGCCGAACCGGACGCTCCGCTGGCAGCTCCAGGCGCACTGGCACACGACCAGGTCGTCGCGGCCCGGGTCGCCGTCGCGCAGCGCGCCGGCGAAGCTGCGCCCCTCCCACCGCGCCGGCCGCTCCCCCTCCAGCAGGTCCATCAGCGTCGGCGGCAGGTCGTAGTTGTAGTGCAGCCCCTCGTTGACCCGCCCCCCTTCCACGCCCGGCCACCGGATGATCAGGGGCACGCGGCTGGTGATGTAGTCGGCCGTCTGGTGGTCGCCATAGACGTTCAGCTCGCCCTGGTTCTCCCCGTGGTCGGAGCTGATGATGATCGCCGTGTCCTCCAGGACGCCCCTGGCCTCCAGCGCCTCCAGTATGCGGCCGAACCAGTCGTCCGCGTATCGGATGCCCACGTCGTAGCCGTCGATCCAGCGCCGGAAGTCCTCCAGGTTGCGGATCTCAGACGGCGCGCGCGGTCCCTCCCGCCCGGCAGTGGTGCCATACGGTTCCTGCGCGCTGTGCGGGCCGAAGCCATCGAAATGCTTCTGGATGAGCTCGTCGCTGAGCCAGTCCGGTATCGGTTCCCCCTCGAACGGGTTCCCGTACTCATCGGGCGTCCGGTACGGACCATGGGGGTCCCAGACGTTGACGTGCAGGAACCAGTCGTCCTCCTCGCCGTGTCGGTCTATCCAGTCCAGCGCGAGCGGGACCACCTCGTCCGCGCGCTCGCCCCCGCCCTTGCCAGGGTTGTACATCTCCCGCCAGCCGAAGTAGAACCACCACGCCGAGTGCCGCTCCGCGAACGGGCTCACGCTGACCGGGTAGAACCCCGCCCCGCGCATCGCCATCGGCCAGGAGAACCACTCCGGGTGCTGCCGGAAGCCGCGTTCCCGCCCGACGACGTAAGGGTCCGCCGCCGTGCCGCCGTGCCCCACCACGCCGGTCTGGATGCCCGGCCGACCCAGGAACAGCGCCGCCCGCGAGGGCAGACACGGCGCGTCGCTCGCGTAGTAGTTCGTGAAGACCGTGCCCTCGCCGGCGATCCGGTCGATGTTCGGCGACGTGTCGCGGTGGTAGCCGTAGCAGCCCAGATGGTCCGGCCGCAGCGTGTCGATGTCGTAGTAGAGCACGCGCATGGCGCTCGCACCTCTCCTCGGGAAAGATAACCCAAACACAACGAACCCGGCATTCTACGCAGCCCCCCTCGGCCTGTCAACTTGCGGCGCGACAGCGCCCGCGTTAGCATCGCCCCCGGCCGGAAAACACCCCCGGGTAGCCCCCGGCGTCTCGCCGGGGGTGGCGCAGGTGCACGAACGCCGGGCGAGACGCCCGGCGCTACCCTCGAAAAGGACCGGAGGCGAACCCATGAAGGCGCACACGGAGTACTTCACGTTCAACACGCAGCGGCACCGCGAGTACATCAACATCACCGACCGCGTGGCCGACGTCGTCGCCGCCAGCGGCATCGCGGAGGGCATGGCGCTCGTCTCGGCCATGCACATCACGGCGGGCGTTTACGTCAACGACGCCGAGTCGGGCCTGATAGGGGACATCGAGGACTGGCTTCAGAAGCTCGCGCCGGAGGGGCCGGACTACCGCCACCACCGCACGGGCGAGGTCAACGGCGACGCCCACCTGAAGAACCTGCTGATCGGGCACGAGGTCATCGTCCCGATCACCGACGGCCGGATGGACCTGGGCCCGTGGCAGCAGATCTACTACGCCGAGTTCGACGGCCAGAGGCGCAAGAGGCTAATCGTCAAAGTCATGGGAGAATAGCCGCCCCGACGCCGCCTTGCACAGCGCAGCATCGTCACGCGCGCGAGCCGTTGGAGCCGTACGGAATCCGGTGGAGGAAAGGCCCAAGGGGGTCCAGGAGGTCATCTACAGGAAGGAGAAGTGCGGGGCGGCCGACCGTCACACACACGGCATGGCCTCGACGCCCCTGCGTCAAAGGACCCCATTCCTGGACAAGTACACAATCAGCAGGATGATCCAGACTACGTGTAGCGCCATGAAAGAGATGAAGATCCATCGGGGCTGGGGCCCGGCCTTTTCCTCCCGTTGGTCTGCTTCGGGTCTTGCAGCGTTGCGGGCACCCACTCGGGCGGCATTGCGCGCGCCCAGCACGAAGTACCAAAGGGCCAAGAGGGAAAGCCCCAGGACGTAGATTGCGATGGCTGGGACAAGTCGTGCTCTGAGGTCAGGGTCCAGGTCCCGAAAGAACAGCAGAAACAGCCCGAGAACGAAGGTGCCTGCGATGGTTGGTACGCCTGCATACGTTTGCGTGAGCCACTGGCCAAGGCACAGCTTTTCCGACGTTTTCATGGCGCTTGCTCCGTTGAGGTGAGGAGTGTGTCAGCCCTGTTTCTCAGGCACCTTCCAGCCGCTCAAGCCTGCCGCAATCGGGCAAGTTTCTCTCGCAACACTTGGCGGAGTTCGACAGCAATGGCAATCAAGGAGGGACTATCCTGATTCGCCTCCTCAAGAGTTGAATCCAGGTCTTCCAAACCCTCGTCAAGCGCGTATGCGAAGTCCTTCCAAGCAAGCGCTCTGCGTCGGCGGTGGCGAGTCGCGTCTGTCACGTCATCCAGAACTTGGTCGAGGCTCATGCGGAGGTCGGTCAGCTCTCCATCAAGCTCTCCCTTACTCGCATACCATCGGTGAGCTATGTCCTTGATTCGCTTCTCAAGGGCGGCGAGAAGCTGCATTTCCTCTTCGGCACTGGGTACGCGGTAGCTTCGGCTCTCGTAGTCCTCCTCCCAAGCACGGGCAATAGGTTCTGGCAACGTGGAGGCCATCGAAACAGACAAGCCTGCTTCGCCCCCATCAAAAACGTTCACCAATGTGCCCGTGCCGTCGCTGGATTTTCCATACTGGTGGACCAGTGACCACTCCAGGTTCCAGGCTTCCACTTCCGTGAAGTCTCTCTGGACGATCTCCACTGAGTAGCCCATGGGAAGGGAATCGACTTTGGCTTGCCACTCCGATGATCTGCCCTGCTCTTGGTTGGCACGATCTCCCTTGCCCTTACCCACGTAGAAGGGAGTGCCTGTAGCCTTATCACGGTGCAGGTACACGTAGAAGCTACGATCCAGATCATCTGTCACGATCGGCGCCTGCCGGGTTGGGGTCAGGCTGGATTATAGCACCATGCCGGCAGATGTCGAGCGGTAGTCGGAGGCTTACCGACTGCGCAAGTTCAGCCCCATACGTTTGGCGGCGCGCCACGGGGGAGGATGCAGCCACAAGTGCTAAGCGACGCGAATGCGGTGGCCGCCGTTGACTGTCAACTGTGAACTACCAACTACCAACTGCCCTGCGGCCGGCCCCCTGATTCACCGCTCGGCGCTCGCTGCGGCGACGCGGCCGGCCATGTTGTAGAGCCGGGCGGTCAGGCGCATCCACTCCGGGTAGGGCGCCACACCCCAGAGGAAGCTGATGCTCGTGCGGACTTTCGCGGTTGCGTATCCCAGGTTCGTCCAGGTCTTCCAGCGATGGCGGAACATCTCCGTCAGCAGCGCGCGGGCCTCTTCGGCCAGCGCCGGGGGGAGGTCGCCCTCGACCAGGGCGCGCTCCACGACCACGCGGGCCTCGGTCTCCTGCAGGCCCTCGCGCAGCATCTCGAAACGCACCGTCGGCAAGGGGCCGTCGGGGCCGGGCTCGATCACCGACCCGCTGTTCTGCCGGTGCAGGTTGCCGGTGACACGGGGATTCAGAAACAGGTTGCGGTAACTCGGGTAAGTCGTGCCGGGCAAGTTCCAGAAGTCCAGGGCCAGGAAGCCGAAGCCCGCCGAACCGGTGTGGCTGTCGTGACCGGTCTGGCGGGAGCCGAGCATCAGCCCGTTGGGGAAGCTGCGCCACTGGTTGGGACGCATGTACTTCAGAAGGATGTTCCGCCCGGAGCCCCGGATCGGCTTGCCCTGGTTCCACCCGCCCTGAAGGTGCGGCTCCACCTGCCCGCCCCCCTCGCGCTCGCGGAGTCTGTGGCGAGGGAGGTAGGGATGGACGCAGTTGCCGATTATCATGTCATCCACGACAATCGGTTCGTCATCTTCGTATCCCTGGAGGGGCGGGTCGCCCTTGCCGTGCGACCAGGCCACCCAGGCTATGCCTGGGACGATCCGATTCCAGGCTTCGACGACCTCGTGGCTGGGGCGCTGGTCGTCGGACAGGCCGACGTGGACGATGTCTTCGGGCCAGCCCTGGTCTGCGACCAGGCCGCGCAGGCCCGTCATGAGCCGCCCCCAGAACGCCTCGCCCCCCTCAGCTTCCGGACCCGGGACCGCCCGCTTCGCCCCGTCCACGAAGACCTGAATGTTGCTCCGCCGGCCCCGTCGCGACGATTCCATCCAGTAGTTCATGATGACGTAGGACGGTTGTCCCACATGCTCGGCGAACAGCTTGACGTAACGCTCGGCGACGCGCAGGTCCGGCACAATCTCGCCGTCCCGCTCCGTGAACTGAACCAGCGCCTCGCACTGGCCCTGCCCCAGCTCCGCGTTGGTGTGCAGCCAGAGCTCGTCTGCGCCCAGCGTCCCGAGGAACTTCATCTCCTGCTCAATCAACGCCCAGTGCGCCTCGCTCCAGAACTCTACCTCGTAGTGGAGGGCCACCAGCTCGTGCGAACTGACGATGCCCACGTGCGTGGTGAAGTCGGCAGGTTCGGGCGCAAGCCAGCCGGAAACGTGCAGGCGCACCGGCACGGATGAATCGCCGATACGGAGACGGCCCGTATAGACGCCGGCTCCGGCGTCGGCCGGCACGGTGGCGGTCACCCAAACGGGATGGACCTCCGCCTCGGGGTCGGGTGCCGGTCGCAGCCGGTCGTAATACGCGTGCAGGTAGTTCGGGCCGTACACGGGGTGGTCTTCGCCGGTCTCCCGTTCTTCCCGGATGATGACCCCGAAATCCCGCTCTATCCAGGCGTAGCGGATTTGCACGGAGGCGGCGGGGAACGTGACGCCGCCCGCCGTCAGGGGTCCTATCTCCACGGGCTCTCGGTCGGCGCCGGGGCCGATGAGGACGACCTGCGCCGAGCCGACGCCGCCACGCGGGGCGGTCAGCAGCAGCTCGGTGCACCCTGGGGCCTTCCGCGCGCTCTCGGCGTCATAGATGGGCTCCAGCGGGTCCGCCACGCGCACTTCGACGGCGCGTGCCGCCGCGCCCGCGCCCGCCACCAGCAGCCAAGTTATCGCCAGCGCCCGCCCGAGGGCGCGCCGTATTCCCTGCAACCGACCGCACGATGTGAGCGTCAAGATTCCCCTCCCGAGATTGTTATGAGAAGCCCTGCTCTGTTGAAAACGTTGTAGCCGTTCACGGGTTTTCGGTCAAGCGGCGAGGAGTAAGGGTGCAGGTTGGCCGGTGAATTGGGCATGAAGGGCGCTGTGGAGGAACACGAAGACAGGTCGGTCAGGTTCCGAACGGTGCACGTGACCTCCACGGGCAATCCGTGCCCGTCACACGCGCAACGTCTCGCCCCCTCCGCCGGGCGGGAAGGCTTCGAGCGCCGGACCGACGACCTCCGACAGGAACTCGTCCACCTGCTGCGGCGCGCGGCCGATGAAGTTCTCCGGCGCCAGCATCCCGTCCAGCGCGTCCCGCACGGCGGCGAAGGCCTCGTCGGCGCAAATCCGCTCCATCAAATCGTTTACGCCGTCGCCGCCCTTGACGCGCTCGGCCGCCGCCATCGAGTGCCGCCGGATGCGCTCGTGCAGCTCCTGCCGGTCGCCCCCCGCGCGAACGGCCGCCATCAGGATGTTCTCGGTGGCGATGAAGGGCAGTTCCTCGGCCACGCGCCGCGCGATCACCTTGCCGTTGACGACGAGCCCGTCGGTGATGTTGGCGCACAGGCGCGCGATGGAATCCGCCGCCAGGAACGCCTCCGGCAGGGCCAGACGCCGCACGGCCGAGTCGTCCAGCGTGCGCTCCAGCCACTGGTCCGCCGCCGTGAACGCCGCGTGCTGCACCGTGTTCAGCAGGAACCGGCTCAGCGACGCCATCCGCTCCGAGCGCATCGGATTCCGCTTGTAGGCCATCGCCGACGAGCCGACCTGCCTCGCGCCAAAGGGCTCCTCGATCTCCTTCAGCCCGGCCAGTAACCGTATGTCCCCGGCCATCTTATGACACGCCGCCCCGAGCCGCCCGAGCGTCGTGAGCACCTCGTAGTCCAGCACGCGCGGATACGTCTGCCCGGTCACGGGCAGCACCCGCGTGAAGCCCATCTTCTCGGCCACGAGCGCGTCGAGCCGCTTGACCTTCTCGCCGTCGCCGTCGAACAGCGCCAGGTAGCTCGCCTGCGTGCCCGTGGTGCCCTTGGCGCCCCGGAACGGCATCTCGTCCGCCGCCCGCTCGATGGCCTCCAGGGCATCGAGGAGGTCCCTGAGCCACAAGCAGGCGCGCTTGCCGACCGTCGTCAGCTGCGCCGCCTGGAAGTGCGTGTAGGCCAGGCACGGCACCGCCCGGTGCTCCCGCGCGAACGCCGCCAAGTTGCGGCACGCCCCGCCCAGCGGCCCCCGCAGCAGCCGCAACCCCTCGCGCATCAGGATCAGGTCCGCGTTGTCGCCCACGAAGGCGCTCGTCGCACCTAAGTGTATGATGGGCCTCGCCTTAGGACACTGCTCGCCGTAGGCGTGCACGTGCGCCATCACGTCGTGGCGCATCTCGCGCTCCAGGCGCTCCGCCGCCTCGAAATCGACATCGTCCCGGTGCGCCCGCAGCTCGTCGAGCTGCTCGTCGGAGACGTCGAGCCCGAGCTCCTGCTGGGCCTCGGCCAGCGCGATCCACAGCCGGCGCCACGTGCGGAACTTGTTTACTGCGCTCCACTTATGGACCATCTCGCGACCCGCCCAGCGCGTCACGAACGGCGACTCGTAGCCCGCCCGCACCTCGTCCCCGCTGCCCATCACTTCCCCCCGATCCCCATGGACTCCGACGTGAACAGCGCCCGGTACTCGACCCCCGCCTCGCGAAACGCCTCCTCGGCCCCTTCCTGGCGGTCGAGAACCACCAGCACCGAAACCTCGCACCCCGCCGCCCGCAGCGCCTCGGCCGCCTTCAGCGACGCGCCGCCCGTCGTCACCACATCCTCCAGCAGCGCCACGCGCTCCCCCGCCTCCAGCCGCCCCTCGACCCGGTTCTCCGTGCCGTAACCCTTGCTCTCCTTACGAACTATGACGTACGGCAGCCCCGTCTCCAGCGCCGTCGCAGCCGCCAGCGGCACCCCTCCCAGCTCCGCCCCGGCCAGCCGGCTCACCCCCTCCGGCAGCATGCCCGCGAGCGCCTCCGCAACCGGCTTCAGGAGCGCCGGATCGGTCTCGAAGAGGTATTTATCGAAATAATAGCGGCTCCTCCGCCCGCTGCGCAGGACGAAGTCCCCCTCCAGGTAAGCCGCATCCTTCAGGCGCGTCGCAAGTTCTTGCCTGTCCATCCCTTCCGTCGCCCCCACTGATGTCACCGGCCGCCGTGCGACCGCGAAGATCCGGGCTGCAATTATAGCACTTGCAGCGCCCACCGGCAACCGCCGCGCCGGCGTTCGGCGTTGCCGTACCGCCGGTCTGCGGTTTGCCGTTTGTATTGCCTTTCTTGCCGCCACTTCATACTTCTGCCCCGCCGTACGGCGGGCAAGCTTCGTGGTTCCCGCCGGTGTTGCCCTTGCCGTTCACTTCATCCTTCTGCCTTCTGCCTTCATACTTCCCCACCGGCCGTCACCCCCCCTGTCAGGCGGACGGGTTTCCCCTGACAAGTGTCTCGGCGGAGCGGCCATCCGTCACCCCCAAACCGGACGCCTGCCCTGAGTCCGCCGCAGTGCGGATCGAGGGGTCGGCGGTGGCGGTCCGCCGTTCGGCGTTGCCGTACCTGCGGACTCCCGACTCCAGCCTCCAGCCTGCTTGCTTTGCCTTTATTGCGATACTCGCTAAAGTGGGCGCCGGCAGGTTGCTTGGGGGGGCCGGTGGCTGTGGGGGCAGGCGGGGTGCCGCGTTCATACGCATTATGGCGATACTCGCTAAAGTGAGTGAGGCAGGCTATTCTGGGGGCGCAGGTCCGGCCACAATGTCCGCCAGATGTCCGCCCGCCCGCGCGCAGCGGCCGGGCCGGCCTTGCGGAATATATATCCTTTATGGCATTCATAGGGTGGCGGCGGTTTGCGGGGGGCGGTTGCGGCCGGGATGTCCGCCAGATGTCCGCCAGATGTCCGGCCCGCGCGGCGGGGGAGCGGTGTCAGGGGGGGCTGTCAACCGGACGGGCTCGCCCGGACAAATGTCCGCTCGGAGCGGCCATCCGTCACCCCAAGATCGCACGCCCGCCGCGGCGTCGTCGTCGTTACGTAGCGCTGGCGTCCCGCCGGCATAGCTGGGCGCAAGCTTCATACTTCCCTGGCCGGCGTAGCCTCGGCGAAGCCGGCTGCCTTCCTCCGGCCTCCAGTCTCCAGTCTCCAGGCTGCCGTTCCTCTGCTTTATTGCGCTTCCCGCTTGACTGAGTGGCGGGACACGGTGGCCCCACGCGATTACACAGGGTCGTGAGCGTACCGCTCGTGAACCTCCTCGACCGTGCGGCAAAAACCACGAACAGCACGACTATAACCTTAGGACGTATCAGGCGCCTCGGCAACCCTCGCGGCACAACTCAATGTACAGTTGGTTGATACGCCCCTCTATCTCCGGGATTCTGTTTCGATCAGCGTGAGCTCGCCGCGAGAGCGTGCTCATCTCTTGGTGCCTGTGGTCGCCCTGGTCGAACAGCGGCACATAAACGGGCGGCCGGATTTTGAACGACCTACTGTCAGAAGACGCGCAGATGTATTCCGCAACAACCGGAGCGTTAAGCGCTGCGCAAACGAAGTGCGCCTCGTCTATGCCAATTGGTCTGCCGTCCTTACGCTCAGATATGGAAACGGCATGGTTCTGGAACAAGAAACGCTTGGTCTCGCCCCAAGGCATCTCGCAGGATGTCACGACGCATGCACACCACTTCGTATTGTCACGGTATGCGACATGCACACCGTGGAAAGAGTACGGGCCAACTCTGGCGAGACCATAGTACGGACCAGCGTCCGGCCCGCGAATTTTATCACTGAAGTCCGTTTGCGCTTCCATGAGCGCCTGGCTCTTGCGAAAGAAGCGGGCCAGCAACCGACTTCGGTTCCTAAGCTCACGCATAGCGAGGGGTCGCCTAGGATCCACTGGATCGTATGGGAAGGCCACTATTAGACCTCCGTATTCGTGTCCGAACGTCGCAAGTGCCGGGCCCCTCACAAGTGGGAAAAGGAATTCTGTCTCAAGGAGGACCTTTCCATGTTGCACATGGTACTTTGCCTTTGGCACCTGTATGTTCTCAAGCCACCGAGTGCCAGACTCTGGGCCCGGGCCGGCGTCAGTGAACACGAGGAGTTCCTGCGGATAGAATTCGATCCCTTCACGCCCGAGGTACGCGCAGTCCCCGGCGACCAAGCCATACTCACGCAGGCGGGTACGGGTGTCTGCAAAAGTGAATATCGTACTTCCCGGTTGAAGTTGCGCCGCAACTCGCTCTTGCTGCTGCAGGTTTGCCTCGGCATCTTCTATCGTCTGCCATTCGCTTGCCTTTCCGCGGTGTCCCACGGCCTGTACATACCGGGTCACCGGCACCACAGAGCGGCCTACAGCGTCCCTGCTAATCACGTAGGTGAAAAAGTCCTCCTTCACGGCACCGAATGGATGACCAGCCGCGGTCCAGTCATGGAAACGCTCAAACCCCCACTTGCCACTCAGTTTCCGCCAGCCTTGGTATGACTGCTGCAATGCCAGTTCCTCAGGCATTAGGAACGCCATGCGCCCAGACGGCGCCAACCAGGCGTCCGCTGCCACGTTGGCAATCAGGGCGCATACATTAAGGTTTATGCCTCCCGTGCGGCCATCGCCCGAAAACAAGCCCCGGTCAATGCAAAGCGACTTGATGCGGCGTCGATAGGTTTCGGGCAGGTTCTTCCAATCGATCCAGGGGGGGTTGCCGACTATCACCTCAAACCGGCCAAGGCAGGCAGTCGTCAAGAAATTCGTGAGTATCCGGGCCCAAATGCCGTTCCATCCCTTCCTCTCAAGCTCCAGCAGGTTCGCGGACAAGCCAGCTATCGCTGTATGCACCGGCTCTGTCCTGGCAAACGGCGGCAATGCCTCAGTTAGTAGGTCAGTAGCTCCGGCCTCGTCCTGGTCCTTGATCGCCCTTTCATATTGCAGCATCAAGCTGGCAAAGGACTGGGTCTTCGCCGTTATCAGACACTCGGGAATAATCACGTCGACGGATCTGTCCAAGGTTGACAGCTTGTACGTCAAACACTCGACTCCGCCAAGAACGATTCGGTCCGCTATGTGGGTTGCGTCACCAAGGTATACCGGGATGATGATATCACAATCATTGGCTGGCAAGAGGTCTGCTATGTGGAGAAAATAGTTGACCCTGGATGTCAGAACAGCCAACGGATTCAGGTCTATTCCCACGACACGGGACAATACTTCATTCAGAGTATCTGAAGCCGCCCCACCCAATCGTTCCCTCAGCTTGCGGATGCAGCACACAAGAAAGGTTCCCGAGCCGGCGCATGGATCCAGGACACGCTGGCTTCCATCGAACCCGGCCGAGCGGATAACGTGCTCTGCAAGCCAGGGGGGGGTATAGAACTCTCCGAAGCTACTGCGGACCGTGCGGGGGACGGTGGCTTCATACAGACCGCGGAATAAGTCCATAGCCCGCTCCGACCCAAACACGCCGGTCGCTCCCTCGTACCCCCCAAGTGTGCTTAGAACTCCCCTGACGCTCCCAGCGATGTCCTGGTTCCATTGGTCTCTGTCGGCGTACCACGAGAAGAAGTCACCTTCGAGAAGGTTCAGGATACCGAGCTCGCGGAATACTTCACCATCTTCCAGCCCTGCACAGAAGCTCTGGAGGGCCAGGGCGTCTGCATCCACGTACTTCGCGTACTCAGTACGCGGCCCACCGAAATGTACATCACAGACCATTCGGTACGCAACGAGCTTAACGACCAACGCATAGGCGGTATGCAGAGCGAAGAGGGCGCGGTACTCCTGGTCCGGCTGCGATATGGTCGTGCAGAACAGTTCACTGAGCTCTGCTCTTCGCTGCGATATCACGCGTTGCTGAGACTTGTCATTGTGCCCGATCCGGAACAGTTCTTCCCATTCGCTGCTAAGCATCCTTGTCTTACGTGTCGGCTGCGAAGCCAACACCGACAGGAAAGCTCGCGCCGCGCTGAAAAGGACCCCGCCCTCCGAAGAACCGCAGAAATCCATGATTAGGTTCTCAGCGGTAAGGGCTCTTTGCTCCAGAGCGATTAGACAGATTGTGAGCCCTAGAAGGGCCTCTTCGTCCAGGTCCCTTGTGGCTCGCCTCACGAACGTACCCGCCGGACCGAGCCTGAGCTCTGTGACGTGTCTCCCGTCAATGAGGAAGCCAGCGACATTATTACCACTGTCGCGTTGTACGCCGGCCATGTACCCTTCCAGCTGCTCTATTGCCCCATCGAGTGAGCGCTGAGTCTTCACAGCTACAGGTCGCTTGTATTCGATTACAAGGCTGCCTAGTCTGCTGTCGGTACGGCCGGCCGTGATGTGTCTCCGAGTGTCAACGGCCGTTTCCTTCTTGGGGTCAAACTTGATGCCCACGTCCCTCAGCGTAGCGTACAACACTCTCTCGAACCGGCCTTCAATAGTCTTTTCGGTCCATTTATCGTTCAGTCCTTGCCGGATCTCCTTTGCGGCCGCCGCCAAGAGTTACTCTCGAAAGTTGTTGATGGCTGGAGTTGAGCGTATCCTTCGGGGATTCGTAAGTGACGTTTTCGTCTCCCTGAAGCGGCCCTCTACGGGAGGGCCAGGAAGGATACGCTCATGGAT
>Ga0180432_10003023_pt1 | contig 24507 bp, 20 predicted proteins | sample SS_ome_10_FD_132414 | JGI IMG/M metagenome (GOLD analysis project Ga0180432, IMG submission 132414) | Hypersaline lake sediment archaeal communities from the Salton Sea, California, USA - SS_1_MS_2 metaG | ecosystem: Environmental > Aquatic > Non-marine Saline and Alkaline > Hypersaline >... | reverse complement strand
CGATGGCAGGGCAGGCTCCTGTACCACGCCATGTGGACCACGTTTCAAAGACACGTCGAGCAGGACAGGATCGTCTACCGGCGCTGCCGTCAGATCGTGGTCGAGTCCGATAACGAGCTGCCCCTGGAGGTCGACGGCGACCCGGCCGGTTTCCTGCCGGCCCATTTTACGGTCATGCCGCGGCGCGGGATCTTCCTGGTGCCGCCCCCGCGCTGCCGACGACGTCGATGGTTGGGCAAGGGGTCCCGGGTTCAGGTCCGACGCGTGGACCTTGACAGTTCGTGATGGCCCCTCCGAGCCGCGACCCTCAGGGAGCGGTGGCGTCCGATCGCTACCGTTGTTCCGAGCGGAGCACGTCGTCGAGGCGGGTGCGCAATTCGTCGAACAGGACGCGGAGGGGCTGGCGGAGCTGTTCGAGGTCTCGATTCAGCTTCTCGCGACGGGCGGGATCGGCGCCGGCCCGTTCCCGCTCGATCCGTTTGAACAGGTCGCGGTTCTGCTTGTTGTAGTCCTGGGCGCGTTGGCGGACGTCCTTGAGGATGGCCATGGCCTGGTTGGCCTGGCCCTTGTTGAGGCGGTGTCGGCGGATGAAGCGCTTGACGTAGGCCTGCCACTGGTCGAGCGGGACGTAGCGCGCCGAGCCGCGCCCGCCCGAGTCGGACCGACGCCTCAGCGCCCGGAGCGGGTTCAGCAGCTCCAGACCCTGCGCCGAGCCGGATGCGCTGCCCGGCTGCGACGCCGACGCCCCGGCGGCGCGCCGGAACGGCCAGTCGGTCGACTTGAATTGGCCTTGTTGCCATCGGGCCACCTGGGCGTCGGCAGCCGCAAAGCCCGCCCAGACCTTGAGGAAGTCGCGATCCCACCGCAGGCGCTGATCGGGTCCCAACAGCGGCTTGAGCGTATCGCGGGTGCCTCGCAAGACGTTGCGGGCGTCCTTCAGAACGGGCTCGAATCGCCGCGCCATGTCGGCGACGCGTTCGGCGGTAGGCGTCTCGCCGGCCAACTGCATCTCGAGGATCTCGTTGATCATGGGCTGAAGCACGGCGCGATGCCGCTTGAGCGCGGCGGGATAGCGGGTCAGGAAATCCTTCTCGAGCGCCGTTCGCTGCACATCGTCGAGTTCGTATCGGGTGGCGATGGCCCCGACGCCCTTCATGAGCACGAGCTCGATCATCCTGGGGGTCGGCCAGAAGCCGGCGTCCGGCACGCGCGGGGACGGGCTCGACGCGCTGGCGGCCTGCCTGTCCCGATCGGCCGCTTCGCCCGGACACATCGCCGCCGGCCAGGCCAGGACAATCGTCAGCACGCCCCGTACGACGGGGGACCTGGTGGCATCCGTTAACCCGGCTTGTCGGTTACAGACACGCCTCATCACCGCACATCCTTGCGTTGGGATTCAGTCAACAGTCCGTCCAGTCGGCTTCTGAGTTCGCCGAACAGCTCGTCGATCGGCCGGCGGACCTGGTCCAACTGGGCCTGAAACCGCGGCCGTGCCGCCGGATCGGCCGCGGCCACGGCGCGTTCCAAGCGTTTCAGTTCTGCCCGGTACTTGAGCCTGTATGACTTCCCCCGGTCCTTGAGTTCCTTGAGGATGGCCATGGCCGCGTTCGTCTGGCCGGCGTCCAGTCCGTGCCGCTTGATGTACTGCTTGACGTAGGATTCCCAGGCGTCGAGGGGACGAGCCACCCCGCCCGAGCCGATCACACCGGTCCGCCCCGACAGATCCTTCGATCCGTACCTCGGCGGTCCGGTGGCGCCGCGCCGGCCGGACGCGGCACGATCGGTCGACCTGGCAGATCCGTCCGCCCGGGCGGCTCCGTTATCGCTTTGTCCGCCCGGACTCGGCGTCGACGGCCGGACGGGCATCCTGTCTTCGGGGCCGGGCTTGGGGAACGGCGTCCGCCATTGGCGGGGGTCGAACTGGCCTCGGGCGAGTTTGTCGATCTGGGTGGCCAACTGCGACTTGCCCTGCCGGTATCCCTGATGGTCGCGGTCCCACCGCTCGACCTGCTCGGGTCGCAGGACCGCGCGGACTGCCCGGTGGGTGCCCTCGATCTGTTCGTCGGCGACCGCGAGGATCGGCCGGAAGGCCTTGGCCCACCGTGCCGCCTGCTCGGGCGATGGTGGCTTGCCGATGATGATGACCTCGAGGTACTCGTTGACGAGCTGTTGGAGGACGGGACGATGCTTCTTGAGGAATCGCGGCCATCGGGTCATGACCTGGCGTTCCAGGACGGCGGTTTGCTTGGGGTCCATGTTGTTTCGCCTGGCCGCGTCGCGGATCGCTCGGCGTAGGGCGACGTCGATCATCCGTCCGGTTGGCCAGGGCCCCCGTGTGGTCGGTCGGGTGCTGGCCGGCCGGCCGGGCGATTCAGCGGCCTCGATGGCGTTAGCAGACAGGATGGCCGCCACGACCGCCGCAACGATGTATCTGGTGTCGCGCATATGATCGACCTCGGACACGGGGCAATCCGCCGAGCTCACAGTATACTGGATTGTACACCTGAGGTACTCGGGGGACGGCATCCGGGATGCCCGCGCCCGTAGGCGAGGTGTGGCGATGCGTATCGTAAGCGGTCGATGGCGACGTCGGAACCTGGTCGCGCCGGTGGGCACGACCACCCGCCCGATGCCGGATCGCGTTCGGGAGGCGGTGTTCGAGACGCTCGGCTCGCGATGGGGCACGCTGGGGAAACTGCCGGCGGTTCGGGTGTTGGACGTGTTCGCGGGCGCGGGGGGGGTGGGACTGGAGGCGCTGTCGCGAGGTGCGGGCTGGTGCGGTTTCGTGGAGCGCGACCGACGTGCGCTCAAGGCCCTGCGGCAGAACGTGCATGCGTTGCTGGGCGACGAGGCGGACGATCTGGTCCAGGTGTTGGGCGCCGACGCGTTCCGGGACAGGGCATGGCAGCGATCGGTCCGGCACGCGCCGGTCGAGCTGGTCGTCATCGATCCACCGTACGCCGACAGCCGGGACGCGTCCGCCGAGGGCCGCGTGGGACGGCTACTCGAGGCGTTGGGGGACGGCCCGCTGTTGGCGACGGAGCCCGTCGTGGTCTTGCGACACGAGGCGAGGGTCGACTACGATCAGTGTGAATACGGGCGGCTGCATGCGACGGACGCCCGTCGCTACGGCGATATGACGGTGACCTACCTGACGAACGCAGCCCCGGCATAGGTTCGGCAGATGTCCGGATCTCGGTGGCGATGTGTGGCACGGTCAAGCGAAGCCGAGGGACTCGGCTGAGCTTGGCCGTGAGGACGCGCACCGTCTCGGCAACATGGCCAAGGACCGACCCTAACGGGTCGTTCGTTGACCATGCCACCCATTCGAGTGCGTCGCTCGTCATGATCTGGTAGACCGATGGGCAAGAGCGAACGCTACAAGTATTTCGAGCCGGACCAGGCGGCCCGGCTGGGCAAGCTGAACCTGATCGCCCGAACGGCGGTCGAGGGGTTCATTACGGGCCTGCACCGCAGCCCGCATCACGGGTTCAGCGTCGAGTTCAGCGAGCATCGGGAATACACCAGCGGCGACGACCTGAGGCACCTGGACTGGGTGGCGCTGGCGCGGACCGACCGGTACTACGTCAAGCAGTACGAGCAGGAGACCAACCTGCGGGCGCACATCCTGCTGGACGTCTCGGGCAGCATGGCCTACGGCAACAATGGGATGACGAAGTTCGAGTACGGCTGCCGGTTGGCGTCGATGATCGCGTATCTGATGGTCCGCCAGCAGGACATGGTCGGGCTGGTGACGTTCGACCGTGCGATGCGATCGCACATACCGCCGGGGAGCACGGCCACCCATCTGGACCGGTTGTTTCGCGGGCTGGAGGAGGTGACGCCCGGCGGTTTGACGGCCGTCAGCCGGACGTTCCACGACCTGGCCGAGAAAATCGCCCGTCGCGGCTTGATCATCATCATCAGCGATCTGTACGACGATCCCGGCGACGTCATGCGGGCGCTGCGGCATTTCCGGCACAAGAAACATCAGGTGATCGTCTTCCACGTGTTCGATCAGGCCGAGCTGGACCTGCCGTTCAACAAGCTGGTCGCCTTCGTGGACATGGAGACGCAGGAGAAGCTGCAGATCGATCCGAAGTTCATCCGCGAGGAATACCAGCGGCAGATCGGGGAGTTCATCGGGCAGTACCGCCGCGATTGTAGCGACAGCGCGATCGAGTACATCGTGGCGTCGACGGCCACGCCCTATGACGCGATGCTGCGAAGCTACCTGGCCACTCGGCAGCGATTGGGGAGCGGGCGTTAGATCATGATCGGGCAACTAACCATCGGTCCGCTGTCGTTCACGCTGTGGGGGCTGCTGCCGATCCTGGCCGTATCCGTTTTTATCCCGGTTGTGCTGCACTTGCTGTCGAGCGTGCGGGCGCCTCAGGTCTATTTCTCGACGCTGCGGTTCCTTCGGCTGTCGATGGAGAAGACGGCCCGTCGTCGTCGGGTGCAGCACTGGCTGCTGTTGCTGCTGCGGACGGCCCTGATCGCGTTGCTGCTGCTGGCGGTGACCCAGCCGCTGCACAAGCCGCGTCACGGGCTGGCGGGGGACAAGGCCAGGCTGGCCGCCGCGATCGTGGTGGACAATTCGCTGTCGATGGCGGCCAGCAGCGGGCCGCGACGCCGGTTCGACATAGCCCGGAACGTCGCCAAGGATCTGATCCGCAGCTCGTCCAAGCCGCAGGAGCTGGCGCTGATTTTCACGAACGGCCAGGCCGCCCAGACCGAACCGAAGCTGTCACACGATCTGCCCGCGGCGCTGCGTCGGATCGACACGGCCGAGGTGGGATTGGGAACGGCGTCGATGGTGTCGGCGGTGCAGGCGGCCGTTGACGTCATCAAGCAGTCGAGCCTACCCAACCGCGTGGTCTACGTCCTGTCGGACATGCAGGCCGGCACGTTCCAGAACTTGGGCACGTGCAAGGGGCTGACCGACAACCCGGACATCCCACTGATGGTGCTCGATTGCGGTCCGGGCGAGACGGCCAACCTGGCCGTCACGGACGTGCGGATCAAGGGCCACGGTCCGGTGGCCGGCGCGACGATGCTGTTCGAGGCGACGGTGTCGAACAGTGCCCCCGATTCGCGCCGGGCCAAGGTGGGCCTGGAGATCGACGGCCACCGTCAGGACCACGTGACCCAGACGGTCATGCTGACCGCCCACGGGACGTCCGGCAGCGAACAGAAGGTGGTGTTTGAGTACGTGTTCCGCCAGGCGGGGTTTCACCATGGACGCGTCGTCATCGACGGCGCGAACGACATGCTGCCCGAGGACGACGCCCGCGAGTTCGCACTGCGGATCGCCGAGCGCATCCGGGTGTTGGTGATCACCGGACCGGGCGGCGCGAACGACCCGACCGGGCCCGGTTACTACGTCATGGCCGCGCTGAAGGTGCCGTCGGCCGTGTCACCCGTGGTCAATCTGCTCGGCGAGGTCAACGTGCAGGAGATTCCACAGAACGACGTGGTCGTCTGCTGCGACGTGCCGGCGTTCGACGCGAACCTGGCCGACGCGCTGAGGCGCTTCGTCGGGGGCGGCGGGACGCTGGTCGTGTTTCCCGGGCCAAACACCGACACAGCCAACTACAACACACAACTCGGGGAATCCGATCAGCCATTGCTGCCGGCCGTACTGGGCGAGCCAACGGGGGACCCAGTCTCGCGGCGCGAGGCCAGCAAGCTGCTCCGCGTGGACATGGACCACCCGGTCTTCCGGGAGCTGTACGACACGCAGGAGAAATACCAGTCGGTGCTTGTCTATTGCCATCTGACCACGGCGCTGCACCGCCGCCGGCCGGGAACGCCGATCGCGTGGCTCGAGCGCGATCGCCCGCTCCTGCTGGAGCGCCGCGTGGGCCACGGCCGGTGCCTGCTGTTCACAACGTCGGCGAACACGATCTGGACCAACCTGCCGACGCGGCCGGTGTTCCTGCCGGTGTTGGTGCGGGTATGCCTGGGGTCGATCGGCGATGCGGACGAGCGTCGCTGGCATCGCGAGGGGTCGCACGTGACCCTGGCGGTTCGAGGCGATCAGCCCGCGGACATCGACGTGATCCTGCCGGCTGACGCGGCCGGTCGCAGCGCGACGGTTCGCGTTCGATCGACCCCCGGCGACGCGGGCAACGCGGCCGTGTTCACCACGACGTTCACGCCGGGGATCTACACGTGGCAGACGGTGGGGGACGTCAAGGAGTCGGGGCTGTTCGTCGTGGCGGCGGACGGCGCGGAGTCGGACCTGTACCCGCTAACGGCGGAGGCGCTGATCGAATCGCTGCCCGATCAGCCGGTGTACGTGGCGGGCAACCTGGACGAGCTCCGCGAGGCGATCTACAAGGCGGCCAGGGGCAATCCCATCTGGGACTATTTCCTGATCCTGGTGCTGATCCTGGCGACGGTCGAGGCGCTGTTCGCGAACCGCTACCGACCCGCCGAGACCCGGGTCGCCGGGCCAGCGCAGCCCGCCGCGGCGGCGTAATCGGCATGTCTTAGGGAACGTCGAAGGCCGATCGGGCAACGACCTCGCTCGCTCGATCAACCTGAACTCACGGCGGGTTTTCGATATTCCTCAACTCGGCGCAGCCTGCGATCAGAGAGGGGGGAGTTCCGGCTCTAAAGTCCCAACCCGACTTGCGGAGTTCGCACAGCTCTTCAGGGGCATGACGGCAGTGCTCGCGTTTCACGCTTGACTTGTAGTCATCGGCTTCGTTCACGTCGTTGTCGTTCAGGAACCATATCCACGTGTCCACGTTTCTCTTGGGAACCAAGACGAAGACACGATCTTGGCTGGAGCGCGGCGCCAGTTCCTTCTGTTTGAGCTCCCTGTCAAGCTGCTTGTTGCGCTGTTCCACCGCGTGCCTGTCCGCGTCGATCATCGTGATGAGCAGGCGGTTAGGTTGGTACGACCTGCTTCTCAGGAAAGCGATTTCCTTGGGGTACTCCGCCCGAACGAACTTGCTCGCATCCCCTCTGGGAGAGAGTTTCACGTTGATCCTCTCACCAGGCTTCAGAAGTCCAGCCTTTAGCAAGTATCCACGCACGAGATTAGACTGACGCCGGTCCTCGCAGAGCATGACGCCCCTGACGCGGCGCCTACTCATCGTCCCAACCCCTGGCGACGAGTTCGGAAGTGGAAAGGCCGCTGCTGGTGTCGGCAGAGAAGGGTGCTACCTGTACCGGCCCGTTTCCGGATCGGCGGAACGTGACCCCACAATCACGGGCAAGATAGTTGATGAGCTCGGGATGATGGGAAGCCAGCATAACCTGACATCGGTTCTCGTCAGCCCTGTCGTTGACATGCGTCAACCATGGCTGGATCTCGGGAAGCGCCACAAAATTGTCGGGCTCATCTATGCAGACCGTACTGTCTTCGTCGGTCGAGCAGTGAAGAAGGGTATATAGCGCAATCAGCGCGCGCTGACCGTCAGACAGTTCGTCGAAGTCAAAGATCATCGGCTCTTGTCGTTCATCCGATCTCTGCGTGATCTTCAGGACACGAACGGCTTGGCCTTCGTGCGTCGTGTTTATCGCGTCGAGGCCTTCGATGATCCCGGCCAGCGAACTGCGCGCCTCAGCGATGCCCTCGCTCCTCTCTTGCGCCAGGTGTCGATACCATGACGCGAAGTTCTTCAGATCAAACGCTGGCTGCGGTTCTTCCGTTTCCGACCGCGCCGTCATGCGGCGCGGGTCGAGATGAACGCAGTACACACGGCTGATTCTGTTCTTGAACCAAGTGAGGCGCTGGTTGTCGGGTCTTTCGGAGAGCCCCGCCACACCCGATCGAGTCCAGTCCAGTCCGATGGCCGGGCCCTCGGAGAAATCGTCACGATAAAGCCGACCGTCGCCCTTAGCTGCCCAAAACAGCCGATGGTCGTTGAAGCTGAGCTCCTCAAGACTGACACGGGAGCTCTCATGCCTCACGTCCTGTTCAATCTGGAGCTGATAATGGTAGTGCCCGCCGTTTCCGTCGAGATCCAGTTCAAAGCTCTGGGTGTTGCGCGTCTGCCATCGGGTTAGAGAACGGCTTGGAAACAGCGATGTGGTTGTCTGTCCTTGAGTTGCGAACTGCTTCAGCAGGAGCAGAACTTCGAAGACGGTCGACTTACCGGTTCCGTTCTCGCCCAAGAGAAGCTGCAACGGCTTGGCGTGGAACTCGAAATTGACCAGACACTTGTAGTTGTCGACGTAGAGGCGCCTCAGCATGGGTCGTCCTCCCACGGTCTTCGCCCGAAATGGCCCCTGACAAATCCGCGATGCCTCGCTGCTGGAGCAGCCAACACAAAGCGCATTCTAGCAGATGTCGATTCGGATGGCTACGGTGGGTCGCTGGGTACGACTGATCGCGACGTCGAGCAGGCGCAAGTGTAGACCTCGTACGTCCTGCAGGTCCACACTTTCTTGAGTACGTGGGGGTGCGTGCGAACCCATTGGCGACGGGCGTCGTCGCGCGGTCTGCCGCCGCGCGATACGACCAGATGGGTGATGCGCCGGGTCCGCAGGGCGTTGAGCAGGTCGAAGAGAACGCCCGGCTGGTCGATCCAGGTCCTACGTCCCGAGACGATCGTGAAGGCGTTGGCGTTGTGGACGTAGACGGTGGCGTCGTCGGGGAGGGTGGTTCGGGCCTGCCGTGCGATGTCGACGAACTGGGCCCAGACGCGATCGGCGTAGGGAGACGTTTCCTGCCGATAGACGGCCGCAGCCAGATCGACGGCGGCGGCGCCCAGCCAGACACAGGCGAGGATCGGGCCCGTCCGGCCCAACCGCAGCCACCATCGGCTGGAACGCACCGCGGCCCCCACCACCAGTATGAACATCGGCGCCAGCGGAACGAAGTACCGGGCGCTCCCGCCGGTGCTGAACCACGATAGCAACCCCAACGTGACAAAGACGTACAGGTGCAGGGGCCAGAAACGTCGCCAGGCCGTGACGATCAGGGCGACGATCACCAGCGTGGTCAGTACCAACGCGACGAACGCGCCGCCGGGCCGATCGCGAAGCCGCAACGTGTGGACTAGCGGGAGGGTCTGGTCGGGGATCCGGTAGATCAGGCCCCAAGCGACGTTCTCGTAGATCTGCTGGGCCAGCCGTCTGGGCGTGATCAGTCGCGAATTCGGGTCGTTGGGGGTTTCCTGGAACAGCATGCGGAACTGGTTGATGGCGTCGAGCGATTCGGCCTGGACGCGGCTGTTGCGGACGGCCCATGCAGCGGTCGGCACGATCGAGATCAGGACGAAGACGGCGTAACGGACGGCCACGGGCCGGCGGTCGCGTGTCTGGATCCGGCGGACGGCCCCCAACGGCGTGATCACCAGCAGCAGGGCGAGGCCCTTGATCAGCGCCCCGTAGCCGATGACGGCCCCCGCCGCGCACCACCATGACCAACGTCCGGGATCCCGCAGCACCCGTTGCACCAGATACAAGGCAGTGGCGGAGACCGCGAACGTCGGTACCTCGCTCATCACCTGATGGCTGAACCAGAAGTAGTGTGCCGAACACGCCGTAGCGGCCGTCGCCCAGCCGGCCAGTCTAGTGTCGGTCAGATCGCGGATCAGCAGATAGAAGAACATCAACCCCACCAACCCGATCGCGCACATCAGCCACTTGATGGGTAGCAGGTTGAGCCCGAACACGCGGATCACCGGCGCGATCAACAGCGGCAGTCCGGGCGGCCAGGTCTTGTGGGGGATGTATTGATCGGGGTTCAGGCAGCGGGTGTAGCCACGCCCGTCGGCGATCGAGCCGGCCAGGCCGATGTAGGCCTCGCTGTCGTCGCAGTTGAACGGGGTCAGATCCGGCCGGGCGTTGGGAAACGCGACGTACACGCAGACGACGATCAGGCCGATCGCCGGCCACGGCCAGCGGCGGGTTGTGCCGCGACGGACTTGATCGCAAGCGTCGTCCATTGATCGTTCGCCGGACAAAACGGACGTTCGACGGTTCGCCTGGCGGACGACGACCGCGTCAGAGCGCATCCCGATCCACATACCGACGGGTGGCACGGTCAGGCGAGCCGACGAAGTCGGCGTAGCCTGGCCGTGGGGATACGCATGGCCTGGGCCACATGGCCAAGGCTCGATCCTAACGGATCAGTCCTTGACCATGCCACCCGATCGAGCAGAACGCGCGGTCGATGGGTCGCCAGAACAACAATCACAGTGTCATCATATCGCCGCTCCTGTTTGACACCAGTCCAATCGCGCGGGATACAATACGACCGTGTCCGAACCATTGCCCATGACGCGTCAGACCATCCGCGAGATCGACCGCATCGCGATCGAGCAGATCGGCATCCCCGGCGTCGTGCTGATGGAGAACGCGGGTCGCGGGGCTGCGCGGGTGGTCCTGGAACTGCTCGACGATCCCGCCGCCGGTCGCGTAGCCGTCGTCTGCGGTCCGGGCAACAACGGTGGCGACGGGTTCGTCATCGCACGGCATCTGCACAACGAGCGCGTTGAGGTCACTGTGTATCTGGCCGTCGACGCGTCGCGATTGGCCGGCGACGCGCGGATCAACTACGAGATCGTGCGACAAATGGATCTGCCGATCCGGCCGATGCTGACGGCTGAGCAACTGGAGGAAGGGATCGCCTCGATGCGGGATTGCCGCGTCGTCGTCGACGCGCTGTTGGGTACGGGGTTCGCCGGTCAGGTTCGGCCGCCGTTCGACGCAATCATCCGGCAGGTGAACGGGTTGACGGACCCCAAGATCGTCGCCGTCGACGTCCCGTCGGGATTGGACTGCGATACGGGCCAACCGAGCAACGCGACCGTTCGGGCGGATGTGACGGTGACGTTTGTGGCACCGAAGGTGGGTTTCGGCGAGCCAGCCGCGGCCGATTACGTGGGCCGAGTCGTCGTGGTCGACATCGGCGCGCCGCGTGAACTGGTACCGGGACGTTAGCGGGTGCCGGCGCCGTTCCTGGCGTCGGCACGGGCAAGCCCCAACCCTGAAGGATTGGAGCTTGCCCATGGCACCCGCTGCGATACTGTCCCGGGTGAAACGCTATCTGTGTCGACGGCGGGTCGCGTCAGCCGGTTACCATATGGAGGCGAATGTGATGAGTGCACCAGCCGATCTCGAGCCGCTGGCCATCGACGGCGGTGAGCCTGTTCGGACCGAGCCGTTGCCGTTCGGGCCGCACGGCATTCACGACGTCGGTGACGAGGAGATCGCCGCCGTCACGAAGGTGCTGCGTCGGCGGAAGATCTTCCGTTATCTCGAGCGGACCGACGAGGAAGGCACGAGCGAGGCGGCGCAGCTCGAGCGCGCGTTCTGCGAGTTCACCGGCTGTGCGTACGCGATCGGCACGACCGGCGGGACGACGGCGCTGATCGCCGGGCTGGTGGGCATCGGCGTGAACGTGGGCGACGAGGTGATTATGCCCGCCTACACGTACATCGCCACGCCGTCGGCCTGTCTGACCGTCGGGGCCATCCCCGTCATCGCCGAGATCGACGGGTCGCTGACGATCGACCCGGACGACGTTCGCCGCAAGATCACGCCGCACACCAAGGCGATCCTCCCGGTCGACATGATCGGGCTGCCGTGCAAGATGGACGAGATCATGGCCATCGCCCGCGAGCACGATCTGCGGGTGTTGGAGGACGTCGCCCAGGCGTGCGGCGGGCGGTACAAGGGCCGACCGTTGGGCAGCATCGGGAACGCCGGGACGTTCAGCTTGCAGCACTACAAGATCATCACCAGCGGCGAGGGCGGCATGGTGGTGACGAACGATCAGGAGACGTACTACCGCACGGCCTGCCGGCACGACTCGGCCATGTGCTTCTGGGACCCCCAGATGGCGTTCAAGCCGTTCGCCGGCGAGAACTTCCGTATGTGCGACCTCCGCGGCGCGCTCGGGTTGGTGCAGTTCGGCAGGATGGCGGGCATCCTGGACCACACGCGCCGGATCAAGCGCCGGATCCTCGACCAGATCCGCGACCTGCCGATCCTTCGCCCCTGTCCCGTCAACGACGAGGACGGCGACTGCGGCATCAGTCTGGTGCTGACGACGGATTCGGTCGAGCTGTCCCGGCGCGTCAGCGAGGCCCTGACGGCCGAGGGCATCGGCAACGGCACGAAACACAACGAGGGCTTTCCCGACCGGCACATCTACTGCTACTGGGACTACGTGATGGACAAGCACTCGCACGACGCGAGCGGCTGGCCTTGGACGTGCCCGCAGTACAAGGGCAACGTCGCGTATTCCCGCGACATGTGCCCACAGACATTGGACGTCCTGGGTCGGGCCATCTCGATCGGCATCACGCAGCGTTTCACGGAGTCCGATGCCGACGACGTCGCCCGCGCGATTCGCAAGGTCGCCGTCGGTCTGAGCGCCAAGGAAGCCTAGATCCACCGGCAGCTTGTGTGCCCCATCAAGAAAAGGATGCGCGCTCATGAATCTCAGCAAACGGTTCATCGTCTCGCCGGACACGAAGGTCAAGCTGTCGGAGTGGGACCCGGACGATACGGCCGGTTTCGCCAAGAAGAAACAGGCCAAGGCGATCATGGCCAAAAACCTCAAGCGCCAGGCCGAGCTGCAATACCTTCTATACGCCGAGAGCAAGCGGGCCGTGCTGGTCGTGCTCCAGGCGATGGACGCCGGCGGGAAGGACGGCACGATCCGACACGTCATGGGCCCGCTGAACCCACAAGGCTGCCCGGTGACGTCGTTCAAAGCGCCCAGCGAACAGGAACGCGCCCACGATTTCCTGTGGCGGGTCCACCGGGCCGTCCCGCCCAAGGGCGCGATCGGTATCTTCAACCGGTCGCACTACGAGGACGTGTTGATCGTCCGTGTGCACGACCTGGTGCCCAAGTCCGTCTGGTCGAAGCGGTACAAGCAGATCAATGCGTTCGAGCGGGGCCTGGCCGACAACGGCGTCCACATCCTCAAGTTCTACCTCCACATCAGCAAGGACGAGCAGCTCGAGCGCTTCAAGGCCCGCCTGGAGGACCCGGCCAAGCACTGGAAGGCCAACCCGAAGGACTTCGAGGAACGCCGCTACTGGGACGACTACATGAAGGCGTTCGAGGACGCGCTGAGCAAGTGCAGCACCACGCACGCCCCGTGGTTCATCATCCCGGCGAACAAGAAGTGGTTCCGCAATCTCGCCGTCTCGCAGATCCTCGTGGAAGCGCTCGAAAAGCTGGACATGGCGTTCCCCGAGCCCGAGTTCGACGTCTCGAAGATCGAGGTCAAGTAGAAGCGTCAGCGGGCTCGGATCGAACGCGGCGCCGGGTACGGGACTGAGGAAGCTCAAGTCTCGCCAAGGGCGCGGATCACGTACGGCGCCAGCCAGTCGGCGACCTTGGCTGCCCCCGTGGGCGACAGATGCACCCCGTCGGTCGTGAGCGAATCGGCCAGGTAGCGGGCGCCGAGGAGTTCCAAGCAGTACCACCACCGCAGTCGGGATTCTGGGACGAGGATGGCCGCGTTGCGCCGAGCAGCCCTTCTACAGATGCCGGCGTACGGGTTCCAGATCAGTCCGCTGGGGACCTCGACGATGACGAGCCTCGTGTCGCTCGCGGCGAGGCGCGACACGACCTCCTCGAAATGGGCTGCGAATTTCCTCCGCGGCGTACCGTCCAGGTAGTCGTTCCCGCCAATGAATAGCAGTACGGCCGTCGGACGGCGGGAGAGCACGTCCTTGCTGAGCCTGGCTAGCAGATCGCCCGTGCGGTTGCCGGCGACGCCCGCGTTGATGACCGTGCACCCCAACCGTTCGCGGAGGCGGGCGACGTAAGTGCCGTCGTCCGAGCCCGGTGTGAGGCCGGAGGTCAGACTGTCTCCCGCGCAAACGAGAACGGCTTCCGAGGGCACGTCCCAACCAGATCGGGAGCGGAACGGCCAGCTGGTAGGCCTTAAGAGCAAGGCTACCGAGGCAAACCAGACGACCGCCACGGTAGGCAGGGCCAACTTGGTCGACCACCATGAACGGCTGCGGAGCCACCAGAGCGACGCGAAGACCGCAACCCAAGGCAGGCACCAAGCGGGATCGAGCGCAGTCCGCAGGACCAGGACAACCACGGACCCGACGATCAACGTCCCGTCACGGTGCATGACCTCCGACCATCGACGGGACGTCGGCCAGGCCAACACCATCCCCGCCAGGCCGCAGGGCACCCACAACCACCGGTATGGCAAGAACAGAAATGGGACAAGCAGCGCGGTCCAGACACCCGATCGCCACCTGCGCCTCTTGGGAGCGTCTCTCACGCCTTTGGGCGCCGCATTGGGCGACTCGCGTTCCGCCAAGACCATTCGCCACGCTCCCTTGTTGGTCCCTCCGGCGCTCCTCCCCTTGGATATGACGTTCCCCGAGCCCGAGTTCGACGTCTCGAAGATCGAGGTGGCGTAGTGGTGTGACACGCTTCCCATCGGGCGCCGCGCGTCGCGGTGGCTATCGGTCGCCGATCCCAACCGGGATGGCGGTGGCGCGAACGGCCTGCCCGAACTCAACGACGTTGACGGACGACCGGGCGTCGGATCATTGTGCCAGTCCCTCGACGATCCTTCGCGTCGCGGCGGGCCGGTCGGTGATGATGCCGTCGACGCCCATCTCGACCACCCGTTTGATATCCTCGGTGTCGTTGACGGTCCAGGCCCAGACGCGGAAGCCCTCGGCGTGCAGGCGCTTGACGTCCCGTGGCTTCAGGTCCTTGTGTTCCCAGCCGACGACGGCGGCGCCCGTTTGCTTGATCTGGTCGATCTTCGTCTCGTCGAGCTCCTTGCCGCCCAGTGCGCCCAGGACGATCTTGGGCTCGAGCTGATGCAGCTCGCTCAGGAACTCCCACTCGAAGGCCTGGACGACGACCTTCTCGACCGCGTCGATCGCCTGGAGGTCGGCCAGGGTCTGGGCGGCCGTCCCGCCCTTGCGCTCGAGCAACGGCACGCTGCCCTCGAGCATGGTCAACGTGGCCTCGTTGAAGGTGGGCAGCTTTTCGCCAACGTACTTGTGGTTCTTCCACGACCCGGCGTCGAGCTGCCGGAGCTCGTCGAGCGTCTTCGTTTCGACCTTGATTTTCTCGCCGCCCCACTTGGCGACCGCGTCGGTCGTGCGGTCGAGTGTGTCGTCGTGGATGACGATCAGCTTGCCGTCCTTGGAGACGTGATAGTCGTCCTCGATCAGGTCGGCCTTTTGCCGGATCGCCAGCTTAAAGGCGGCCAGGGTGTTCTCCGGGGCGTAGGCGCTGGCGCCGCGGTGGGCGATGATGAGGATCCGATCGACCTGGATGATGTCACGTGCCGGCATGATGCGGCTCCCGGACTTGCCCGTGGCGGCGCATCCGGAGCCGGTGGCGAGCCACGCGGCCACAGCCGCCACAACCCCCGTCCACGAGAGAACCCTGCGTATGCACTTATCACTCATTTCCGCTCCCTGGCATGGTGCCGTTGTGGACGCCGCGTCCGGCCCGGGGACCTGCCGCACCGGCCTGACGCGGCGGGTGGGCGCGGTCGGATCGATGAGCCATCCGCGTCGTCGCGGTTCGTGGGTACGTCACGTCGATCCAATTGGCCGCCTTGTAGCGGTCGGCGATCTGTTCGAACAGGTTTCCCTGTCCGCCGACGATGTCCACGCCGTCCAGCGGGACGATCTTATAGAACTCCCATCGGTCCTGGATCAGGGGCAGACGGCGGACGAGGGCCTCGATGGTGGTAAACCGCGGCTCGACGCGGTCGGCCCGGTTCACTCCGTTGGCGCCGTAGAGCCCGTCGCGCTCCAGCAGGTGCACCGCGTGGCAGTTTCCGCGACGAACCAGGTTCTTTTCGGTGTCGATGAAGACCCGCACCGAGCCGACGATGAGCAGCTTGGCGGGGAAGCCGTCGTCGGCCAACAGGGCGGCCGAGGCAATCGCCCAGTCGTCGCAGTCGCCCGCTTCCGACGCCAACGATTCGCTCAGCGATCGCCAATCGTCGAACCTCTCCAGAGCGGGGTCCACCTGCCGCCGCATTCGCATGTCGATGATCTCGGCGGCCTCGGCGGGCGTGGCGATCTCGTCCACCAGGCGCTCGGGAGTACAGTCGAGCAGCAGGTTCAGCCGCTCATGCGCCGCGCAGCCGACGGTGAGAAGAACCATCAAGGCAAGAACGACGAGGGTTGATTGTGGTCGTGATGACGCGTCCATGCGATGACTATGCTAACGTCGCCGGCGTGCCGTCGCAAGGCATATCATCGGCCGATCGCCGGGGTTCCCTCGCGGCGATGATGGCGATGCCGGCGTGTGTTTCCGTGGGATGTGCCGATGAGGTAGCGCGATGGGGTGGCGCACGGTCAAGGAGCAACCTCTTTGGGGTTGGTCCTTGGGGCCGTGTCTAGTAGGTGCAGCGCACCGCCACGGCCAAGCTGCACCGACTTCGTCGGCTTCGCTTGACCGTGCCACCCTTCCGTGTGCTGTCTCCCAAGCGTGTCGGCAACTGGCATCGGCCGATCGGCGGGGTTCCCTCGTCGTGATGATGGCGGTAGACTCAACGCCCCTTTTGCCCGGAACCGCGGGGCCCGTCAGGGCCGCAGCGGCACCCGAAATGGGAAGGCGAGACCATGGCCGAGATCATCCTGAGCATCGACCAGGGCACCACCGGCACGACGGCGCTGTTGACCGATCCGACCGGCCGGGTGCTCGCTAGACACACCGTCGAGCTCCCCCAGCACTATCCCCAGCCCGGATGGGTCGAGCACGACCTGACCGAGATCTGGACGTCGGTCAAGCAGGCGGTCGAGGGCGCGTTGGCCGCGTGCGATCGGGTGGGCATGAAGGACCTCCGCGCGATCGGCATCACCAACCAGCGCGAAACCGTTGCGCTGTGGAACCGCGACAGCCTCGAACCGCTGGGCCGGGCCGTCGTCTGGCAGTGCCGCCGGACGGCTGAACGATGCCGGGAGCTCCGGGACGCGGGTTCGGAACCGGCGTTCACCGAGCGGACCGGGCTGCTGCTCGATCCGTATTTCAGCGGGACGAAGCTGGCCTGGCTGCTCGATCACCTGCCTGACGCGCGGGCCAGGGCCGACGACGGACGCGTCGCCGCCGGCACCATCGATACCTATCTGATCGCCAAGCTGACGGGCGGTGAGGACCCCGTCACCGACGTGACCAACGCGTCGCGGACGCTGCTGATGAACCTCAACAATCGCCGATGGGACGACTGGTGCGCCAAGACGTTGGACGTGCCGGTATCGGTCCTGCCGGAGATCCGCGCCAGCGCGGGGACGTTCGGCCGGACCCAGGGGCTGGGTTGGCTGCCCGATGGCATCGGCATCACCGGGGTGGCGGGGGATCAGCAGGCGGCCCTGTTCGGGGATTGCTGCACTGCGGCCGGCCAGGCCAAGTGCACCTACGGCACGGGCGCGTTTCTCTTGTTGAACACCGGTCCGTGTCCGACCGCCAGCACGACGCGCTTGCTCAGCACGATGGCCTGGGAGACGCCCGAGACGACGACGTATGCCCTGGAGGGCAGCGTCTTCGTCGCCGGGGCGGCCGTGCAGTGGCTTCGCGACGGTCTCGGTCTGATCGAGCAGGCCGCCGACATCGAGTCGCTCGCCGCCGGCGTGCCGGACAGCGGCGGGGTGGTGTTCGTGCCGGCCTTCGTGGGCCTGGGCGCGCCGCGCTGGCGGCCGGACGCGCGCGGCACGATCGTCGGTCTGACGCGGGGCACGACCCGCGCCCACCTCGCCCGGGCGACGCTGGAGGGCATCGCCTTTCAGGTGGCAGAGGTCGTCGAGGCCATGGCCCGAGATACGCACAGGCCCATCGACGTCATCCGCGCCGACGGCGGCGCCGCCGCCAACGACCTCCTGATGCAGATCCAGGCCGATCTGCTCGGCATCCCCGTCGAACGGGGGCACGTTCTCGAGACCACCGGCGTTGGCGCGGCCTTGTTGGCCGCACTGGGCGTCGGGCTGCACGCCTCCATCGACGACGTCGCCGCCACCTGGCAGACCGACCACGTCTTTGCCCCCACGATCTCGCGCGACGAAGCCGGCGCCCGACTGGCCGCCTGGCGCCAGGCCGTGGCCCGGTCGGAATAGACCGATCGGCTCGCCGACAACGTTATCTGCCCCGGCGAGCGCCGAATCCCGGTCCGTCCTCCACGCTTGACCACCCCCCGGCGGCAGGATACTTACTACCGTGGTCTGCCTGGTCCCGTGGAGGCGTTCGGATGAGATTGGGATTCGTGGTCACAGTCATTTCCGTGTTGGCGCTGGGCGGCGGGGTGCGAGGCGAGGGGGGCGCTCGCAAGAAGGTGCGGCTGGGTTCGCCGATCACGCACTCGGACTGGATGCTGCGCAAACCCGCACCTGCCTGGGGACCCGCAGGGGTCCGTCAGATCCTCGATCGCTGCAAGCAGTGCGGGTGGACCCGCGTCTATTGGCGATGCTTCGACGGCGGGCGGGCCTGCTATCTGAGTCGGCTCATGGAACCGCTGCACGGCTTTGACGAGGACAACTACCACCGCGACAAATCGTCGGCCTGGGTGAACGAGAAGCTCAAGGCCTATGACTGGGGCAGCTTCGACGCGTTTGCCGAGTGCCTCACCTACGGACGCAAGATCGGGCTCGAGGTCCACGCCTGGTTGAGCATCAACGAGGACGATCACGGTTGGGGACTGACCAGCCGGTTCACGCGCGAGAATCCGGATTCGCGCTGGGTGCGGCGCGACGGTAGGGCGTTTCGGTCGCAGCAGAGCTTCGCGTTCGGCAAGGTCCGCGCGTACAAGCTCGCGCTCGTCAAGGAGATCCTGGCCTACCGTCCGGACGGGATCTTCTTCGACTGGATCCGCACCGGCGACGTCCGCGACAACCCGCACACCGACCGCGATGGGGTGGCCATCCACGGGTACGAGCGTCCGAACGTCGAGCGGTTCCGCGCCAGATACGGTGTAGACCCCACGTCGATCCCCAACGGCGACGAGCGATGGGTTCGCATCCGGGCCGAGCCGCAGACCGTCTTCATGCGCGACGCCCACGCCCTGATCAAGAAGCAGGACCGGCGGATCATCATCTCGGCCATGGTGCACAACCCGTGGGGCTACCGCGGCAGGCCCGACGACACGCCCTACAAGGACAATATCAACGGTCTGTTGTTGGACGTCCGAACCTGGTCCAGCGAGGGCCTGATCGACGAGATCGTCGCGGCGGGCTACTATCGTCAGGGCGGTACCCCCGAGTTGGCCCATCGTGCGATTCAGAAAGAGACCGGCGGCAAGGTGCCGGTGTGGCTGTTCGGGTGGATCAGGTCGGAGGCGCAGTTCCGTAGCGACATCCAGTTGGCCGAGCGACTCAAGGCGCCGGAGCTGCTGCTCTGGGAATCGGACTACATCAGCCTGCCGCCGGCCAAGGCGGCGCTGGTCAATGCGATGCACGACTACGCGGGCAAGTGAACGAACGGGCCATGCAGACTGACAGGGGACAGCGCGGGTGACCGAAGGACTAGCGGCGAAGCTCTGCACGGCCGATGAGGCCGTGGCCCTGATCGAAGACGGGCAGACGGTTGCCTCCGGAGGTTTCGTGGGGGCCGCACACCCCGAAGCGTTGACGTCGGCCCTTGAGCGACGGTTCCTCGATAGCGGCAGGCCGAGGGACCTGACCGTCGTCTACGGGGCCGGACAGGGAGACGGCAAGACCCGCGGTGCAAACCACCTCGCCCACGAGGGACTGCTCAAGCGGGTCATCGGCGGTCATTGGGGCTTGGCGCCCAAGCTCGGCAAGCTCGCCATCGACGGGCGGATCGAGGCCTACAACTTCCCCCAGGGGGTGATCTGCCAGTTGTTCAGGGACATCGCCGCCGGGCGCCCCGGTTGCATCACGCACATTGGGCTGGGAACGTTCGTCGACCCCGCCGTGCACGGCGGGCGCCTCAATCAGCGGACACCGCCCGGCCTGGTCGAGCGGATCGAGCTGGGGGGTCAGACGTGGTTGTGGTACAAGTCGTTTCCCATTCACGTCGGGCTGATCCGTGCGACCGCCGCCGATCCGCTCGGCAACCTGGTCATGGACAAGGAGGCCATCTTCGGCGAGATGCTCCCTATCGCCCAGGCAGCGCACAACGCCGGCGGCGTCGTGATCGCCCAGGTGCGCGAGCGGCTCGAAGGGCCCTCCGATCCGCAAACCGTGAAGGTGCCCGACGTGTTGGTGGATCGGATCGTCGTGGCCGAGGCCCGTGAGCACGACCAGACCTTCGCCGAGCAATTCAACCCAGCCTATTGTGAGGCCCAGCCGCCTGACGTCCCAGTCGGGGCGGGCCTGGACCCGCTGCCCATGGACGAGCGGCGGATCATCGTGGCCAGGGCTTGCGACGAAATCCCCCCCAACGCCATCGTGAACCTGGGGATAGGTATGCCTGAAGGAATCGCCAGGATCGCGGCCGAACGCGGGCTGATCGATCAATTCACGCTGACGGTCGAGAGCGGGCCGATCGGCGGCATCCCCGCTGGCGGCATGAGCTTCGGGGCGTCGATGTACCCGCGCGCCGTGGTGGATCAGCCCGCGCAGTTCGATTTCTACGACGGCGGGGGCCTGGACTTCGCCGCGCTGGGCGGCGCGCAGATGGACGCGCGGGGAAACGTGAACGTCTCGAAGTATGGGACGAAGATGCCCGGCGTGGGGGGGTTCGTCAACATCACCCAGACGGCCAAACGGCTCGCGTTCTGTGGGACGTTCACCGCTGGCGGACTCCGGGTCAAGGTCGAGAACGGCAAGCTGCGCATCGTCAGCGAGGGCAAGATCCGCAAGTTCGTCGCCCAGGTGGAACAGATATCGTTCAGTGCCGACCGGGCACGACAGGTTGGCCAAGCCGTCCTCTACGTCACCGAGCGGGCGGTCTTCCGATTGGTCGACAATGGGATCGAGCTGATCGAGGTGGCCCCCGGGATCGACGTGCACAGACAGGTGCTCGACCTGATGGATTTCAGTCCGATCGTCTGCCAGGTTCGGCCCATGCCCGCGCATCTGTTCGAACAGGCGGGGGCGGGTCCGTAGGGCCACCGGTGCCGGCCAGCGTGTATCGGCGGGAGACGGGCCGGCGGCGCGCAAAAAGAAGGCCCCGCATTCATGATGCGGGGCCGGATGATCCTAACCCGGTAATGGGTTCCCCTCGGGAACAAATACTGCTAGCCGCCCTACGTCAACCACCTCCGCCGGAACCCGAACAGGCCGCCCAAAACCAGCAACCCAATCATGCCGGGCTCGGGGATGTAGGTGTACCTCACCGTGACCTCCGCCGAAGCATTTGTGGAGAACGACGTCGTGATGTTCCCCGGTCCTGTGGCGGAGGAGGTCCCCGTGCCTATCACCGGCAGGATGATGGTTTCACCGGTGGTGGTGGAGAACAGGGCGAGGTCTAACCCCCCAGAATAGGTGGCGCTTTCGGTCTTGTCTCCGTGAATGAGGTTCGGGTCATCATACGTGCGTCCCGATGGGCCCGCGAAATCAAGCACCCCGTCGTAGGCATCGACATCCTCGACCTTATCCCAGAACGGGATCGTCACGACCAGGACGCTGGTGTCGGGCCGTTGGAGCTCTAGCTCAGCCTCAAGCTCGGTCGTTACGGTGGCGGCACTGGGGCTTTGGTTTTCAAACCGCGCGATCCCTTCGACGTGCCCGCCCAAGATGAATTCGATGGACTGCAACGTCAGCCCGCCGCTCGTGTCGAACTTGGGAACGGTGATCGACGTCGAGAAGCTTGTTGATTGTAGCGGAACGCTCCCGTAGTAATCGATGAAATCCGCGTTCACCGTCCCTACCAGAGCCCACAGCACGACTGTCGTCACAGCGCCGGTGCGCATTCGGTCGCCTCCTTATCCAGACACAGCGAAGATAGCCCTGGCACCTTCAAGCGAAAAAGGGAAGACCGACCTGAGATGAGTCCCCTCGCGGCTTCCTCAATCCTTCCCCAAAGGCCCCCGCTCCTTCTAAGAATCCCATCCGTACATCCTAGCAGTATGGTAACGCGCGTGCCCGGCGCCAGTCAAGTGCTTCCCTTGGGTTTTTTACTTTGGTGCAAACGCGCATCGATCGGGATGCGGCCGGGACCGCCCCCCGCAGCAGGGCCATTGTGGCCATGGACGACGGCCGAGAGACTGAAGAGACGCGTACCGCGATGAGGCGCATGGAGGGGCAGGTCTGATAACCAACCACGCTCGGGCAGCCCAATCCCGACGCGCTGCGGCGCCGATGCGCTTGCCTGGCCGGCGGGGCGCAAGAAGAAGGCCCCGCATCCACGATGCGGGGCCATATGATCCTAACCCGGTAATGGGTCCCTTCCTTGCAACGAATACCGGAAGGCTCTCTATCTCAGCCACCTCCGCCGGAACCCGAACAGGCCGCCCAACGTCAGCAGCCCCATCATGCCGGGCTCGGGGATGTAGTAGTAATTCACCGTGACCTCGGCCGAAGCGTCCGTGGAGAACGACGACGTGATGTTCCCCGGTCCGGAGGCGTAGGAGGTCCCCGTACCCTTCACCCACAAGGTGATGGTCTCGCCAGTGGTGGTGGAGAACAGGGCCAGGTCGGCCGACAGAGACGTCGTCTGGGTTTCGGTCTTGTCGCCGTAAATGACGTTCGGGTCATCGTACGTCCGCCCCGACAGACCGGCGAAATCGGTGGTGCCGTCGTAGCCAGGGAGATCCTCGCCCGGGCTGTTGTCCCAGACCGGGATCGTCACGACCAGCACGCTATTGGGATCCGGCCGCGTGAGCTCGAGCTCAGCCTGAAGCTTCGCAATCACGGTGGCTGCATTGGCATCTTCGTTCTCGAATTGAACGACGCCTTGGACGTGCCCGCTCAGGATGAACTCGATCGACAGCAACGTCCGTCCCGTGCTCGTATCGAACTTGGGGATCGTGATCGATGTCGTGAAGTTGGTTGACTGCAGAGAAACGCTCCTGTGATAGGGCTCGATCAAAGCCGCACTCGCGGTACCCACCAGAGCCAGCAACACGAGTGCCGTTACAACGCGTATGCGCATTACATCGTCTCCTTACCCACACAAGGCGAAGATGGTCTCTGAACCGTCAAACGAGAGAGCGAAAACCGACCTGAGAAAACCACCCTCGCGGCTTTCTCACCCCTCCCCGAGTACCGTCCGCTTCTCCTGCGAAGCCCCCCGTGGACTTACAGTGCACCTTTATGTAGGCGCCTCATCGGCCGCGGTCAAGCCGTTTCTTAGTTTTTTCTCTACCCCGGAGACGTATGGAGAGGTAGGTCCGATAATGCAGGACGCTCGAGCCGCCCAGTACCCAGCCACTCGGGTCGGGTTGCCGTTGGCCCCCCATCCCGGCGGGCGGCGTATGTCATCCGCGAGTGCGTTTGACCGAGCGAATGACGCCGGACGCGAGCACGGTCAGGGCCATAAATGCCAAGGCCCCGGCGCTCGGGCACCCAAGCCCGGGAACCGGGCCCGTCCCCTGGCCGCCGGTCGTCCCGACATTGCCGCCGGAGCCCCCGTCGTCGCTGGAGCCCGGCGGCGTCGTGTAGTGGATGCTGTCGTACTCTTTTAGGGTATCATTTATCCACTCGAAGAAGCTGTCGGTGATGCGAATCGCGTAGTTGTAGCTCTCACCGCCACTGATATGTACGCCGACGAGCCGGCGCTCGTTCTCGCCCTCGTTGTAGGTCCACACGGGTGACCCGCTCTGCCCGCTCTCGGTGTCGGCGTCGTGCCGGATTAGGTTGCCGTACACGCCGTCCGAATGGCCGAAGGCGTGATAGAGCTTCTGACTGTTGCCCAGGTCCACCGGATACCCGGCAATGTTCAGGCCGGCGTTATCGAAGAAGGACGTTGGCTTGATCTCGATCCGCATGTAGTCCGTCTGCTCGCCGATGGCGTCGGCGAGGACGATCAGGGCGATGTCGTAGTTCGAGTCCTCTTCGTTCCAGTAGCCGCTCTTTACCTTCTGCCTGGCCACATTGATCCTGCCGTAGGGCTCGTCGCTGCCGTCCTTTCCGGGCGTGAAGGTGGTGTTTTCGCCCCACTGCTGGTCCTTGACCAGGACGTGGGCACAGGTCAGAACGGTCTTGGTGCCGATCAAGACCCCCGTTCCGCGCCGGAGGAGGGTGGTGCCATCGGAGGAGGGGAACTCGCCCACGATCTCGCCGATCGTTCGCCAGGGATAGACCGTCGTGTCGTCCACGTTCTCCCGGTCGTCGCTGCCGATGACCTTCTCCGGGCCGGGCGCCTTGACGATTTCGATGACGTGGTCGTCGGATCGGTCGGTCTGGCTGCCGCTGGCGTCCTCGGCCACCCACTCGACGTCGTCACCCGACTGGATGACGGTCTGGCCCACGGCTATGGGTGGCATCACGCACGCGCAGAACAGGACGATCGCACACCCCGACCGTCGCGTCGGGCGGATCTTCAGCGCTCGGACCACCATGTATCGGGCTCCGCTCCCCCGCGACGTCGGGTCGCGCTCGCGATCGACTTCGAGGCTAGGCTGCCGCGGGAGCTTTGTCGGCGGGCTCACCATCACATCGTCAGCTATTGATTCTACCCGAAGGG
>Ga0180432_10003022_pt1 | contig 24509 bp, 35 predicted proteins | sample SS_ome_10_FD_132414 | JGI IMG/M metagenome (GOLD analysis project Ga0180432, IMG submission 132414) | Hypersaline lake sediment archaeal communities from the Salton Sea, California, USA - SS_1_MS_2 metaG | ecosystem: Environmental > Aquatic > Non-marine Saline and Alkaline > Hypersaline >... | reverse complement strand
TGGCTTTGCCTTGCTTCTTGAGCAGATCAGTCAGGCTGACTATATCAACGGGATGTCCATTGTTGGCTAGCTCAAGCAGCCCTTCGTATGCAATTCTGAACGCCGGCAGGTAAAACATCTCAGGCTTAAGCCCCGCCTTCACGCACTTGCGCTGATATTTGGGCTTCAGAAGAATGGATCCGATGATTGCTTTTTCGGCTTCTTCCGAATGTGGCAACACGTGTCTGTGTGCCGGTGATGGTTTAGATCCCATTGATCATTCCCTTCCGTGAGTCGAGGGGACAGCATCCCGATGTGCTGCCCCCTCGTTGCGGTTACAAGGTTAGAACTCCTGGTCGTCGGAAATGATCGCGAGCAGTTCCTCCTTGTTAAGATTGCCGGCCTTGAAGTCTTTGTGCAGCACCAACAGTTCTCCCCGTACGCTCTCCGTCCATTCGTCAACCGGAAGCTGACGCCACTTTTCCAGTATCGGCGTGTCGATGTCGTAATTGGCGAAGGCTGCCTCGATTTTCGTCAGGACAGCTTTTGTCATCTTCTTTCCTGTCGGCGGCTCAAACATCGGCGCGGCTTCAGCTGGCTTTTGAACCTCGGTTGGCTCAACAACTTCTTTGCTTTCCGGCTGCTCTGCTTTGGCCTGTCGCTGCGCAGCTTCTTCGCGAGCCTTCTGCACTTTCCCCTGGGCAGTGCTGTCATCATTGCTCTTGCGCTTCTCGTCGTAGTTCGCAATCTGCGAAGCAATGTCTTCAAGGTCTTGCGTGTAGATGTCGCTGGCTGCCGTGGCACTGATTACAGCATCAACGGCCGAACGTTTCTTCGCCATCTTGAGGCACGTGTTGTACGTGTCTGCAATGTCTGGGTTTTCCGTCTTCTCGGTTTCGCCGGGACCGCCAACGATTTTCATCCACTTCCACTCACCATCTACCTTCCGGGCAACAAAGCCTTTCTTGCGATAGGCAGCCTTGTTGTCTTTGTAGTCTTTGGGGATACTCTCCCCTGTATCTTCTACTTTGGCTTCGCCTCGTCGGTAACGATATTTTGCTTCCATCGTGCTGCACGATCCAAGCCCTGTCGCAATCTCGATGCCGCTTGAAGCCATGACATGCGTGACAATTGTGTATTCCCGGTGACCATTGCCCAGATCCGTGATCGTAATATCCTTAGCAGGATCCACGAGAATGCGAAGCCTGAAGGTCAACGCCAGCTTTTCTGCGCCAGGCTTAAGCAACGTAGGCTTATCGCCACAGCCGGGGATTACCCCGTAGTGCTGGCCTTCCTTCATAACGCTTTTCATCACGTTTTGAATGATGCCGACTTGCTTACATATCTCGTCTACTTCCATCGCATCACGAACGAGTGATACCTGTTGGCTTCTCGCCACTACTGCTGTTTGATCTGTCATTTCATTCCCTTTCAGAATGGATCTCCATCATCTTCTTGCTGGTCTTTGATCGGCGTCGCCAAGTATGGCGGCGGATCATCATCTTCTTCCGGCTGATCGATTTCGTCGGGCGGTTCTTCTTCTTTTACCTTCCCGAAGAATACAGCAAGGTCGCCGACTGCATCGTTCAACCATGCTGTTACAACTACTGCCTCCTTTCGTGTCAACCCAAGGCCAATTCTGGTTTCATCCAGTTCGATCATCCATCCATCATCGGTTTGCGTTGCGTTGATCCTTCCTTCCTGATACGTCACCCGGGACGGCTTCTGCTTTACCTCCTCTCCGTTGAATCGTTCTGCTACTATTCGATCCAGAATCTGCTTCTGTTTTACGGACAGATATTTCTGTTGCACGCAGCGAGGCAGGAACTGTTCTCTTTCCCAATCAGACAGATCATTTGGCCTTGCTTTACACTGGTCAATGATGTCTTGGTACTTCTGCTGAATCATGATTAGAACTCCGGATTAATCTCCGTATTGTATTGATGGCAGAACCGCTGCACCGGGCAGTACAATTCGCAACGAGTGCTTTCGCCGGCAGTGAATACGATTTCGTGCGTTTCTTCCGTGTATCCCTTGAGCTGCATGTACTCCATGGCTTCGGCTCTGCTTGCGCAGTTCCTGGTCGCCCGCTTCTGTTTGGACACAGGCCGCTTGAACACCTTGAACTTGTCTGCCTTTGCCCAACGTTCTTTGTCGGAACACGGAGGCAGCTGGTTATCCGGAAGTGATTCAGCTTCGATGTATTTTTCAACTCGCTCACGAAGATATGCTTCGCATGCTGAATCGCCCCAAACGCTGACCGGAACGACAGTGACTTTGTCGGCAGGGTAGTCGCCGCCCTTCTGCTTCAGTTCACGCAAGCTCCAGTCTTTGAGCAAGGCTTCGATCGATATCTTGGTGACGTTGACGCCGATCTTGCGGAGCGCATAGGCGTACAGATTGGTTTGCGCCGCCCATTCCCATTTGTCTTCGAGGATGACGCCCCACACCGAAGTGATTTTGAAATCCTTGAGATGGAATTCGTCGATGCTGTCGGGAATCTGTTCCACCCGATCGGGCTTGAGTGAAATCTCTTTACCCATAAACTCGATCGTGAAACGTTCTTCTGTCAGAACGTTATCTTCGGGCTGTGCCGCCATCTGCAAAATCGCGTGGCATGCTGACCCAAGCAGTGCCCAGATTCTATCGATTACGTCTTCTTCGATCTTGTCGTCGTGACGTTCTTTCAAGATTTGGCACTGGATAGGTGCAACCAGTCCCGTGACGGATCGCCACCCGACCTTGTCGTAGGCATTTTGATCTGCCGTGACTGCGTTTACCCAGACTGAGGACAGTCCGAGCTTGTTGGTGAGTTTCATATTGGATCCCTTCTTCTTTGTGTTGCGTTGTGAATAGTACCTTGACACCCGGAAGAGTCAAGAGTATTTTGGCGATGCTTCTTCTTTGTGGCCTCCTCGGAGGTTTGGAGCATTGGGCTGCCCTGTTCGGGGCAGCCCTTCTGCTTCCATGGAGACTACGCAGCAGCCCGTTCCATCAGGAACTTGAACACGCTATCCTTCTTGGCGGCGCGTGTCCCGGTAAGCCCATCCCACGCTCTGCTTCCTGCATCACCATTACGAATCGTGTTGTGATCGTAGTAGTTAGTTGCGGCTTGAAGCAGACCGTATGCGGACGTAGCTGTTGCTTGACTCATCGAGTCTTGGCCGATACTGAATGCCTTCACTACTTCGTTGCGCTGGTTGACGGCCAGCGACGTAGCTCTGCCTTTCTGGACTTCTCCGTCCTTGTCGTAGGACAGTGGGAACATGAAGTCCAGCATGGCAGTGAGATCCGCAGTAGTCATCTGTTCGCCGGCGAGGTAGTTCAGTGCCTCAACGTGCTTCTCGAGGCCGAGCTTCACTTCTGCGAGGTTTTCCAGATGATCGTTGATCTTCTGGCCTGCGCTCTTGGTGTGTCTGAACTTCGCCAACGTCTTGTTGGCTGCGCCCTGGGCGGCTGATGCTTTGAGTGTGTTGTTGCACACAATCCTGATATCGTGAGCACACGCTTGATACGATCCGCGGCCAAGCGGATTGTAATACATCAGCCTGGACAGCGTAGGCGACTGATCGCCTCGGACCTGAAACTCTGCGATCTTGAGATTCAGAAATGCTGTTGCTCCGTTCCAGAGCGTACCGACCGATTCGATCTCCAGCTCCGGGAACTTGCCTAGCAGGTTCTCGTGGACGAAGTTCAACAGGAACGTGTTGTCCAACGCTTCGAACTGGTTGCCGATGTGCGGCACCATCACCTTGTTGTGGTCGTCCCGAATGATGCACCATGCTTTCACCGGCTCAAGGCCGATGTCACTGCACTTGCGGTACAGCTGCTCTTTCTTGAGTGGGTACTCCATCACCGATCGGGCCTGTTCAATCGTTACAGGAGTATTCTGCGTGACATACGAAGGGATTTCGTGCCATGTCGTACCGTTCACGAATCCCTTGTCGAGTTCTAGTATTCCTGCGCTCATATTTCTTCCTCTTCGTTCTCTTGGTTAAATACGCCCATGGCTACGAACGAATCGTTGTCCGTAATGACAAGGCTATTGTATTGAGACTTCAGCTCAATGGCTTCTGTTTTCGAATTGTTCCGATTGCGTGAATGTTTCCTTTCTGGATAAGAGGCGGCTACACTGGGACTAACAACTCTTCCGTACGCGTCCGGCCTGAGATTAACTGCCCTTGACTGTAGCCGCCTATTTGTTGGTGTTTATTTCGGGGTTCCGTCTGCCTTGAGATTGGCCCAAGACTTCGGCTCCGGCTTCTGCTCGCATGCCTCCTTGAATGCGGCTTCGAAGTCGAAGTTAATCAGTTCTGCAATGTCTCGGCCTGCAGCCTCCGAGTTGAGGCCGCCCCGACCGCCGTCAATGCTTGTAATGCGCCGACCCAGATCGCCTCGGACTGTCTGCCAAAGCACTTCTGCCATGTCGGTGTCAACTGGATCGCCGTTCCAACTGTCAGCGAAAGGAACTTTCTGTTTCTTTCCAAACGCGAAGTCCCAGACATCGAACGCGTCGAGCCCAACGTTCGTAATGCTGGATCCGTTTGCCACAACGTACCGAACAAGCACGTCAAGCGTGCACTTTAAAGGACGTTCGGCTTTTTCCAGCGCATCTTCGAGCTTCTTGATCACGATCTGCAGACGCAATCCTTTCAACTTCAGTCGCCGTTCCTTCAGTGTCGAAGGCTTCTTTTCGGCCGATGTCGTGGGCGCAGATGTCGTACGCTTAGGCTTGAGGTAGTGAATCTTTCCGGTGTTTACACCCTCAACCCATAGCACCGGGATTGCCTGCTTGTCTGACTTCTTGGCTTTGTCGAAGTCATAGGTCTGCCGGATAACAGTCCGATCACCGTATCGCTTCTTGAGCGCAGCATAGAAGGAAGTCGACCCGGACTTTTCGACAACACGCAGCCGCAACCCTTTGTGCTCTGCAAGGTTGTCGGCAATCAGCTTTTCGACGTAAGCCAGGTGTTTCTCTTGCCAGCATCTCCAGTCAAGACGGCGCATTGGTTGTACGTTCTTCTTGCTATCTTCGAGATCCCAGAAGTCTTCCTGGGTTGCCGACGTTGTTCGCTTCTCGCATTCAAGGCAATCGGCAGTATCGAACTTGGCATGGTCGATGACGTGAAGATAGTATTCTTCGATCCAATCGTTGAACTGGTCGACGTTCATGCTTGAGATTTGATACGCCCGATCAAGTATGTCGACTTGAATGTCTTTTGGCATTCTGGCAATACATGCGAGAATCCCCGAAGAGAACGCTATGTCTTCATCGATATCTTCTGCAACGAACTTCTTCCATTCGTCGCAAAGATTGTCTATCGCTCTGTATGCTCGCACATTTGCGGGCGATATGCCTGTCCGTTCCGAGACAGCTTTCACGTCGCCGTTGTGTTTGGCGAGCAATGTCTTGATGCCTTCGGCCTGTTCGATCGGGCCCAGGTCAATCCGGCTTTCGTTCTCTGCCAGTGTTGTTTCGAATGCGAATGCATCGCTGGCTTTCTCCAGGACGATAGCTGGAATGTCTTTGAGCTTCAGCTTTCTGCAGGCCGACACTCGGCGTTCGCCGGCAACGATCTGATACTTGTCGTTCACTTTGCGGAGCTGGACAGGCACCCGAACGCCAAGGCGTTTGATCGAGTCTGCCAGTTCTTTGAGGCTGCCGTTCTTCCGATGGCTTGCATCTCTCGGATTGTCTTTCGACAAGACAATGTCCTTGAGGGCGATGTTCTTTACTGTTCCGTTCATTTCATTCTCTTTCTGTTGTTGGTCTGGCAGGCAAGATTCGAACTTGCAAAGCCAGCCTCCTAGCGCGCTCGGGACTGGCAGCCTTTTACATGGCCGCGTTTAACCTTTTCGCTACTGCCCGACGATGATGTAGACAATGCTTCCGTGAGTAGTCAGCTCTTTATGACTGGGATTCCCTCCTGTACTCTATTCCTGATTTCGATCAGTGCAATCCAAAGCTGTTCGCGTTCGGCCCTGAGTCGCGTCAGTTGTTCAGACTGTCGAGTGTTCAGTTCGCTCAGCTGGAATGACTTTCGTTTTTCAACAGCAGCTTCATTCGTCGAGAACTTCAGCAGATCTTCCAGTTCTACAATTCGAGCGGCTTGCCGTTGGTTATTGGCCCGCATCATTGCCTTCCGTTCCGTAAGTGATCGAACCTTAGCTTTCAGTTCTTCGATGTCCTGGACTTCAAGCATACGATCTGGATGATCATCCATCCACCTGGTCAGAGCACCGATCACGGAGTTGGCACAGATGATCGAGATATTTTCTCCATACAGGTTCGATGCTTCCTCTGTGATTTTCGCCACGTCTTCGCCTGTCAACTTGAACATGCGGTTACCTCCTTAAGGTTGTTCATGAGAATTGGGATATGAGAGTAACTACGGTAGATAGTAGATAAGTACAAGGATCTCTAGAGTAAAGTGATGTACTGATACATATACTACTATACTCTACTCTAAGTACTTTTGTATACGCGTCCACGCGCGCGCGCACGCGGACGCGTATTACATACGCGGACGCTAATACGTTGGCCGACAGGCCTTTATGCGATGCATCCGACGCTGGTTTTTCCGGGCTGCTTTCTGCTTCGAATTGTGGTCCCGGGGGACTATCTTTCCGGTCGGCGACACCGCCGAGATCGAATCGGCTTCACCCTGTGGCGGCATCGTGATGTGCTCCTTCCTTGCGGCCTTGGATTTGCCTCCAAGGTGCTCCATCAGTTCGCTGAACGATATCATCTTGAACCTCCCTCCTGTGTTGTTGTATTATCTTGAGCATGTCGAAACGATATCCACCGACAACGAAAGCGCGCGCTCTCGAGCTTTACCTCCATTCATCCATGACGATGGCTGACATCGCCGAACAGCTGGAAGTGCCGATCGATACGTTTCGAGATTGGTATCGGGCCGGCAAATGGCCCGACATTCGAAAGAAACTCGAAGTCGATCTGAAGGAACGGATCCAAGCTGAAACAGCCAAGATCATAGCCGAGCATAAGCCTGAACTTCTCAAGCGTCATCTTCGGGTTGGCGAGAAGATCGAAAACCAGATTGAACGAACAGTTGACGCTGCAGCTAAAAAGGATTCCCCCATGAAACCTGCCGACCTTCTCGATACAGCAAAAGCATTCCAAGCAAGCGGCCTTGTTTCCGGGAAAGCTGCTGGCGTAGACGGGAAAGACAATCAAGGCGGCGTTGGCAACGTGAATGTTCTTATCCATACAGGGTTCACCCCGACTCCTGTTGTTCAGCCATCCATTGATGTTGATCCTGCTGAAGATGATGATGAAGGCGATCCCTTCTGATCACTGTCGGTGTCTGAATCCGAGAATGTCGAACCGAAGGAACTTCAATTCGGCCGCGGCTTGCCGATAACTTTCCTGCGCTTCGCTGCCAGGTATGCACTTTTCGCCACGTGCTGCCAGCTTGTTGGCTCGAGTCTCAATGAAAGCGAGTAGCATCTTTTCTTCTTTGGTATGTGTCATATCAAACCAGCATCTTCCATTTCGAGGTTCATTTCTTCTTCATCCTGCGAGATGTCATCTTTCCCGTTGATCTCAAACGTATGGATACCATAGATCGAATGAGAGACATTACTGCACTTATGTCCGTGTTCAACAAACAGATCACGGACTTTGCATGCGGTCTTTCTGACTTTCGGCATCGCCGGATTACTGGCGTAGATCAGAGAACCATTCAACGAGACAGACACGGTGTTGTTGGAGCAGTAAACTATACATACACCAGCTTTTGCCGATTTGCCGGCAAGTATATCTTCGATGATATCTTTTGTTGTCATGCGTTTTCCTCGCTGTGTTATTGCCGTTCACTTATACGTCAGTAGCGCCCGCGCAATCCTGCACTGGAGCTGATCGGTCATGATCTGCATACATGAGTCCCCGATGCACAGTCCAATGTAGTCAGACACAATCTTAGCCGCACGGGTTTGCAGAGAACAACATCCTCGACGCGACCGGGTATAGCGCGCTTAGTCATATCAATCCTTTCCGTTCGGCTTCGGCCTGACGCCAGCTGCCTTCGATCGGATCCATCTTTTCAACATTGACATGATGCAACGACAGCTGAGGAATCTCGTCTTCCATCAGCCATATCCAGCAATGCTGTGCCAGCTTCAGGATCTCGTTGCGATCGACGTCCAGGGCTTCTTCAAGCTCGTCGACCAGCTGGTCGGTTGGCTTGTTGCATTCCATCAGCATATAGTGGACGATGCGCAAAGCCAAATCTCGATCAGAGCCGGTCGTGAACGCCATGTACCCTCGCTTGTAGTTCTTGCCGTAGGTTTTGTGATGCTTCATTAGCGTAACCCCCTTATGTTAGCTGCGAGTGTGACCATCGGGTTCGATGACGAGAAACATACCACACCACGGAAGACAAGCGACACCCTGTAGTCCAATGACCGGGCATACCTGGCGTCGAAACTGAAGGTAAGATCCAGCTCCGTTCTGGCTCTGATTGTACTTCCGGAGTACTGCCTGTTGCTGTGCTTTCGTGAGTTTCATCGGTACACCCTCCAGATTCCGATGATAACTGCTGTTACCACCGCCAGGATGCCGATAAACGTCACCAGCATGGCAACTTTGTCCATCGGCTTCGGTTCGTAGTATTCGTCGTTCTTGCGTGTCATGCCACTTCCTCCCGGTATCCGTAGTCAGACGGATCCATTTCTTCGCATTGGACTTCATCGTATGCTTCGAACCGAGGATCCAGCTTCACGAACTGGCGGGCCAGCCGGTAGCAGACTGCCACTTTGTGGTAGTCGCCATCAAGCATTGCGATCTCCGCTCGACGTTGCAGTGCCATCGCTGTTGTGTTCATACGTTCTTCATCCTCCATTCTTTTGCTTCCGGACTCTCAATAATCTTATGAGCTGTGTGTTCTGAGATTCGTGCGTTCCGAGCGCAAGCTGCCACGCTCCTGCCGTTCAGCCAGTACATCGTGCAGATCCGATCGAGGAGCTGTTCCCTCGTTTCGAACCTGCCTGCCGTCAGTGGCCGGCCACGCTTCTCTTTCGGCTTTCCCATGTTGTACTCTGCATCTTCGTCCTGGTCGTAATCAACGAACGTGACCGCCTTGCCCATCTGCTGTACGTCGCAGATCTGACCGTCGTTCACGTACTCGAGCCCAACCTTGAAAACACTAGCTTCGTGTCTCGTATCAAATGTGAATGTCACTCTTGCCATGGGTCAGTCCTCCTGTTGTTTCGCCCGGGCTTGTGACCGGACTTGCCGTTTACCGGGGGCATGAACCCCCGTCACTCACGATGCAATCAGGCCGAGTCCCGCGATTTTCTCCGGGGCTCTCTCCTGCACGTCTCTGAGCCGCACGCAATGCAGAATCTTTATCCCGTCGTAATACACGTGGACATAGTCCCCAGTGTATCCCGTGGCCTCCTTGATCTCTACCGTGTCACCCGTCATCGACCCTCTTCTGTCAATCACCATCTTCATGTCTTCCCTCCCGCTCAGCACGTGCTTCATGCACATGCCCTGAAAGGTAGCCGACCTCATCGCGGTGCAAATCGCTCTTTCGGCTACCAATCAGGGCATACGGACCTCGCCGTCGTATTATTCAGTTTTCAGCCTGTTGCGTATTCAGTACATCTTTCTTCCCTCCCTTCTCAACTGTACCTATGTATTGCATTCAGTATGAGCATAAGAACATATATGTATCTCTTATGTATCTGTATCTGTACTCTTACGCCGACGCGTATATACGCACGCGTGCGCACGTACGGACGCGCGCGAGGCATGACTTCGGTCAGTTTGTGATGGTAACGCCTCAAAAAAAAGGGGGAACCGAGAGCTGTTACACTCTCGGCTCCCTGTGGGGCTGGTTAGAAGGGCACCCCATCGTCTTCGGCTGCTGCTGTAGCCGAAGCTGCTGTATCCAGCTCCTTCAGCATTTCGGCGAGCGACTGCTTGGGCTTGGACTCGGTCTTGCGCGGATCGTCGATCCAGTTGGTGATCCCCTTCCGGGTCGTGATCATGACCGCACCCTTGACGCGGTTGATCCCGCCGATCTCGCGACCGGACGCTGTCTCACCCTGGAAGTGACCGTTCACACGGTACAGGGTTGCCACCGAAGTCCTGGTTGGCGTGGTCAGCTCGATGACCTGCTGTTTGCCGGACCCCTTGCGGTTCGCCTTCACGTAGCGCTCGTTGCCCTCACTGTCCTTCATAATCCCGTCAAGCCAGTAGCTCTTGGGATACGCAGGATCCGTCGGCTTGATCAGGCCAAGCACTTCAGCGGGGTCTACGAAGTTACCCGAAGTCTGCGCAGCAGCTTCGGCCGTCTGTGTGGAGTTACGTGCCATGTAACACCTCCCTCTTGCGTCCACGCATCCACGCGCATATATACGCGTGTACAGAATGCATAGAACATTAAGCTTAAGATATGAGATGGGATATGCGTCAGTACTTAATAACCTCTAGTACCAAGAGATACATTAAGATTGGATCTCTAGAGATAGATTACAGTTACCCCTTAGACAAAAGAAGCATGCTTTTTTCCAACCACCACGCACCGCACCCACCGGCACCGTCAGCCCCCGTATAGCCGTACTCCATGAGTAGTATATACATCCCTCATAAATTTTTCTGGAATTCTCATTGTGGTGGATTCTTGGATAGGGTAGGATCTTTGGCGACACAAGGAAGGAGATCAAGTCATGGGCGATTCTATCGATCTGGTAATCCTGCGCATCCGAGAGTTCAGGAAGTCGAGACACGTACAGCCGAACATCATTCTGTTGAGTCACGATTGCTACGGTGAAGTGATTCGGGATTGGGACCCGAGGGATGGTAATCGTTGTGGGGGGGAGGCGGCGCGGCCCACGATACAGGGGGTACCGTTTCGTGGTTGCATGGATGGTGGTCCTGGGATAGTGGTGGCGGCTGTGAGTGATCAGGTCAGGGAGGCGATACTGAGATGAGTGATGAGTCTGTCAGTGCTGTTCCTCGCGATGTGGTAGCGGAAGGAGAAACGTGAGCATATGGTTTCACCTCGCGTTCATGGTTCTGATTCTGGGTGCGGTTTTGCTCGCGATCTTTGTTCTCTGCGTAGTGATCGTGGGTCTGGTCAACGAGACCGAGAGAATGCGGGTGAGCAAGATGGAACTCCGTCCATGGCCAAAAGAGATGGACCAACGCCTTGGCGTCCCGCCGGGATACGAGAGCGAATGAAGATGGGAGTCTGCAAGGCAGGCATGTGCGGCATCTTCTTGTTCGCAGGTGTTCTTGCTGCAATTGTGATGCTCGTCGGCTTCGTCTATTACATTGCCTCGGGTGACTGGCGGATCTATGGGAAAGCTTATCGGAGAAAGTTTCGCAAGCAGACGAAGTGCAGCTGGTTCAGGAATCACAACATGCGCAAGTATCGCGATTCATCTCCGCAGACCGACGACAATCTGATTGTTCGCTGTGATCGATGGGGGATCTTGCAGGCATGGGCAAGATGTCCATGCACCGGGTTACATAGTCCAGCCATGATCGTGGCAGAATGGAGTGAAGATGCGTAGTCGTAAGGGAAAGATCATTTTCTGGTGGGCAGTAGGATGCTTGAGCGTGACGGTGGCGTTTTACATCGCCGGTATGTGTTGCTACTTGAGTGGGATCGGGATGCCGCAGAAGCCGAAGTTGCTCGATGGCTTTCTGGCAACGTGCCTGTTTGCCCTGCCGGTTCTGTTCGGAGTCCTGGCCATACCGCCGAACGAGGATAGCGAATGAACTTCTTCTTCAGACATCCAGTGTATTGCACAACCAATCCCCGCAAGGCGTGGTCAACAGTCAAGGCCATGCGTGCCTACGCCAAGGAACATCCTGTCTGCGAGTTCACCGGCCGGCCGGGACCGATCCATGTGCACCACATCGAACCGATCCAGTTCGCCCCTGAGCGTGCGGCCGATCCGGACAACATGGTATCGCTGAGGGCTAAGAGCGTTCATCTGGTTGCGGGTCACGCCGGGAACTGGAAGCGATATGTTGCAAACATCAGAGAGCTGTGCGACCAGGTGTCCATCGGGCTGAGGGTAGAGCTTGACAGTGGGGAGCGATTCGGATAGTATCCGGCATCTTAGCAACAGGAGGAAGCACAATGGCCTTGCAGCAACAGTCCCCATCGTTCCAGAAATCTGAGATCCTCAGAACGTACTCAAATCTGCATCATGCGAAGAAGATGCTCGAGGAAGTGCAGCGTATCGGCGTTGTTCAGCTTCCGAAGACCACGCTGAGTCAGGTTGGCAGCCGGCTTGTCCAGGTCCGGAAGATGATCAAGTTCAAGAAGTAATCATGAATGTTGCGGCGTAGGGAAGTGGTTGTTCCCGCTGGACTCATAATCCGGAGATCGCTGGTTCAAATCCAGCCGCCGCTACCAACCGGGAGCGAGTATGGGCATATCCATTCCATTCGGGAAGAAGAACGGCGGCCAGAAACGTATCAGCAGCAAGGAGCGCGTTGAGCGGGCAGAGGCCGCCTTTATGTCTCTGCTGGAGGAGCGCAAGAAGCTCGAGCAACTGATACTGGATGCCTGCATCAGACTGCAGGATATGGGCTTCACGGAACCTTCGTCCGGGATGAAGCTCGAAAATGCCGCCGCCTTTAAGGATCTCCTCACGTTCGCCAAGGGAACCCCGGACATCTACGTGCCGCTGCTCGATTCGCTCGACAAGGATGGTAAGCGATTTGTCAAGCGGTGGCGCACAACCGAAAATATCGGGCATGAACTTCAGCTTGAGTGCGGCCATTCCCTGCGCCTGTCACTCTCGCAAAAGCTACCCGAAAAGGATCAGCGCGTTATGTGCGATCGGTGCATTGCTATGCTGAAGGAGAGAGGCGACCATGAAGAAGCAGCCGAAACCCCACCTGAAGCTTAGCGGAATCCTCAAGGAACACTTCCAGGCGTTCGTGCTCGTCGGATTCGATCTCGACGGGAAGGTGGTTCGTATCTGCGATTACGAAACCCCGGTCCAGGGGCATGCGCTTGATTCCGCCATCCGTTGCGAGTGTAATGAGAATTGCCAGGCCCCGGAAGTCTGGATCAGAAACCAGGTCGAACCATGATCGATGTTGTATATGTTCTCTGGTCGGAATCCAAATATCAGAACAGGGAAATCCGGTACAGCATCCGGTCTGTATGGAAACACGGCAGGAACCTCGGTCAGCTCTGCATTGTCGGAATGAAGGTGGATCGCCTCAATTCGTACGTGTCCGTTCCGTATGATCCGGCATACAAGTGCAAGGATGTGAATATCTTCGGCGCGATGCTTGCAGCCAGCAGGGATTCGCGCATCAGCGATCCGTTCCTGTTTTTCAACGATGATTACTTCATGCTTCAGGACTTCAATGCCGAAGATCTGCCGGCATGGTACGGGACGCCATCCTTCAAGCAGGAGATCTATGAGAAGATATACCGGGAAACGCTCAGCGTGCTGCGCAACCGGGGAATCGAGAATCCGAAGTTCTATGACCTGCACCTTCCGATCCTTGTCCACAAGCAATGCATGATCGACGCATGCCCGAAGTCGTGGGAACGCATAAGGTTTTTTTCGAATACGATGTATGCCAATCAATGTCCTGCCTTGCTGCCCGAAGAAACTGAAGACGTGAAGATCCGGAATACCTGCGATCTTCCCGATGATGCGCGCGCGTTCTCGACAACCGATTACGTCGATCCGAACGTATGGGAATTCCTGCAGGCCAGGTTCCCGGATCCGAGTCCGTTCGAGATAAGGAGGTAGACAGATGAGAGAGAGCTGTGTTCTTTGCGCCTGTAAGCATATCGCCCAAGCGAGGGTACTCCTTCTCGAGTCGTTAAAGGGTTACGAGGAGCACTACCTCTTTGCCCTGGGGCATCTCTCCGAAGCGGAAGATGAACTCGTAAAGGATCACGCCGAACTCGCCAACTATTTGCGCGATTTTCGCAAGCAACTCGAGGAAGATCCTGAATACGTTTACCCCTTCACGGATGCGATCCTTCATGTCGCACATCAGGGAGAGGCCGAAGTAGAGGCTCACATCAGCGATATTGAGGCAGAGTTTGAAGGCAAAACACCCGAAGAACTCAGAGCATGGTGGACAACCATTCAACGATAACACGTTACGGGCTATCCTTTCCCGATTACGTGAATGACCTCGACATCGAGCTATGGTGCTACGTTCACGACCAGACGCCTGAAAAGGGCGGCCTCGGAAAAGCTGAACACTTCAAGAATGCAGTCCGGATGCTGTTCCCGGAAAAAACCAAGCGGGGCCAAACCCTCTACGTTTGGCACGATTGGGCTGAACGCCGGATGGATGAATGGTGCAGCCAGGAATTTCAAACGTGGTGGGGACCAGCCGCCAGTGCAAAATCTACAGACGCCGCCATGATCGCGCTCGTTGACTGGTACGCGGATCCGGTCAATACCACGACCATCATCTGTTCCACTACGCTGCCGATGCTCAAGCGTCGTATCTTCGGAGAGATGGTGAAGTTCCACCAGATCTACAAAGCTACCGCGCCAGGCATCTACATGAAAAGCAAGACCGCGATCGTTCTCGATCCGGAGAAGATGGAGACTGAACTCGAGAAGGCAGGGATCTTTGGATTCGCGGTACAGCAGGGCAGCAGGGAAGAAGCCAAGAACAACATCATCGGCCAGCACAATAAGCGCGTCCGGCTTCTGATTGACGAAGCGCAGCATCCCGCACTCGAGGTTGCTTTCGACGCGATCGCGAACCTCGAGAAAGGTTGCGATGATTTCAAGGTCGTGGCCTTCGGCAACCCCGGTTCCAGGCTGGATCCGCTTGGCCGCTATTCTGAACCGGCCGAAGGTTGGGACAGCATCAATCCCGACATGGACAGCTGGAAGACCAAGCGCGGCAAGTGCATCTTCTTCGATGGTCTCCATTCGCCGGCCATGAAAGATCCGAAGAAGTTTTCCTTCCTGGTCAAACAGAAAGATTTCGACAAGGCCGAATACGATTCGCCTGATTACTGGCAGTTCTGTCGCGGGTATGTTCGACCTGAAGGATCGTCCCTGCAGATCATATCCGAATCGTTTGCGATCAAGAATAAGATGCTCGAGAAGCCTGAGTGGGTGTCAGACTATCGCATGGGCGCAGGCTTTGACCCGTCCTATTCCATGGGCGGCGATCGGCGCGTTATCGTTCCCTTCCAGGTTGGAATGTCTACATGGGGAGCTCAGATCATTTCGTTCCTCAGCCCGAAGCAGATTGAGATAGAAGTCTCAAAGCTCGAAGAAGAAACTTTCGCCCGTCAACTTGCGGAGAAGGCAATCCTACACTGCCGTTCGCTCGGCATCAAGAAGCGATACTTTGGGATGGATACCACCGGAGCGCAGACGATTCTCGCCGATTACATCGACGAACTCTGGGAAGATGAGGGAAAGATCTACAGATGCGAGTTTGGCGGCAAGGCGTCCGATATGGCGGCGAGCGAAAAGAACGCGGATCCGGCTTGCGATGTCTATGCGAACCGAGTGACTGAACTATGGTTCAACATGGTTTCGTTTGGAAGGTCCGGGCAGATCAGGAATCTGCCGATGGAAGCACTCCAACAATTCACCATTCGCGAGATGCTTGCCACTCATCAGATGCGCATGAGAACCAACAAGCGTCAGATCGAACCGAAAAAGATCATGAAGGAACGGACAGGAGGCCGTAGCCCGGACGAAGCAGACGCTTGCTGTGTTGGCCTGGATCTTGTTCGGCAACGCATGGGCATCCATCCAGGGATGAAAAAGCAGCCACAGCGAGACAAGCAATCGGACGCGATGGCGATAGAACTCGACATAGATGGCGATGATCTCTACTTGACGGATGGGATCCCAACGTGATAGATTCCCGACCATGCTACATTTTGCAAAGAAGAACGTTACGCCTCCCGGTGGTTTTCGCTTCGTTGATCCGGATACTGATCAGCAGTTTTCGGCAAGCAACATGCGTAAACTCGCTCATGCGGTCGCCAAGCACCGCAAGTCGAATTCCCTCCCGGCCATCGAAAACATCGAAGCGATCATTGAAGATTGGATTTGCCAGCGATCACCGGAAGGCATTTGCAAGGATGAGTCCGGCAGAACGGTTTCTCGGATCCGTTATCGTACTGCCGAAACGGCCGTTCGTACGACGATGGCGATCCATAAGTACGCGAAGAAGCTCAATCGCGGGATCGTCACGCGCAAAGATGCAGAACTCAGAGCCGCCCGATGCGTGGCATGTCGGTTCAATGTGCCGTTCGCCGGCTGCATGTCTTGTCGCGGCGTCAGGACGATCATCGACGGAATCAAGCGGGGGCAACACCTGGGGGTCGACAAGCAGCTGCACTCATGCGCAGTCTGCGGAGTAATCAACGAGATTCATGTTTGGGTTGACAACGAAACGATTTCAGATACAACAGGGAAACTCGGAGATTATCCAGAAGCATGCTGGAAACGCGACATCGTAAAGGAGGATCGCAATGGACATCACAGTCAAGCTGAGCGACCGGAAGCACAACGACGGCATTCAGGTGATAGCAAACCTGTCCTACGAACGCGGCGGCCGCGTCTTTCACGCATCAGTCAATGGGACAGGCCCGAACCGCGGGGTTGCTGTGGAAAATCTCGTAAAAGGCGCAAGGCTTAAGACGCTGCTCAAACAGGCACTCCTAAAAGAACTCACACAAAAAAAAATGATGCCGACAAAAGAAAATGCCAGCGTCGCATCGTCTACAGAAAGCCAGGGAACCCCATTGTCTCCGGAGCCTCCTGCAAAGCCTCAAGGCGATACACCGCCCCCAACATCCGAACAGGGCCCCCGGCCGGAGTCCCCGAATCAGAGCGCAGAAGCGACAAATTCGGAGATACCCGATGGCACTCCACCGGAGTCAAAGTCGGATGCGCCGGCTGAGCCTGAAGACGATTTTTGAAAGTGACTGCTCGATGACGTTCTCGAAGGAGCGTAATCATGTCTGACGAAACAGCCGATCAGGACCTGGCGACAACTGACAAGTCCGGCAATCCACCCGAGACAAGACTGAAATCATCTGCGGCTGCATGTCGTATCCTGAAGAAGATGTTGGATGATGACAGAGAGCGCGATCGCAAGAGAGCTACGATCCAGGGTCAGATAGACGGAAACCCGCCATACGATGATTCGAAGCTCAAGCAGCTCGGCCAAAGCAATCGCTCGAATGTCAACTTCCGGCAAGCCGAAGGCATTCGCGACGGCAGGAAGTCGAGCTACTACGATCTGCTCATGGAAGTGGATCCGCTTCTCAAGATCAAGATTCGGCAGAATCTGAATGATCCAGAGATGCCGATGGACTACGGCGAGATCATTGCCGAAGAAATATCGGATATGCTCAAGGAGTGGCCCGGATTCTGGTACCACACGCAGCTTCATCAAGCGCAGTTCATTGTTTGGGGTACGGGCAATTGTTATTGGCCGAATGAAATCGACTGGCGATTCAAGGCGGCTCGCACTGGATCATTTCTGGTCCCGGACGAAACAAACGCCAACATCGAAGACCTTGACCTGATTGCAATCAGAGATCCCTTCAAGCCTTTCGAACTGTTCAAATATGTGAAGGATGCCGAAACCGAAGCAGAGTCCAAGGCTGCCGGATGGAACACCGACTTGGTCAAAGTCGTGCTGATGAATGCCTGCAAGGAAGTCTCGAGCATCGATCAATCTCAGCTTGGAGATTGGGCTTCTTATCAGCAGGCCATCAAAGACAATGATCTTGAATATGGGTATTCGAGAGCAGAAAAGATTCGAACCGCCCACATGATGGTCAAGGAATACAACGACAAGATATCACACTTCATCATCATGGAGGATGCCGAGTACAACAAACAGGAAGAAGGCGAGACGGAAAAGACAAAAGAAGGCGGTTACCTCTTCAAGCATGTTGACCGCTATGAGTCTTGGGACCGTGCGCTATGCCTGTTTCTTGCGGGCGTTGGCGAAGGCACTTATCACAGCATTCGCGGTCTGGGCGCAAAGATCTACGCGCATTGCAAGATCAATGATCGCATGATGAACGCAACCGTTGATGGTGCGATCACGGCCGCCACAATCCCGTTGCAGCCATCAAATGAAGGCCAGCGGGAAAAGATCCGGATTATGCGTATTGGCCCGTTCAGCGTAATGCCGAATGGTTACAATGTCGTCGGCCAGGGCAAGTTCGATCCTAACCTGAATGGATTGATCTCGACAGTTGGAATGCTCAACGGCAATCTCAACATGAACGTCGGGCTGCAGCGGCCAGATGTTACGACGGAAGAAAAAACGCCGCAAGCTGCAAACACGGCCGAAGTCCGAAACAGGGCGACCAAAGAAGCCAAACTTGAGCGCAGTGATATTGGTGGATATTACCGGCAGCTCGATCTTCTGTATCGAGAAATGGTAAGGCGCATGCTGAACCCGAACCTCACCGAAGTGGATCCCGGCGGCAAAGAGGCCAAAGAGTGCATCCAACGGTGCATCGATCGCGGCGTACCGAGAGAGTACTTGAAATACGAGAAGCTGAAGGTTTCCGCACGCAGGGCGATCGGATACGGAAGCCCGTTTATGCGGTCCATGATTTCCTCTGACATCCTCAGTGTCTCGCCATACTTCGACGAACTCGGCAAAGATAATGCCGTGCGCGATTACATATCAGCCCGGACGGGACCGGAAGGCGTTGACCGATACAAGCCGATCCCCAATCGAAACAACATCCCGACGAACGAACATTCGATTGCCAACCTTGAAACGAACGACCTCAAGGAAGGTGCCGATGTTGTTGTGGGGACCGACCAGAATCATGTCATTCATCTCAAGATCCACATCGCTGAAGCCGTTCGGATCGCAGAGGTGTTCGTCAACGGCCAGTACCAGGGTCCGATAGAAATGCTCGAAGCATATCTCGCCGCGTCGTTGCGACATATCGCGTCACATCTCGACTTCATCGCGAATGATCCAGCGCGACAGGACGAATACAAGATGTTCTTCCAGACGCTCAATGAGCTGGCGAAGGTCCATGCAACAGTGCAGAGGCAGCTCCAACAGCAGATGAAGCAACAGCAGGCCAACGCCGAACGGCAGGCAGAGATTGTGCGCCAAGCACAGGAACAGATGCAGGATGAAAAGCTGCGCGTTGAGCTGGCGAAGGTCGAAGGCGACTTGCAGCTGCGAGCAATGAAGGAAGCAGGAAACCAACGTGTTCGCGAGGCCAAGGCGATTCATGGGATGCAGATCAAGGAAATGCTTGCTCGCCACCAGATGAACATCGACAACATCACGAAAGCACAAGGGGCATGATATGACGCTTCACGACTTCACGAAGAATCCGGAAAACATCACCGCCTACAAGAAGTGGGTCAATACGGATATCGGCATTCTTGTATGCAGCGTCCTCCAGGAAACCTTTTGCCGCCCAAATGTTCCGAGTGCCAAAGACTTGAATCCTTCAACCGCTGAATTCTGTCTCGGCAAGCAGGCTGGCGCATGGGAAATGCTTGATGCGCTGAGGGGGCTGGAATCGCTTGGACAGGATGTGCCGGATTTGCCGGAACCCACGTATGGAGCAAACATGGAAGACTCAGAGAAAGAGAGATAACATGGACTCGTCAACCCCGACCCCGCAGAACCAGCCTCAACTGACTCCTGATGAAATTCCCGGCGCGACGAATGACGTTGTGAAAGAGCTGATGGGTGAACCGGCAACACCGCCAGCGACACCTCCACAGACACCGCCGCCGGCACCAGCGCAGAATCCATCCGAGCCACCGCCGACACCGGAACCGCAGGATGGGCCGCCCGAGATCCCTGATACACTTCTTGATCAGCCGCCTGCGACACCGCCGCCTGCAGATCCGGATGACGATTTCGATCCGAACTCAATCGAGATCGAAACCCTTGATGAAAAGGTGCGGCCGAACTTCGCGAAGATGCGCGACAAGCTCAATGCGATTCAGAGGGAACTGGAAGCCGCCACACAGGAGCGCGACGTACTCAAGAATGCGCAGACGGGAGAGATCACCGAGAGTGATGCGTACAAGAATCTTCAGGAGGAAAACCAGAAACTCCTGGACTTGGTAGCGCGTACAAATCTATCGTCCGATCCTCGGTTCATCGCCAAGTATGAAACAATGAGCAAGCCGATCACCGACAGCATCAAGGCTGCGCTGCAGAGTTACAACATCGATGGCCTGAACGTCGACAAGGCCGTTGAGATCGTGCGCCAGCTGACACCGGCAGAGCGAAGCACTTGGGTTACGAAGCAATTCCCGGAAGAACTGCATGGCGCAGCGATCGCGGCACTGCTGCCGATGTTTTCTCAGTATGACATCATCGATCGCAACCGGGAGGCCGAACTTGCGGCGCACAAGGAGTCGAAGGCAGTACTCGACCAGCAACACAAAACGCAGACAGAAGAACAGCTTTCGGCTCTCAAGGAAGAATTCAAGACCAAGGCCCTTCGGGATATCAGCCAGAAGGAAGTCCTGTTGAAGCGTGTCGATGGCAATGATGCATGGAACCAGGCCGTTGACAGTATCAACGAAAGTATTAATGCGATATTCACTTCCAAGAACCCCCAGGAACATGCGAATGCATTTGTTTCGGCGGCACTTGCGCCAGTCTACAAGGCCATGTTTAATCGCGAGAGGGCCAAGCGAGTGGCCTATGAGAACGCGATCAAGGCAAGAAATATTACCCTGCCCGATGTCGGCAAGGGAACAGCCCAAACAAAGCCTACTCCTAAGAAAATCGAGGATTTGACGGTCGACGAGGCGGTGAAGCTCACGCTTCCGGCCGGCTTGCGGTAAAAAATCCTTTGACAGATTCTCATTTGTGCGATAAATTCCACAATATCGTCACCGGATTGCGTTAATTCCGGAAATCGCCGGCCAGCGTCACGGCCAAAGAAGCGGGTGTCACGCTCCGTTAAGCGGGCAGAACAACAACTTAACTTCTTTGGAGGACGCATACCATGTTCGGTGAAGATTCCCCTTGCGATGTCGAAGTGCTGAACCAAGCATTTATTGATGCTGAGCAGTACGTCAACCCCATCATCTCCAACAAATCAAAGTCGTACAACTCGCTGTACCAATCGAAGATTGCTCGCGGCACGTTCAAGTACGGCGAAGGCTACGTCAAGAAGTCCAACACCTTCTACGGCGGCCTGGCTATTCAGGACTGTGGTGCATCATGGTCCGTCGTCGAGCCTTCCCGGCCGGCCGGCACAAACGGCCAGGACGATCCCGGCCATGATTCCTGCCGGTACGAGTCTGAAACCATCAGCTACGGTTTCGAGGAGAAATCGTACACGCTGTATCAGGCGACTCGGCGTACGTTGGACATCTGCCTCACGGACATCCTGTTCAAGTGGCAGTACCAGAAGCAGCTGGCACTCACGTACCAGATGCTTTCGAACGTGACTCTCGGCGAATGGGAGCAGATCGAGCGTGAGTTTTACATCGACTTTGCCAACAAGTACATGGTTGTGAACAGCGGCGATGGCATCGGCCTCGCGACGTTCACGATGGCTCTTGGTGATTGCGCGATCGATATTCCTGATGGTGGCCTCGAGGCGATCGGGACGCTCACCCAGGAAGTTCTGGACCGGCTCTATCAGTACCTGTTCCGGCAGGCCCCCGATGGTGCCATGGGTATGCGTGATGGTCAGCCGCAGTTCGCGCTGATCACTTCGCCCGAAACTTCCACGGAAATTGTTCGGAACGACACCACGCGCAATGCGGACATGCGCTATGTGAACCCCGGCTTCCTGGTCGAAGGTTACGGCACGGTTGGAACCTATCAGGGTTTTGCCCATGTCAAGGATCCGCACGCTCCGCGTTTCAAGGTGTCGGATGATGGGACGCAACTCGAGAGAGTGTTCCCGTTCACGACCACGCCGACAACCATTGGCGAAGCCGTCAATGTCAGCGAAGATTACATCAAGGCTCCTTTCGAGCTTTCGGTCATCTTCCTCAAGGATGTGTACCGGGCGTTGGTGCCTCCTTCCAACCCGAGCAATATTGCTGGCGGGTACAACTTTGATCCGGCCGATAACCGCGGCCTGTTCAAGTGGATCAACGGATGGGATCGTTGCGAGAATATCCTTCGCGAGAAGGGCTTCTTCTTCGCCCGCTTCCGGATTGCCCCGGAACCTCTGCAGCACAGCACGGATGCGATGGTCATCCTGCATCGTCGCTGTACGCAGCTGGACCTCAACTACTGCATCGAGGATGGCACGTGCGACAACCGTGATGTTGTTGCCTGCGCAAAGGCCAATTCCACGGATGATGATGATGACGCCACGCTCTACGATGTCGAGCTGGACGGTCTGATCGATTGTCATCCAGGCATGGAAGTGGATGTTTACTTCACCGGTGGTACGACAGTGCAGGCGGTGATGGTGGACGACGCAAATGCGCCGACGTATCGCATTGCATTCAGTGAGGGCGTGTCTGGTGGATACTGCGACTATGACTCCGGGATGGCCGAGGTCTGGTGCGCATGGTGTGACGATCCGGAAAGATCATAGGAGGCGATAATTCGGCGGGGATGAAACAAGTCCCCGCCGATTCATAAATCACGTTTGTCAATTCCAAGAGGAGAGCAGTTCAAATGAACAAATCGTTTTTCAAGTTTGCAGTTTTGATCGCCATGGTTCTGTGTGTCGGCGCGATTGTGTCGACCGCCACGAACTACACGTTCCCGCAGCAACCCACGCAGAGCCACAAGATCGGGTTCGGCTCCGTCATTGATGGCGGGACTGGTGCCGTTTGTATTAGCTCCTGTGATGGCATGGCTTATGTCTCTGGACAAGAAGCCTGCCAGATCGGGACGGGCTCGAATGCCACGGATAATTCATTCCAGTATCGCGACAGCATGATCGTGGATGGTGATGGCGGGTTGGGCATTAGCGTGTACGGACTGATGCAGCTGAAGTATATCTTCTGGCAGGACGACTTCATTGAGGGTGGATATGTCGCAACGGCCGCCAGCACGAACTTCATCGATCAGTACATTCCTGGATCGAAATTCTCGGAGTATGCCGATCGCGGTGCATGGCTCGTTTCCGTCGTTGACGGTGACGGTGACGGTGACGAAGTTGTCAAAATCCAGGATGCTGGTCATGGTGGAATCCTGAAGATCGAAAGCACTGACAAGGCTTCTGACAGCATCGAATGTCAGATGAACGGGGAAAGCTTTCAGATCCAGTCCGGCGAGGAAGCGTGGTTCAATGCGAGATGGGCCACCGAAGACGTTGATGCGAACACCAATGTTGTTGGCCTTGCTCTGTCTGATACGGCCGTTATCGGATCGTTCCCGAATGACCACATTCTGTTCGCCAACTATGGGGGCGACCTGTATTTCTCTGTCGGCCAGAATGGTACGGCCTATGCGGTGGATACTGGCGTAGACCTTGCAAATGCGACCCATGTGACTACAGCATGGTATTGGGATGGAGTTGATACCATCACGGTCACGGTCAACGGGACTGCAGTCACGAACCTGACTGACAACGGGACAACGATCCTGTTCCCGGACGATCAGGCGATAAGCCCTGTGTTCGGCATCGAAACGAGTGATACCGGCAAGGATTACATGCTGATCGATTACATCGGCTGTTACCTCGAGCGGTAGGCTTCCGTTGTTTGGACTTCGAGAGCCGCCTGGAAATCCCGGGCGGCTCTTGGCTAGCGAAGGGCTACTTATGACGGATACCTGTGAATGTACGCGCCGACCTGGTTGTGGCTGCTCTCTTTGTTACGCTCCTGATGTTACCACTGAACTGATATCCGGCGATCCCTGGGAGATCGGATTCGCCAACCTCAGCATGTTGTCCGGAACTGTTTATCTACGCGGTTCCGGGCTTTCGTTTACCTTCACGATCTACAACGGCACTGAAGCGGCCATTCCGATTTATTTCGACAGCAACGAAGCATGGCCGGATGGATCGGTGCGGATCTACGATTCGGACGGGCAGGTCGTTTTTCCGTGGGACACCATGGAGCCGGGGTCCGGAGAATATACGGTGGTGGTGGATCCAGCCAACTGGACTATTCCCGGCCTGTATACCGGAGATATCGTTGCCGGCGATAACCGCAAGGCCATCGGCATTACCGGCACCACAGAGACAGAGAACCAGATTGCTTTCCTCGATCATGCGAACCTCATTTACAACATCACTGCATCGCTTGATGAAGTCGCACGCCTTTTCATGATCGGGCGTACAGCCGGGACGGATAACCTCTACTGGAAACTGTCGATCGAGTGGGACACAGCATTGCCCGGGGGATCCTCTGTAGCCATTCGGAACCAGGCCGGAGCCGTGACGCTCAATCAGGTATACGGCCCACTCTCTGGTGGGAATCCTGAAATTTTCGCAATGAACCTTGATCCGACCGGGATGGATGTTACGGAAACGTACGAAGGCACACTCTACTTGACGGGATATACCGACGCTGCCGGCACGGAACAAACGAATGTTGATTCAATCAAGGTGCAGGTTTTGGGCGGCGGCACT
>Ga0180432_10003021_pt1 | contig 24510 bp, 18 predicted proteins | sample SS_ome_10_FD_132414 | JGI IMG/M metagenome (GOLD analysis project Ga0180432, IMG submission 132414) | Hypersaline lake sediment archaeal communities from the Salton Sea, California, USA - SS_1_MS_2 metaG | ecosystem: Environmental > Aquatic > Non-marine Saline and Alkaline > Hypersaline >... | reverse complement strand
TGCTGGTTGTTGCCATAGTCGGCGTTGTCGGCTTGTTCGCCGCGATGGGAGCGCGCCGGATCCGGGCGCCGCAGGTGGTCGGCTACGTGGTGGTGGGCGTGCTGCTGAGCGCGGTGCTGGGGGTGATCGGGCCGGGAGACGTGGCGCGGATGGGCGTCATCAGCTCGGCGGCGCTCGGCATGATCGGGTTCATTATCGGGAGCGAGCTGGCGTGGTCGAAGATCCGCCGCGTGCGCCGCGCGGTCGTCTGGATTTTGCTTCTCGAGTCGCTGGGCGCGCTGACGTTGGTGATGACGGGCGTGTGGCTCATCACGGGCAACTGGCCGCTGGCGCTGATCCTGGGTGCGCTGGCCTCGGCGACGGCCCCGGCCGGCACGGTGGACGTGCTGCAGCAGTACAAAGCGAGCGGGCCGCTGACGACGATGATGTACGCCATTGTCGGGCTCGACGATGCGATGGCGTTGCTGGCGTTCGGGTTCTGCCTGCCGCTGGCGCGCAACATGCTGGCGGGGACGCACGACTTCTCCGTCGTGTCCATCGTGCTGGTTCCGCTCAAGGAGATCGGTCTCTCGGTGGCCATCGGCGTGGTCGTGGGGCTGGTGGGCTCGATGCTTGCGCGGGTGCTCAGGACGAGCTCGGAGATGTTGATCCTGACGCTCTCGATGATTTTTCTGTGTACGGGGCTGTGCAGCGAGTGGCACTTGTCGCTGATTCTGGCGAACATGGCGATGGCCATCGTGTTGGTCAATGCGATGCCCCGGCTTTGCGGCAAGATGGTCAGCGTGGTCAGCGGCTTCTCTGCGCCGATCTACGTGGTATTTTTCGTGTTCGTTGGTGCGCGGCTCGACCCGCACTATCTGAAGTTGATGGGGTTGACGGGCATCGCCGCGGGGGTCGGCTACGTGGTGCTTCGGACGGCGGGCAAGTGGCTGGGCAGCATGCTTGGGGGGAAACTGGGCCATGCCGCGCCCGTGGTGACCAAGTACCTTGGCTTCGGCCTGTTCTCGCAAGCGGGCGTGGCCATCGGGCTGGCGCTGGCGACGAGCAGCGAGCTCGCGCGTATAGGTACCGAGGCCGCAAGCAACACCGCTCAGGACGTGATCGCAATCATCACGGCCACCACCTTTGTGGTGCAGGTGGTCGGGCCGCCGTTCACCAAGTACGCGATATTCAGGGCGGGCGAGGCAAAAGAGCCCGACCGGCCGTCTGGAGGGGCACGATGAAGTACATGATAATCAAGCTGTACGACCCTCGGTATCTCGACGATCTGATGGTGGCGCTGACCGCCCACGATGTTCGCCACGCCGTGGTGCTTGATGGGACCGCGGTCGGCTCGGCCGTGATGCAGGACATGCCTCTCTTTGCCGGCTTCCGCGTCGACATTGGGGAACCGCGCGGCGCCATGAAGGTCATTCTCGCCGTTGTGCAGGACGAGGAGACCGCCCGGGTCATCCGTGACGAGCTCAAGGACACGGGTGTTGACCTGAGCGATCCCGCCACGGCCAAGGTCTTTCTCTTGCCTATTGATGAGCTCACGTAGCCGTGTGCGTCGCGCCGGAGAAAGGGGCCGGGGCACGGTAGGGACGGGCACCTGTTTTTCTGCTCCGCCGGCACGGTGAATGCACCGCCGGCACGGTGAATGCACCGCCGGCACGGTGAATGCACCGCCGGTTCGCGGAAGAACAGGTGCCCTTCTCTCTTTCTAGAGGTTGGGGGCGATGAGGGGGATGGCGTAGACGGCGTCGGGGTTCTCGACGGACCCGCGGAGCTGGTCGAGTGCACGTCTGACGTTGACCTCGCGTGCCTCGGCGGTGACGGCCGCGGTGAAATCGGCCCCGTCGGCGCTGACGCGGAAGGTCTCTTTGACGGCGGCGTAGCAGTTCCGGAGCGTGTCGGCCAGCAGCTTGGCTCTCGCCCGCTTTGCGCCGGGGACGCGCACGACGTAGCACCACTCAGCGTTGGCGGTGTCGGCAATAGAGAGTTTCTTGTGGAGATCGGGCCACGTGTTCGGGGCGGCTTCGTCCGCGCCGGTGGTGATGGCGCGGGCGATCTCGAGCACGTCGGCGGCGACGGCGCTGGCGGTGGGGACCATGCCGGCCCCCATGCCGAAGAGGCGGACCTCGCCGACGAAGTCGCCGTGTATCTCGACGGCGTTGAAGGCGCCCTCGACCTGGCCGAGGTGGTGGGCGGCCGGGACGAGCATGGGGCCGACACGCACGTCGAAGGTGTCATCCTCGTACTCGCGGCTCAGAGCGATGAGCTTGACGCGATGCCCGATCTTCTCGGCGGCGGCGATGTCGGCGGGCAGGATGTGCGTGATGCCTTCGGTCGGGACCTCCGTGAAGTCGCACCACCGGCCAAAGGCGAGTGTCGAGAGGAGGGCGATCTTGTGCGCGGCGTCTACGCCGTCGAGGTCGAGTGATGGGTCGAGCTCGGCGTAGCCTTCCTTTTGCGCGGCCCTGACTGCCTGCTGGAGGTCGGCGCCCTCGCCCGTCATGCTCGAGAGGACGAAGTTGCACGTCCCGTTGAGGATGCCGGCGATGGAGTTGATGTGGTTGGCGCGTAGGCCCTCGCTGAGCACTTGCACGATGGGCATGCCCCCGCCGATGGCGGCCTCGAAGCGCACGAGGCGGCGCCCGCCCTGGGCCGCTTGCAGGATCCGGCGGCCGTGGGTGGCGAGCAGCGCCTTGTTGGATGTGACGATGTGCTTCCCGGCGGAGATCGCGTCGAGCACGATGTCCCTGGCGGCGGTGGTGCCGCCGACGGTCTCGACAACGATGTGGATGCCGGGGTCGGACAGGACGCTGGCGGCGCTGGAGGTCATCAGCTTGCGGTCGATGCGGAAGGGGCGCCGGCGGTCGAGGTCTATGTCGCACACGGCGCGCAGGCGCAGGTCGAGGCCGAAACGCTCCCGGTAGAGCTTGGACTTCTCGACCAAGTTCTTCGCCGTGCCCGTGCCGACTTTGCCGAAGCCGATGATGCCGATGCCGATCTGAGCCACGTGTTGCCCTCCCGTGCCTCGGAGACGTCCGGGGGAAGTAGCGGAGCAAGTTTCGCGCCGAGAGGGTGGCATGAGGCGGGCCGGGTGTCAAGGTGATCGAGGCAGTGGATGGAGAACGGAGATGCCCCCGGGAATAGCCGGCAACCTTCGGCACGGCTCAGGTCGGGCGATGCCGGAGCTACGGAGAGGGGTCGTTGATGTTGATGGCGTCAATGATGCCGACGATGACGGAGCGGACGGGAGCGGCGGGGTCGCCGACCATCTGGCGGCCCGCGTTGCCCTCGTTCGAGACGAGGACGCGGTCGCCTTTGCCGGCGTGGACGAAATCGAGGGCGATATAGGAGCGGCCGCGGTCGGCGCCGTCGAGGCCGAGCGGCTGGACGAGCAGGAGCTTGTGCCGGTGGTAGACCGGGTGGCGGACGGTGGCCACGACGTTGCCGATTACGCGCGCGATGTGCATGGTGGATCAGCCACGGATTGTACAGGTCACCACGGATGAGGTTACTTCGGGATCTTCTTCCTGATGCGTTGGGTTGTCGGCACGAACCAGTCGCCCGCGAGGCGGCCGATGGCATTGAGCTTGGTGACGTCCACCTTCCCGGCGGTAAGCAGGGCATCGGCGACGTGGATGACCACCACCGTGCCGATGGTGAGGATGCGGCCGTCCTTCTTGAGCGGGATCTGGCGCCAGAGCCGGCACTCGAGGCTGACAGGGGAGTCAGCCACACACGGCGGGTGCACAACTGTGGACGGCGCGGTGCGGAGGTGGGTGACGTCGATTTCGCTCACGGTGCGCGGGTAGCGGGCGCTCGTCTCGACGACCTGGTCGAGGATCGCCTCGGTGACGACGTTGACGACGAACTCGTTGGTGATCTCGACGTTGAGGACGGTGTCCTTCTTGCCGCCTGCGCCCATGCCGGCGCTGAAGGCGACCATCGGCGGGTCCTCGTTGATGACGTTGAAGAAGCTGTAGGGGGCTGCGTTGACGATGCCTTCGGGGCTGACGGTGGTGATGAACGCGATCGGCCGCGGCACCACGACGGCGGACAAGACGTCGTACGCCTCCTTTGGCGATAACTGTTCCGTTCGGAAGATCGTGCGTGGAGTTCCCGGGGTCTTTGCGGTCGGGGATTCCATGGCTCGTCTCCAGTGTGTCCGTGTCTCTCTGAGCGGTCTGTCGCTTATTGTTCCTCTTCCTCGGGTCTTTCGCGGATGGTCATCAGCAGTGGCCAGTTGCCTCGGATGTACTCGACGCCGGAGAAGAGAGTGACGAGCGTAGCGACGAGCATGAGCCACCAGGAGATCGTCTTGACCTTGATCCACTCGGGTTGCCAACCGACGATCTGCGCCAGCACGATCACGGCGATGATGAGGTTGAGGACGGTGCCCTGGACGACGGCCTTGAGCTTGCCGCTCCAGCGCGCGGCGATGACCACGTTGCTGAGCACGCCGAAGTTGCGGAGCACGGCGACCATGATGTCGCGGTAGAAGATGATGGCCACCATCCACACGGGGGCGAGGCCGCTGCCGAGGAAGCACAGGAACACGGTGAAACGGAACATCGTGTCGGCAAAGGGGTCGAGGAGCTTGCCGATGTTGGTGACGATGCGCCACCGCCGGGCCAGCCAGCCGTCCAGTAGGTCGGAGATCTCCGCGAGCACCACCACGACTAGGGCGCCCACCAGCCAGTAATTCGGGCGCGGCTCCGGCCTCGCCAGCATTCCGCCCACATACCAGAACGTGATGAAGATCGGGCTCAGGACGATGCGGACGGCCGTGATCGAGTTCGGCAAGTTCATCCAAGCACTCCCAGACCGCTGAGGCAGGTGGACTCTACGCTAGAGCACGGGGGAGTGTCAAGACGCACGAGGGCCTCGTGGACGGCCAGGCGCCGGGCCGAAAAGCGTTGACACCTGCGCGCGGTTCGCCTACACATGCGCTCGGCCCTGAGGCGGCTGCACGACGAGACGAACATTTCTGGAGGCACGGCAATGGAGCGCACGCTGGCGACCGAGGCGAAGGACCACATCGGCGAAACCATTTTGCTCAAAGGCTGGGTGCACCGGATCCGAGAACTGGGCGCAGTCAACTTCCTGATCCTGCGCGACCGCTCGGGAATCATCCAGTGCGTGTGCGATAAGAAGAGGATAGATTTGGGGGGTGTGGGCCACGAGTCGGTGGTCGAGCTCGAGGGCGAAGCCAGGGCCGACGAGCGTGCCTTCGGCGGCGTGGAGGTCGCGGCGGAGAAGCTCAACGTGCTGGTCGCGGTCAAGGAGACGCCGCCGATCGAGGTCAACCAGAAGCTCGAGGTGAGCAAGCTGGGTCTGGAGACGATCCTGAACTATCGCCCGATCAGCCTGCGCCACCTGGACATTCGGGACGTTTTCCGCGTGCAGGCCGAGTTCATCTGGGCGTTCCGGGAGTATTTGCGCGGACAGGGGTTCACCGAGATCAAGACGTCGAAGATCGTGGGCGGCGCCACGGAGGGCGGGGCCAACGTTTTCGAGATCAAGTACTTCGGCGGCAAGGCGTACCTGGCGCAATCGCCGCAGTTCTACAAGCAGATCATGGTGGGCAGCGGCTTCGAGCGGGTGTACGAGGTGGGGATGGTGTACCGGGCCGAGCCGCACGCGACGCCGCGGCACCTGAACGAGTACATCTCGCTCGACTACGAGATGGGGTTTATCCAGGACGAGCAGGACGTGATTGACATGGAGATCGAGTGCGTCAAGCACATGTTCAGTCACGTCGAGGCGACGTGTCCGGACGTGCTGGAGAAGTACGGGGTGAAGGTGCCGAAGTTCGACACGATCCCGCGCATCAAGCTCAAGGAAGCGTTCCGGATCCTGATTGACGAGTTCGGCTACAAGCAGGAGGACATCCACGACCTGGATCCGGAGAGCGAGCGGCTGCTCTGCCAGCACTTCGAGAAGACGCACGGTGCGCCGCTGGTGTACGTGAGCCACTACCCGATCGAGAAGCGGCCGATGTACACGATGCCGGACTTCGACGATCCCGGCACGACGCGCTCGTTCGACCTGCTCTACAACGGGCTGGAGATCACCACGGGCAGCCAGCGTATCCACGAATACGGCATGCTCGTGGACAACATGCGCAAATTCGGCCTCAATCCGGACGATTTTTCCGACTACCTGATGACGTTCAAGTACGGCATCCCGCCGCACGGGGGGCTGGCGATCGGCGGCGAGCGGATCACGGCACGGCTGCTCGAGCTGCCCAACATCCGCGAGACGTCGCTGTTCCCGCGCGATCTGAACCGGACGACACCGTAGCGGCACAGGCGAGGTCCCACCCGCGAACAGGTCCGTGCGAACCCGACGCCGCTTCCCTGCCTTCGCAGCCCGCTGCTTTGCGTCTCAAACCCCTCCCTTGGCACGAAAGGTGCATTTCCGTCGCGCCCAAGGGAGGGTCTTATGGACGACAAGAGCACTGCTGCGTTCAACCTGGGAGACGTGCTGGGGGTCTCGGCCTCCGTTCTCGAGGCGATCCCGGGGCCGCTTTTCATCAAGGACACAGGGTCGGTGTATCTGTGGGCGAACCGGGCCTGGGCCGAGCTGATGGGGCTCGATCCGGGCCAGGTCGCCGGCAACCCGGATTCCGCGCTCTTTTCGCCGGAGTTCGCCCTCGCGCACAGTGAGCCCGATCGCCGGGCCCTTTCCACCGGTGCCGCGGCGCAGAAGGTGATTCTGCTTGACGCTCCCGGCCCACCGGACAAGACCCTGCAGGTCACCGTGGCCCCCATCGTGGGGCCGGACGGGCAGGCGGCGGGCGTGGTCGGGATGGCGCGGGAGGTCACCGACCGCACCGGCACGAGCCGGACGTGGGACGAGCGGGTGCGGTACCAGGAGGCAGTGACGCTCTGCACCCGGTCCTTGCTCATGTCGAAGACCTCGGACTCGGCGATGACGGGTTTCCTCCGGCACCTGGGTGAGATCAACAACGTGCACAGCGCGAGCGTGTTTCAGAACTTCCAGGGTGATGAGGGGGCGCTGGCGATGCGGCGCCGGTACAGTTGGACACGCCCCGGCTGCCATCGGACCCATCCGGTTCCGGCGCAGATCCCCTACGCGCCGTGGCTCGTGCGCTGGCACCTGATGCTGTCGGCCGGCCTACCCGTGCAGGGGACTATCGAGACCTTCCCACCCGAGGAGGGGGCCGTGCTGGCGGACGAGGGCATCCGGTCGGTCCTGCTGCTTCCGCTGGCAGTGGGCGGGGAGTTCTGGGGGTGCGTCCGCCTGGCCGAATTCGACGCTCCGCGCGAGTGGGACGACGGGGAGCTGCGCACGCTGTCAATTGCGGCGGAGAGCTTGAGCGCCTTTGTCGTGCGGATGCAGTCCGAGGAAGCGCTGCGCCGCAAGATCGAGGAGCAGGAAGCGTTGTGGGCGGGGACGCCCGATTTCCTGTACATCAAGGACAGGGACTTCGTGTATGTGGCCGGCAACCCGGCCTTTGCCGAGCACGTCGGTGTGCCGTGCGAGCAGATTCCGGGCAAGACGGACTTCGACTTCTTCTCGCCCGAGGAGGTGGGCAAGTTCCGGGACGAAGACCGAGCGGTCATCGAGAGCGGCGAGGCCCTGAGCAACATCGAGGATACGCTTGCGAGCCGGTCCGGCGGGACGATCCAGGTGATCAGCACGAAGGCGCCGCTGCGCGACTCGAACGGCGCGGTGGTCGGCATCATCGGCATCACGCGCGACATCACGGAGCGGTCGGAGCTCGAGCGCCAGGTGCGGCAGGCGCAGAAGATGGAGTCGGTCGGCACGCTGACGGCCGGGATCGCGCATGATTTCAACAACCTGCTGACGGCCATCCTGGGGTTCTCCCACGTCGTGCTGCCGAAGCTGGAGGCGGGCAGCACGATCTACGGTTACGTCGAGCGTATCGCGGGCGCCGGCAAGCGGGCCAAGCACCTCGTGCGGCAGTTGCTGACGTTCAGCCGCCAGGTCGAGGCGGAGAAGCAGCCGGTCTCGCTCACGCCGATCCTCAAGGAGACGCTGAAGTTCCTGCGCAGCTCGCTGCCGGCGAACATCGAGATTGTCTCGTCGCTGCCGGACGAGGCGCCGTGCGTGGAGGCGGACCCGACACAGATGCACCAGGTCATCATGAACCTGTGCGTCAACGCCGCCCACGCCATGGCCGAGGGCGGGACGCTGACGGTGCGGCTGGAGCCCGTCGAGCCGGACGAGTCGTCCTCGCCGGAGAGCGGCGAGGAGGGCGAGCGCGAGTGGGTGCAACTGACGGTGAAAGACACGGGGTGCGGCATGGACGAGGCGACCCTGGCGCGCATGTACGAGCCGTTCTTCACGACCAAGGAAGCCGGCAAGGGGACCGGCCTCGGGCTCTCGACCGTGTATGGCATCGTCAAGGACAGCAACGGGGCGATCGAGGTGGATTCCGCTCCCGGCGAGGGGACCGTGTTCCGCGTTCGGCTTCCGGTGACCCACGCCGCGGCTCGGCCAGAGGACGAATCGCAGACAGAGCAAGCGCGGACGGGCCACGAGACGGTGCTGTTCGTTGATGACGAGCCCGATGTCGTCGAGCTCGGCCGGGCCACGCTTGAGGACGCGGGCTACACGGTCCTGACGGCCTCGGACGGCGAGGAGGCGCTCGCGCTCTACGAGAGCCGGCCCGACGAGATCGCCGTGGTGATGACCGATAAGACGATGCCGCGCATGGGCGGCCCCCAGCTTGCCGGGCGCGTGCTCGGCCTGCGGCCTGACGCGAAGATCGTGCTGTGCAGTGGCCAGACGATGCCGGAGGAAGACCGCCGCCCGGTGGAAGAGGCCGGGGGCACGACCTTGCTCAAGCCGTTCATCCCGACTGAGATCCTCGCCGCCGTCCGAAAGGTGCTGGAGACGTAGGGCCCAAAAGCCTCAGTTCGCCCGGGTCGTGCGCGCGCGAGGCACGCCCTTGCCCCCAGTCTCCCCCGTCACTTGATGATGAGGAATAGGCCGAGGAGGATGAGGACAACGAGCACGAGGCGGCGGAAGAGCACTTGGTCCATCAGGCGATACACGAGCGAGCCGAGCAGCGTGGCGGCTACTACAACGGCGAGCAGGGGCAGGCATCCGGTCAGGATGGCGTCGGTGAGAAGCGGCCGGTCGAGCATCGGGTCGAAGCGATAGAGCAGGAGGCGGGAAATGATGTTGATCGTGCCGAGGAGGGCGAAGTTGCCCTTGATCCGGTCTTTGTCCCAGTCGTGGGCGAGGAAATAGAAGAGCATGGGGGCGCCGCCGACGTTGAACGCGCCTCCGAGGGCGCCGGTGCCCGCGCCGGCGGCGACGGCCCAGGCCGGATGGACTCGCGCACGGCCGCCCTCCCGTCCGAAGAGCATGTGCACGGCCGTGAGCATGACGAGGCCGCCGATGATGCGCCGGATCACCTCGTCGGGGAGCGCCGACAGCACGTACACGCCGAGAGGGACCGCGACGAGGAGGCCCGGGACCATCAGCCGCACGTCGCGGAACCGGACCGCGCGGCGGCACTGCCACAGGATGAGCACTACGTTCGGCAGTAGACAGACGGCCACGAGCGGCACGGCGACCTTCGAGGACATCACCAACGGCAGGAGGCACATCGAGACCTGGCCGAAAGCGAAGCCCAGCGCGCCCTGGGTGAAGGCGGCCAGCGCGATGATGGCCGCGACGATAAGATACTCGGTTGACCAGAATTCAGGCATGCGGGCAATAGTATCACTTTGCCCCTCGTGAGCCACGGTTTTACTGCCCGAGCCAAGTCGCCCGGGCCGGCGGCGGCGCCCGTTCCTGGGGGTCATCTATTCAGGCTTTACAAGTGGGGCGGCTCTCGTATATCTTGTTCAAGCGCGGTCAGCGCGCCTCCACGTGAATTTCGAGACACGACATGGGACACAGCGATAGGAATGTGCCTGAGGCCAGGGAGGAGGCCTTGAGGACAAGGTCTTGAGGACAAGGTCTTGAGGACAAGGTCTTGAGGACAAGGTCTTGAGGACAAGGTCTTGAGGACAAGGTCTTGAGGACAAGGTCTTGAGGACAAGGTCTTGAGGACAAGGAGGAGGCCTTGAAGACAAGGTCTTGAAGACAAGGTCTTGAAGACAAGGTCTTGAAGACAAGGTCTTGAAGACAAGGTCTTGAAGACAAGGTCTTGAAGACAAGGTCTTGAGGACAAGGAGAAGGCCCTGAGGACAGGGAGGAGCCATGAAGATTCTGGATTTCGATTTTGAACCGAAGACGCTGGTGAACAACCCGTCGGACGCCGAGCTGCGCCAGATGTGTCTGCGGCAGGACGGCAAGATCACGCAGTTCGGCAACATCGCGGTGATCTCGCGGGTGCGCAACCGGAGCGCCAAGTTCACCGAGGTCATTTTCGATAAGCTGGACCCCGATGACCGGAACACACTGCGGCAGGCGTTCCAGGCGATCAGCGAGATGACGATGATCCAGATAGACAAGACGATGTGCATGGATGAGCGGTTCAAGAAGGCGTGCCGCATCTACGTGACGGCCAAATACGCGCGCTTGCCGCTGATGTGGGGCAGCACGCTGTTTCCGACCGAAGGCAAGGAGCCGGACTTCATCACCATCGCCTTGCCCGATTGGCGCGAGCGCAGGGTGTACGTGTTTCCCGATCGCGGCATCACGATTGCGCTGGGCACGGACTACAAGGGCGAGATCAAGAAGAGCATGCTCAGGCAGATCATGTACATCGTGAAGCGGGACGGCTGCCTCGGGCTGCACGCGGGGAGCAAGGTGGTGCGCGTCAAGCGGGACGGCGAGCTCGCGGACGTCGGGTTCCTGTTCTTCGGCCTGAGCGGCACGGGCAAGACGTCGCTGTCGTGCCATCACCACTGGCTGCGCTGGCCAGAGGGGGTGGTGATCCGCCAGGACGACGTGGTGATCCTCGAGCCCAGCGGCCGCGCGGCCGGCACCGAGGCGTGCTACTACATCAAGACCGACGGGCTCAAGCCCGACGATCAGCCGCTGCTGTACGCGGCGGCGATCTCGCCCCGCGCCATCCTGGAGAACGTGCGCGTCTTCGGCGAAGATAACGTGGTGGACTTCGACGACGCGTCGCTGACCTCGAACGGCCGGGCGATGGTGAACCGGCACGATATCGCCTTCACGGACGGCTCGATAGACCTCGAGCACGTGCACAACATCGTGTTCATCACGCGGCACTACCACACCGTGCCGCCGGTGATGAAGCTCTCGGCGGAGTGGGGGGCGGCGGCGTTCATGCTCGGCGAGTCGATCGAGACCTCGGCGGGCGACCCGAGCAAGGCGGGGCAATCGAAGCGCGTGGTGGGCACGAACCCGTTCATCGTCGGCAGCGAGGCGGACGAGGGCAACATCTTCCTCGACATCATCCGCAAGGACCCCGACATCCAGTGTTACCTGCTCAACACCGGCTGGGTGGGCGGCGAGCACCGCGGCGTGAAGATCAGCGTCAAGGACAGCGCGCGCATCATCGAGATGATCGCCCGCGGCACGATCACGTGGAAAGAGGACCCGTTCTGGGGCTACGAGGTGCCCGAGGAGGTGCCCGGCCTCGACATGGACCGCTTCGACCTGGAGAATTTCTACAGCCCCGACGAGATCGATGTCGCCCGTCGCGAGCTGCGCGAGGAACGCCGCGAATGGCTCGCCGGCTTCGAGGACCTCAGCCCGGACATCGTCAACGTGTTCGCGGAGTAAGAGGCCCGGGAGCAACAGCCCACTATCGGGTGGCGGCTGCCGTCCTGTCAGTGTGCAGCACGCGGCTGTCCTCCTTCGGGTCTGCCAGACTGCAAGCGACTTATCCCCAATTCGTTACGTGACTCAAACCCCGCCGCTCCTGCGCAGCCGTGGGCTTTTCTTTTTCTGGGATTTTCTGCTTGACAGCGTCGCTCCTCTCGCTCAGGATTGCACCATGATTTGTAATGATCTGGAGATTATTGGCAACTCGACCCTGATATTCCAAACATGACCATTAGCGATGATCGGAGATGAGGCTATGGCAAAGAACGATTACGAGAAGGAGCTAATCCGAAGGCTCGACATTTTGATCGCTTTGGAGCTTGATAGGCCCCGCCCTGACAAAGCGCCTTCTATGACAAAGAAGGTAGAACGTCTACTCGGGTTTGGCCTGAAGCCAGCCGAGGTGGGCCGTGTGTTGGGGAAGACCACGAAATACGTGACGGCGATTACCGCAATGAAGAAGAAGGCTGTGAAGAAGCCAGAACACCAATAAGCAAGGGAGAGTGAAGATGACGAACAGGGACGATCCGGTTTTGGATAGACTGGACAGACTTGTGCGACTTGCCGCCTTGTCCTTGATTGATGGAAAGCCTCGCGGGGACCAGTTTTTGGCCCTATCTAAGGCGGGCTTCCAGCCGAAGGACATCGCTGACATCATTAGCACGACGCCCAATGCTGTGCGTGTTGAGTTGTCGCGGCTGCGGAAGAAAAGAGCGCCACGGCGCACCCGCACGCGAGAGCAGGGAACCGATTGAGTGGATGGCTACGATTTGACATCAGGAGAATGACAACCATGGCGAGGAATATGAAGCTTCGGCCTGAGCAAGATACGGTGGCCCAACTTGAGGCGATCAAGCGATTGCTGGTGCTCTGGCTGGTCAAGAACGGGATCGCCCAGAAGGACGTCGCGGCAGCTCTGGGTTTGGACAACAGCACGGTGTCGCGCATGTTTCCCAAGGGCGTTTTGAAACGCGTGGGCGCTGCAAGCACCTGACGGCAGGCAGCATGCTCTGTCGATCTGTAACTCCGCACTACACCACTTGCCCCAAGGAGATCTCTGAATGGCGACGAATCGGCGACTTCGGAACGCGCTGCTAAAGACGCTGAATGTGACTCCCCAACGTTTGTCGCAAAAGGTGCAGGCGCTCAAGGCCGTTCAACCCATGACGACCGAGGAGGGCACGTACGTCTTGGCACATCAACATCGCCTGGACCTAAGCAAGTACCTTGATGCGGCTATGCTTGCGCGCATTGGTGACATCGTGTCGAAACTCGGAGGCGAGCGGCAGCGTGAGCCGAGATCGTCCACTGCCCGCCCAAGCTCTGGGACCCGTTCTGTCCGCGTGGGTTCGGCGCCACCAGTGGCCGCCGGCATCTTGCCCCCTTCGGTTGCGAAGGACGCGGCCCGAATGAGCGATGTCTACCCCAAGCTTTATGTTCTCGAGAATGCGCTGCGGAGCGTCATACACCGCGTCCTTAAGTCGGCGGTAGGCGACGACTGGTGGCAGAAGTGCGCGCCACCAGCACTGAAGAAAACCGTGGATAGCCGCAAGGCGGGGGAGAGCAAGAAACCATGGCACGGGAGGCGCGGTGCTCATGAAATCTACTACTCAGATTTCAAGGATCTCCGCTGCATCATCATAGGGCAATGGCCGCATTTCCGGGAGATATTCGGCGACCAACATCGCCTGTCGCAACAACTGGACGACCTGGAGCATCCGCGCAACATCGTGGCTCACAACAATCCACTCAAGAAGCGCGACCTTGACCGGCTGAACCTGCATTTCGGCGACCTAATGGATTTGCTTAAAGCGAAGCGTGGTCTGATACCGTAGGTGTGCTCTCACACGCTTGGGAGGTCGCCGTTGCCTTTGGTGGGGAGGGAGGTGCGGCCCATGAGGGAGGCGTCCACGGCGCGGGCGGCTTCGCGGCCCTCGGAGATGGCCCAGACGACGAGGGATTGGCCGCGGCGGGCGTCGCCGGCGGCGAAGATGCCGGGGACGCTGGTGGCATAGCCGTCGCCGGTCGCGATGTTGCCGAGCTCGTCGAGGTCGAGGCCGAGGCGAGCGATGACGTTGCCGGGGCCGGGGCCGAGGTAGCCGAGGGCGAGGAGGACAAGGTCGGCGGGCCATTCGCGCTCGGTGCCCGGGACTTCGCGCATTTCGAGGCCGGGTCCGTCGGCCCGGGGGACAAACTCGACGTTGACGGTACGGAGCGCGGCGACGCCGACGTTCGCGGCGACGCGGCCGTCGTTGGCGACGCGGACGTCCGCTGCGACGAACTCCTTGGTCATGATGCTCCACTCGCGTTGGACGCCCTCTTCGTGCGACGAGCTGGTGCGCAGGCGCATGGGCCAGTAGGGCCAGGGCTGGTGCACGGGGCGGTCCAGCGGCGGCTTGGGCAAGAGCTCGAACTGGGTGACGGATTTGGCGCCGTGGCGGTTGGCGGTGCCGACGCAGTCGCTGCCGGTGTCGCCGCCGCCGATGACGATCACGTGCTTGTCCTTTGCGTCGACGGGCTTGAGCCAGGAGGTCATGGGGCCGCCGGCGACGCGCTGGTTCTGCTGCTCGAGCATCTCCATGGCGAAGTGGATGCCGTCGAGGTCGCGTCCGGGGATCGGGAGGTCGCGCGGCTTGGTGGCGCCGATGCAGACGACGACGGCGTCGAACGCCTTGAGCCCCTCGACGGGCATGGCGGTGCCGATCTCGACGCCGGGCTTGAAGATAATGCCCTCGTCGCGGAGGATGTCGAGGCGACGGTCGAGGACCCATTTCTCCATTTTGAAGTCGGGGATGCCGTAGCGGAGCAGTCCGCCGATGCGGTCGGCGCGCTCGAAGACGGTGACGGTGTGGCCGGCGCGGTTGAGCTGCTGGGCGCATGCGAGGCCGGCCGGGCCTGAGCCGACGACGGCGACGGTTTTGCCGGTGCGCTTTTCGGGCGGCTCGGGCACGATCCAACCTTCGCTGAAGGCGCGCTCGATCACGTCGAGCTCGATCTGCTGGATCGCGATGGCGGGCTCGTTGATGCCGAGGACGCAGGCTTCCTCGCACGGGGCCGGGCAGAGACGGCCGGTGAACTCGGGGAAGTTGTTGGTAGCGTGCAGGCGCCGGGCGGCTTCGCGCCAGCGGCCGTGGTAGACGAGGTCGTTCCAGTCGGGGATGATGTTGCCGAGCGGGCAGCCGACGTGGCAGAAGGGCACGCCGCAATCCATGCAGCGGGCGGCCTGCTCGCGGAGCTTCTCCTCGGGGAATGGCCTGTACACCTCGCGGTAGTCGCGCAGGCGCTCGTCGACGGGGCGCTTCTCGGGCAGCTCGCGCGCGTGCTCCATGAATCCTGTCGGCTTGCCCATGGTGCGCCTATTCCGATTCGATCATTGCTTCTTCGCGCCTGATCTCTTCCCGGGCGAGGCGTTCGAGGGCGCGGCGGTAGTCGGTCGGCATGACTTTGACGAACCGGCCGAGCATCGCGTCCCAGTCGTCGAGGACGGCCCTGGCGCGTGCGCTCTCGGTGTAGCGGTAGTGGTTCTCGACAAGTGCGTGGACGTCGGCGATCTCGCCGGGGTCCTCGAGGCGTTCCAGCTCGACCATCTCGCGGTTGCAGCGGTCGCGGACGAAGTCGCCGGCCTCGTCAAGGACGTAGGCAATGCCGCCGCTCATGCCGGCGGCGAAGTTGCGGCCCGTGTGGCCGAGGACGACGACGCGGCCGCCGGTCATGTATTCGCAGCCGTGGTCGCCGACGCCCTCGACGACGGCGCAGGCGCCGCTGTTGCGCACGCAGAACCGCTCGCCGGCGACGCCGCGGATGTAGGCCTCGCCGCCGGTGGCGCCGTAGAGGGCGACGTTGCCGATGATGATGTTGTCCTCGGCGACGAACGTGGAGCCGTCGGGCGGGCGGATGCTCACCTTGGCGCCGGAGAGGCCCTTGCAGAAGTAGTCGTTGGCGTCGCCGCGGATGTGAATCGTGAGGCCGCGCGCGCCGAAGGCGCAGAAGCTTTGGCCCGCGGAGCCGGTGCAGTTGAGGGTGATGGTGTCGGGCGCGAGGGCCGCCTCGCCGTAGCGGCGCGAGATCTCGCTTGAGAGCATTGTGCCGACGGTGCGGTTGATGTTGCGGATGGGCACGTCGAGCACGACAGTCTCGCGGCGCTCGAGTGCGAGCCGGGCCTGCTCGATGAGGCGGTGGTCGAGGGCGCGTTCGAGGCCGTGGTCCTGCGGCTTCATGCGGTAGGTGCCGATGTGTGGCGGGACGTCGGGCTTGCTGAGGATTTTCGAGAAATCAAGGCCGCGGGCTTTCCAGTGGTCAATGGCCTTGCGGACCTCGAGGCGGTCCACGCGGCCGATCATTTCGTTGACGGTGCGAAAGCCGAGTGCGGCCATGATGCGGCGTAACTCCTCGGCGACGAAGCGGAAGTAATTGACGAGGTGCTCGGGCCGGCCGGCGAATTTCTTGCGCAGCTCCGGGTCCTGGGTCGCGACGCCGCAGGGGCAGGTGTTGAGGTGGCACTTGCGCATCATGACGCAGCCCAGCACGACGAGGGGCGCGGTGGCGAAGCCGTACTCCTCGGCGCCGAGCAGCGCGGCGACGGCCACGTCGCGTCCGGTTTTCATCTGGCCGTCGCACTCGACGATGATACGGCTTCGGAGGTCGTTGAGCACGAGGGTCTGGTGCGTCTCGGCGATGCCGAGCTCCCACGGCAGGCCGGCGTGCTTGACGGACGACTGGGGCGAGGCGCCCGTGCCGCCGTCGTGGCCGCTGATGAGCACGACGTCGGCTTTGCCCTTGGAGACGCCCGCGGCAACGATGCCGACGCCGACCTCGGCGACGAGCTTGACGTTGATGCGCGCGCGTGTGTTCGCATTCTTCAGGTCGTGGATAAGCTGGGCCAGGTCCTCGATCGAGTAGATGTCGTGGTGCGGCGGCGGCGAGATGAGCGGCACGTAGGGTGTCGAGTGCCGCACCTTGGCGATCCACGGATAGACTTTCCCGCCGGGGAGCTGGCCGCCCTCGCCGGGCTTGGCGCCCTGGGCCATCTTGATCTGCAGCTCCTCGGCGTTGACGAGGTAGTTGCTCGTGACGCCGAAGCGGCCCGACGCGACCTGCTTGATCTTGCTCAGGCGCGAGTCGCCGTTCGGGTCGGGCGCGTAGCGCGCGGGATCTTCGCCGCCCTCGCCGCTGTTGCTTTTGGCGCCCAAGCGGTTCATGGCGATCGCGACGGTCTCGTGCGCCTCCTGGCTGATGGAGCCGAAGGACATGGCGCCGGTCTTGAAGCGCTTGACGATCTCGGTCCACGGCTCAACCTCGTCGAGCGGTATGGGTTCTCCGAGCGTTTTGAACTCGAGCAGGCCGCGGAGCGTGCCGAGGCGGTGGCTCTGGTCGTTGACGAGGCGTGCGTAGTCTTTGTAGATCGCGTCGTCGTTGGCGCGCGTGGCGTGCTGGAGCCGGGCGATACTGAGCGGGTTGAACAGGTGGTGTTCGCCGCTGCGCCGCCACTGGTACTGGCCGCCGACGTCGAGGTCGAGCTCGGCGGGCATCCTCACGGGGGGGTAGGCGTGGGCGTGGCGACGGAGGGCTTCGTCGGCGATCATGTCGAGGCCGATGCCGCCGATGCGGGAGGCGGTCCACGTGAAGTACCGGTCGACGACGTCCTGGTTGAGGCCGACGGCCTCGAAGATCTGGGCGCCGCGATAGCCCTGCAGCGTCGAGACGCCCATCTTGGACATGATTTTGAGCAGGCCCTTGCCGCAGGCGGTGATGTAGTTACGCACGGCGGCGTCGGGCTCGAGCCCGTCGAGGAGTCCGGTGCGGAGCAGGTCGGCCAGCGTCTCGAAGGCAAGGTAGGGGTTGACGGCGCAGGCGCCGTAGCCGATCAGCAGCGCGAAGTGCATGGTCTCGCGCGGCTCGCCGCTCTCGACGACCAGGCCGCAGCGGGTGCGCTTGGCCTGGCGGACGAGGTGGTGGTGCACGCCGGCGGTGGCCAGCAGCGCGGGGATCGGCGCGTGCTGCTCGTCCACGCAGCGGTCGGAAAGGATGAGGATGGCGCGGCCGTCGTCCACGGCGCGTTCGGCCGCGGCGCAAAGCTCCTGCATCGCCCGTTCGAGCGCCCGTTCGCCCTCGGCCACGTTGAAGAGCGTCGGCAGAGTGATCGCGCGGATGTCGCCGACGTCAATCGTACGGATGCGTTCGAGCGCCTCGTTTGTCAGGATGGGCTGCTGGAGTCGGAGTTGGTGGCAGTGCTTCGGCGTCTCCTCGAACAGGTCCTGCTCGGCGCCGACGAGGCTGATCAGCGAGGTGACGAGCTCCTCGCGGATGGCGTCGAGCGGCGGGTTGGTCACCTGGGCGAAGAGCTGCTTGAAGTAGTTGTAGAGGAGCTGCGGCCGGTCGGAGAGCACTGCGAGCGGCGCGTCGTTGCCCATCGAGCCAATGGGCTCCTTGGCTTTCTGGGCCATGGGGCCGAGGATGATCTTGAGATCCTCGAGCGTGTAGCCGAACGCGCGCTGGAGGCGGAGGAGCTCGTCGGGCGAGATTGCCTGCGTGCTCTCGGTTTTGGGCAGGTTGTCGAGGCGGACCATGTGTGTGTTGAGCCAGGCACGATAGGGCTGGCGCGCAGCCATCTCGTGCTTGATCTCTTCGTCGTCCACGATGCGGCCCTGCTCGGTGTCGACGAGGAACATGCGGCCGGGCTGGAGGCGGCCCTTCATGAGGACGTTCGCGGGATCAATGTCGAGGACGCCGGTCTCGGAGGCCATCACGACCAAGCCATCCCTGGTCACGAGGTAGCGCGAGGGGCGCAGGCCGTTGCGGTCGAGCACGGCGCCGATGCACTTGCCGTCGGTGAACGGGATCGAGGCGGGGCCGTCCCATGGCTCCTGAAGGCAGGCGTGGTATTCGTAGAAGGCCTTCTTCTCGTCGCTCATCGTCTTGTGGTTCTGCCACGCCTCCGGGATGAGCATCATGACGGCGTGCGGCAGCGAGCGGCCGGTGTGGTAGAGCAGCTCGATGGCGTTGTCGAGGATGGCCGAGTCGCTCGCGCCCGGGGTGAGGATCGGGAAGAGCTTGGGCATGTCGTCGCCGAAGAGCGGCGACTCGAACAGCGCCTGGCGGGCCGTCATCCAGTTGATGTTGCCGCGCAGGGTGTTGATCTCGCCGTTGTGGCAGAGGAACCGGAAGGGCTGCGCGAGGTCCCACGTCGGGAACGTGTTGGTCGAGTAGCGCTGGTGCACGAGGGCGATGCCGGTTTCCATCGCGGGGTCGTTCACATCGGGGTAGTAGGTGGCGAACTGGGTCGCGAGCAGCAGGCCCTTGTAGTTGATCGTCCGGCACGAGAGGCTCGGGACGTAGAACATCGCCCTCTCGGGCAGGTCGGAGTCGCGCACGGCAAGCTCGAGCACCTTGCGGATGACGTAGAGCTTGCGCTCGAACTGGGCGGCGTCGGCGACGCCCTTTCCGCGGCCGATGAAGACCTGGCGAACGACGGGCTCGACGACCTTGGCCGTCTCGCCGATGGGTGTGTTGTCCGTGGGCACGTCGCGCCAGCCGAGGAGGTCCTGGCCCTCGCGGCGGACGACGTCCTCGATGAGGCCGGTGCAGTACTCGCGCTGGGCGTCGTCCCGGGGGAGGAAGACCATGCCGACGCCGTACTCGCCGGGATCGGGCAGCGGGAATCCGGTTACGTTGCGGAAGAACTCGTGAGGTATCTGCATCAGCAGGCCGGCGCCGTCGCCTGTGTTGGGGTCGCTGCCGGCGGCGCCTCGGTGTGTGAGGTTCACGAGGATTTCGAGGGCGTTCTCGATGATGGTATGGGAGCTCTCGCCGTCGAGCCGGCAGACGAAGCCGACGCCGCACGCATCCCGTTCGTAGGACGGGTCATAGAGGCCCTGCTTTGCCGGGCGCGCTGGACGTGTTCTCTGGCGATTCACCGCTTCGTTCTCTGACCGTGCTCTTTTCAGGGACCTTTTACCTGTGCAACAAGAACTCCACGCATTGCGTGCCCGGGAAAGCGCCTCGTCTGTTGCATCCCAGAGCGAAACGCGCTACCGGGCAGCCGATCTGCCGCAATGCGGGATGATCCCGGATGCCCCGCGCAGTCCGGCTCACATGCTCCGCAGTCGTTTTCGTTTCGCACATGGAGGCGGGCGGTGCTCAGAAGACCGGCATACGGGGCTGGGTGCGTGTCGATCTAATCTAAGCGCAGTGGAAGTATTCGTCAACGAGCTTTTGGATTTCCTCGCCTTTGCCGTAGAACCGCTCGCTGAGGTCCTTGTCGTCGTAGCTCTTGAGGGTTTTCACCAGGCCGTCAATGACGACGGGAGAGAAAACGCCGTCACGCTCGTAGATCGCGCGGTCCTTGAGCAGGCAATCGGCGGACTCCCAGCACGAGGTAGGCAACTGGGGTAGCGTGTCCTGGATCTGCTTGTGCTCGTGCGCAAAGATGTTTACGTTGACATAGTATTTCTTGGCGACTTCGAGGGCGTTTTTCATCTCCAGCCCGTGCCGCGCGGCGACGGCAAGCCCGGCCAAGAGGAAATAGACGTTCGCCGAGCCGTCGGGGCAGCGGAACTCGACTGTCTGGCTGTCGCTGAAGTCCGCCAGTTCGGACTGCTCCAGCGGGTTGGCGTGCTTGACCATGTCGCGCACACCGGTCCAGCCCAGAGGCACGCGCACGAGCACCGAGCGGTTCCGGTCGCCCCAGCACACGTTGGTTGGCGCTTCCTGGTGCGGGACGAGCCGCAGGAATGAGGTGGGGACGGTGTTGCCGAACGCGGTGAGTGACCTCGCCAGCGTGAGGTAGCCGGCGATGACCTTTCGTGCCACGTCACTGAGGCCGTCCTTGTCGACCATCATGTTGACGCCGTCTTTCATCAAGCGGGTGTGAATGTGCAGGCCGCTGCCGGCGTGGCCGACGACGATTTTGGGCGCAAAGCTGATCGCCACGCCGTACTTCCTGCCGAGCATCCTCAGGGCCCACTTGGCGATGACGATTTGGTCGGCGGCGTCCTCGATGGGCCTGGGAAGGAACTCGAGTTCGTGCTGTTCCATCTCGTGGTCTTCGGTCCGGATGTTGCCGACCTCGGAGTGAGCGTACTTGATCGTCCCGTTGGCCTGGGCGATGGCCTGCATGGCCTCGTAGCGCAACTGCTCCCAGTTGGAGAACGGGGACGATTCGTGATAGCCCTTCTGGGTCGGGGTCGGGTAGAGCTCGTCCTTGCGATGCAGGATGTAATACTCGAGCTCGCCGAGTGCTTCGAGACTCATCCCGGTGCTCTTTTTGAGGGCTTCGTGGGCGTTCCGGACCGTGTTTTCGGGCGAGCTTGACAGGGGCGTGCCCTCCTTCGTGTAGTACGAGCACATGACGTCCACGGTGGGGATGGCGGCGAACGGGTTGACGTAGGCGGTCTTGTAGCGCGGCACGACATACAGGTCGCTCGAGGCCGCGTCAATGTATGTGAAGAGGCTCGAGCCGTCCACGCGCTCGCCGGCCGACAGCAATCGGTCGAGCTGGGCCTTGCCGGTGATGATGAAGTTCAGGGTCTTGAGGCGGCCGTCTCCGGCGACGTAGCGGAAGTTGATCGTTTCGATGCCGTTGCCTTCGATGAAGTCAATGAGGTCCTTTTTGGTGAACTCTTCCGCCGGTTTCCCGAGATACTGGACGATCTTGTTCGGATTGAGCGCAACGCGGGTGTCTTTCATCGGTCTGTTGCCTCCTTCACTCTGACTTGCGGCAAGGCGATCCGCCGGCTTCATGTTGGTTGCTCGCTCGACAAGTGGTTCGCTTCAGGGCCGGCGGATAATAGGCGGCGCCACAGGCCGTGTCAAGCGGATGGTGCACGGGGCCGACGTCCGCGGGGTCCGTTCGCGCCGCTGCTCATGGGGGCCTGCTTGCGGGGGACGGCTGGATATCTCTGCCGTTTGCGCGCGGGCGTCGTCCCTAGGATCTTCTCACACAGGGCCTTCGCTCTCAGAACACATCCTCGCTGTCGGATGCACCCGTCTACAGACTGCCGAAGAAGGCGCATGCAGGCGAGAATGACAAGGCCAGGGGCGCCGGGACCGCAACCGACTCTCTTAAAAGTAGCATTGTGGGACCCTCGGAGCAAGCGCTTTCGCGAGGGAACGCCGCTTCAGCTACCGAGGAAGGTGGCAAGGCACAGATATGCTTTCGTTCGGGCCTTGAGGGAAAACGGGCGGGACAGCTGAATTACTGAGGCAGCAAGCGTCTGTTCGCGGTAAGAATTGTCAGCCCTGTGGCCTGGAAGTCCGCATCATCTGTGACTAGAGCGAGATTCTTGTCTTTGCAGATCTCAGCGATCATTTGATCGTTGAAGTCAGACTGCCCCTTCCCATAATGCGCCAGGAGCGCTTCCAGGTCGACATCTGAGAATCCAGAGTTACAGCAGTTGCACTGCCGGATGATTCTCCTGACGTTGTGAGCGATATCTTGAGCCACTGGCCGGAAGGCTGCGCTGGCTCTGAAGTCCTTGAACTTCGCCGGCTTCGGGTCGCTCTGGTTGTACTCCCACCTGGCATATGTGTTGACGAACTCCGAGACCACGAGAACGTCGATGAAGATTGAGCAGCCCGCACTTCGCATGTCGCGGAGGCGGGCTGAGTAGACGGCAGAGCGATTCCGGGCATGGGACAATGCACCATAGACCGACAACCAGACGTTCGTATCCAGGAACAGGTGATCGGCAGACGAGAACGAGTGCTTTCTGATGTCGATCACGCCGCTAGTCGTCATCGCCGAGCACCTCGTCTGTCGCAGTGCGGAAGCGTTCTGGATCTCTGAAGTACTCCTTTGCCCGATCTACGGACCGCTTCAGAGTGGCCAGGTCCTCCGGCGACGCATCCTGAACTGTCAGACGGGCCCGGAGTTCATCCGCCGAGATTCTCCCATCGTAGAGTCGGCCAATCGCGGCGTTGACGAACGCAGATGTGAGGTCCTCAACGCCTTCAAAGGAGATCACAACATCTCTGCCGGCCGCAAGCGCGTCACTGATGGCCTCGTAGACCTTGGCACCGTCCTCAGACGCCACGCACAAGCCACTCCCTACGATGCCCGTGAGACTGATGAGCTGCTTTTCTGCCATGGCATCCCGCCTTTCGGTTTTAGAAGATGCTGTTGGGATCCAGTTCGCTACTGAGGCAGTACGAGCGCGTGTCCGACGTCCTCACCTCGATTGTTACAGCTGTTCCCGGGAAATGGCAAGGCAACTCTCTGCTGTAGAGCGAGCTGCCCTGCGATAGTTGCCAGAAGCCAAGATCGGACACAACGATCAGCCGGCCGCCGTTAAGGGCGACGAATTCCTTGATCAGCTGTAGGCCGAGCCCGCCCGGTCTACCCCGGCGTGTCGTATTGCCCGAAACCGCCCAGTCAAGCGCATGTATGGGTGGCAGCTCAACACCGAGCGAGCGGCGGATATTTTCCCTGATACCGATTCCCATGTCAGCAATCGTGAAGTCAAGGCGAGCTTTCTTCGGGAAGTGTTGACCACAGGCGAAGACCCCGTGGCGCGTGTAGGAGTGCTCGACGGCGTTCTCGAACACCTCGAACAGGCTTTCTCTGAACCGCCTGAGCAATGCAGCGGTCATCGTGGGCAGACCCCGGCTTCCCTGCTTGAAGTGCTCCAGGACGTACGCCTGGAACTCCTCGAACCCGCTTCGATCCGCCTCGAAGCGCCTGAACTTGATGGTCGTGTCATACGTGTCTGCGAGCGGGTCGACATTGAAAAGCTTCAGGAAATGGTTTTTGCGCATGATCGTCCTAGGCGATCCCGCAAGGCCTGACTGACTGACTGATGCGCCCTTGTCGCGGCACCGGCGAAGGACCCCTCCGAGGGGAGCGCACATGTTCGCGTCGAGCCACGTCACATTCGACATGTCTAGGTTGTACTCTGCACAGTCCTCAGCGTCGAGATCACGAGCCAGCTCCGCCAGGCGCTGAAACCCTGTGAAGCGAGTGCGAATCTGTCCCAGGGCCAACCTCATGCGGTTGCCTCCGAAAGAGAACAAGCGCGACAGGCGAAGCGACGTGCGATGGTGTCGCCTGGCACGCTAGTTCGTCAAGTGATTCTTGTGAGACCCCGAACTGCTTCTCGGCAAGGCGTGTCAGTCGCTCTGCATGGGCGGCGGAGAGGCGGAGCAACAGCGCCGGCTTCTGTTCGGGCAGTCTTTGCGGGGCGGTGCGCTGGTAGAGAGGCCCCGCTCACACCTTGAACTTGCGGCCTTCGTCGAGCATGGTGAGGTAGTTCTGGAGGGGGACGTAGTTGGCGATGCTGTTGCCGGAGCCGAGGCAGTAGCCGCCGCCGGGGAGGCACTTGTCGAGGGTGTCGCGGACACGGGCCCGGATCTGCTGCTCGTCGGCGCGGCAGAGGAAGTCCACGTCGATGCCGCCGAGGAGGGCGATGCGGTCGCCGTAGAGTTCGTTGGCGTCGACGACGGGCTCGATGACGTCCTCGAAGGAATGGCGGGCGTCTATGCCGACGTTGTTGAGGAGGTCGTCCATGATGGACCGGATGTCGCCGCAGGAGTGGAGGGCGTAGGGGCGACCGGCCTCGTGCGAAAGGCGGGCCATGAGGGCGTGGCCGGGCAGGACGAACGCGCGGAGGTCGTCGGGGCTAATGAGCGGGCCGGTGCGGAAGCCCATGTCGTCGCTTCCCCAGGTCATTTTGACGCGGTCGAACTGGAGCATGCGTTTGATGACGACCTCGTACATGCTGATGAGGCGGTCGCTGACGGCCTTGACGAGGTCGCGCTGCTCGTAGAGGGCGAAGCACAGGG
>Ga0180432_10003020_pt1 | contig 24515 bp, 36 predicted proteins | sample SS_ome_10_FD_132414 | JGI IMG/M metagenome (GOLD analysis project Ga0180432, IMG submission 132414) | Hypersaline lake sediment archaeal communities from the Salton Sea, California, USA - SS_1_MS_2 metaG | ecosystem: Environmental > Aquatic > Non-marine Saline and Alkaline > Hypersaline >... | reverse complement strand
TTGATTATTGCACCTAACACAAACTCAGATGAGTTTGTGGGATAAAAAAATTGCACATTAAAGCACAAGGTTTAAACCTGTGCAATTATTTTATAAAAAGAGGATGAAAAAATTAACTGATATTAAAGACTTGAAGCTTATGGCTAACACTGTCCGCCAGGATATTATCAGGATGTTGGTCAAGGCTGGTTCTGGTCACTCTGCAGGCCCGCTGGGCATGGCTGATGTTTTCACAGCGTTATACTTTAATGTTCTTAAGCAGGATCCAAAAAAACCATTGGCTCCTAATAGAGACAGGTTGATTCTTTCTAATGGTCATATTGTTCCTGTTCGTTATGCTGCAATGGCAAGGGCAGGTTATTTTCCTGTCAGTGAATTGTCAACTTTAAGAAAATATGGGTCTAGATTGCAGGGCCATCCTAGCAGAAGATGGTTTCCTGCTATGGAAGCTGCTACAGGAAGCTTGGGCCAGGGTGTCTGTCTTGCAGTTGGCATGGCGTTAGCAGCAAAGCTTGACAAGAAAAAACATCATATTTACTGTGTGACTAGTGATGGCGAGCATGATGAGGGCAGCACTTGGGAAGCGATTAATGCTGCAAGCAAGTACAAATTAGATAATTTGATTTTCATACTTGATAGGAATCATATCCAGATTTGTGGTTATACATACAATGTCTGGCCCTTGGAGCCGTTAAAGGCAAAATACAAGGCATTTAATTGGAATGTTATTTCAATCAATGGCAATGATTTTAAGCAGATTCTTAATGCAGTAAAGAAAGCAAAAAAATCCAAGAAACCAATTATAATAATTGCTAATGTTATTCCTGGTAAAGGTGTTTCATTTATGGAAAACAAGTATGAGTGGCATGGCAAGGCTCCTGATGAAAAGCAGGCAGAAAAAGCTTTGTCAGAATTAATTGAAGCGAGGGCTAAGATAAGATGAAGTCAACAAGAGATGGTTATGGTGAAGTGATTGTTGAGTTGGCTAAAAAGAACAAGAATATTGTAGCTCTTAGTGCAGATTTAACGCCTAGTGTAAGGTTAGATGCTTTTGCAAAGAAATTTCCTAAGAGATTTTTCCAGGCAGGTGTTGCAGAGGCTAATATGATTGGCATGGCTGTTGGTCTTGCTTTAGAAGGTAAGATTCCTTTTGTGTCTAGTTTTGCTGTTTTTGTTCCTAATCGCTGCTTGGATCACATTAGGCAGAGTGTTTGTTACACTAATGCTAATGTAAAGATTGTCTCTACTCATGCTGGGATGATTACAGGTCCTGATGGTGCTACTCATCAGGCTCTGGAAGATATTGCTGTCATGCGTGCTCTTCCTGACATGACTGTTATTGTTCCTTGTGATTATGACCAGGCAAAAAAAGCAATAACTGCTGTTGCCAAGCATAAGGGTCCTGTTTATGTTAGGTTGACTAGGCCTAAGACTCCTGACCTTCCTAAGCAGTCTTTCAAGATTGGCAAGGCTAATGTCTTGAGAAAAGGAAAGAATGTCACGATTATTGCCTGTGGTCCTGTTGTTTATGAATCTTTAGAAGCTGGAAAGAAAGTCAATGCTACTGTTATTAATTGCCACACAATAAAGCCTTTGGATAAAGCAACTATTCTGAAGTATGCAAAGAAATCAAAAAAGATTGTCACTGTTGAAGACCATCAGATAAGGGGCGGCTTAGGCGGTGCAATAGCAGAATTATTAGGTGAAAACCATCCTGTTAAGTTGAAAAGAATTGGTGCAGATGGTTTTGGTGAGTCTGGTTCTGAAAAGGATTTAATGAAGAAGTTTGGATTGACTGTTTCTAATATTGTGAAATATTGCAGATTGAATTGATATTGTCTGGAAATAATTAAAATTGTAAATAAGAAATTTAGTTTTGTGCTGCTCTTGTTACATATCCGTATTGGCTCTGTGTGTATGTGAATGGCCTTACATACTGTGCCGGTGCCTGTATCTCTCCTATCAGTACTATGTCATCACTTGGTCTTGGGTCATTGTCATTCTTTGGTTCTTTTGTTATGATTACATAATCATACCCATCAAGGTATGTTGTTATCTTGTATGTCAGTGCTCCTACTCCGCCGAATATTGCCTTGAAAACTCCAAGGCTTGTCCTGTATCCGGTGCTTGAGGAATATAGCCATGCTTCGTATACTGTGTTGTCATTGTATGAAGGCGCAATATCTTTTGTGCTGATTATTACTTCTCCTACTGCATTTGATCTTGATTGTGAACTGTAGATTCTTGCTGTTCCTCTTGGCGCGTATGGAGGGTATCCTCTTTCATATTCTTCCCAGCCTCCTGGTGGTGCCAGGTATACTGTCTGGTCTATTCTGTATGGTATGCTTCTTTGCTGTGCTCTTACATCGAGGTTTGTTACTCTGTCAATTCCGCCTCTTAGTGGGTCTGTGTATATGGAGTATGTGTATGGGTAGTCTGATTTGTAGTATGGGTCATATCCTTGCAAAGAGTGCCCGTATATTTGTTCTTTAGAGCCGTCTGTTTGGCTTTTCAGTACATCGCCGTAATCAACTATCTGCGTGTAAGGGTTATATGCTTCTACTATTGCTATGGCTGATAAGAACGCCATTACTGCAATTCCGAACATGATTATTTTTTTCATCTTATCAAGTCAAAGTACCTGTCGTAATATGATTGTGCACTTACAGGAGCCTCTGTTTTTCTTATTAATGGAATCTCTCCTAATAATACCACATCTCCTTGTGGTCCTTTTTGTCTCTCTGGAAAGTTCTCTTTTGTAACCATCACAAATTCATATGGGTATAAGTCATTTGCTATTTCAAATTGCAGCGTGTTTAGCTGGCCTATTCCTGGGGGTATTATTCTTCCTATTGAAAGTGCAAATCCTGTGTCTTCATCTACAAGATATGCTTCATATATTTCATATGGCTCTAGTTCTGGAAGGTATCCTACTCTTAGGTATATTGTTGATCTTGGCATGTATGAGTGCTGTGTTTTTTGGCTGTCCCTGTTTGTCACGATTCTTACTGCTCCTGATGGCTGTCTTGGTAATAGCACGCTTCCCTGGTCATATGATGGTGCCTCTATAGGTATCAGGTCTACGAATTCATCTAGTATCGGGTATCCCCTTACTCTTGGGTCATAGTTTCTTGTTGCCTGAGGATTCCTGCCTTGTATTATCCATTCATTGTATGGCAGGTTTGAGTCTATTGATGTTGAGCCCTTGAATCCCCCTATTGTCTGTCTGGAGTTTGTTGCGTATTTTATTCCTGTCCAGCCGACTGGCCTGACAAACTGGTCTCCGAAGTATATGTCTCTTTTCTTTTCAGCAGAGAAAGTGTCTTTTTTGAAAGGCAGTGTCCATTGCTCTGCTGCAACAGACAAAGCTAGTATTGAGACAAATATGAGAATCACTAGTAATTTTGCTGTTCGCATTAGTTAACCTCTTTTCTTTCTTTATTATTATATAATTCCTTTATAAACTTTATGTTTTTTTTCAGTAGTAGAAAACTTTAAAATATGCCTTTAAATAGGGGCCTTCTTGTGCCTTTGCCGTATACTTGTGTTGCTTTTGTAATTACACAGCTTTTTATACTTTGATTTCTTAGTTTTTATATATGAATATTGCAGATATTGTTTCAGATAAAAATTGGGGCTTGTTTTCTGAACCTGTGGTTTTTCCCAGTCTTGAGTCTGAAGGTGATAACATTTATGCCCCTTGTGTATTGCTCGAGGGCAGCAGGTTTAAGATGTGGTATGGGGGGCAGGGAAAGGATGGCCATGACAGGATTCATTATGCAGCGTCAAGCAATGGTGTTGATTGGGTGAAGAAGGGTGTTGTATTGGACAATAAAGATTCTTTGCATGTCAATGATCCTTCTGTTGTTTTGGTAGACAACACGTATTACATGTATTATAGCAGGGCGCATAAGAAAGATACAGAATGCAGGATATGTCTGGCAACTTCTGTTGATGGCATTGATTGGCAAAAAAGAGGAGAAGTGCTTGGCGTCAGTGATAGATCCTGGGATTCGCTTGAGGTTGCAAGACCTAGTGTTATTTATGAAGACAAAGTATTTAAGCTGTGGTATGACGGTTCTGATGGAAAAGACAGGCATGCGGGTTATGCAGTGTCTGAGGATGGGTTAAATTTCAAGAAGCACAATGATTATGTTTTGGATTCTGTCGGCGCAGTCAATGTGAATCGTGTAGGTGATAAGTATCTCATGCTTTTTGAGAGCAGAGAAGGAACATGGTGTGCTGTGGGAGATGATGAGCGCAAGTTTAACAGCAAGCATTTGTTGATTGGCAGGTCTGGTTCAGTGCATGATGTTTTTGGCCATGTAACGCCTTTTCTTTTGCAGGGTGCAGACAGGATTGCTATATTTTTAGGAATGGCAGCATCAAAACAATGGTGCAATAACAGAATTGGGCTTGCAGCATTCACAGTTCAAACTCATCAATAAAACCAAGAATTAATTTATACTTTTCCAGGAATTTGAATCCCCTGTCTGTGAGTGTTATGAATTTCTTTCCTTTCTTGTCCTTTATTTCTTTTACTAATCCTTTTGACAATAATTCTTTGTAATATTCTGTGAAGCTTTGCGAGGACAGGTTAGAGTATCTAAGCAAGGGTGTTGGTTTTACTGAATTGTGATTATCACTTATAATTTTTAGTATATCGTGAATCACCTCTATCCTGTCTCGTTTTCTCATTGGCCTTCAAGTTTATTTTGTCCACTTGGACACTTTATAGTAGATTATGCCGAATAATGCAATTGATATCACTTCAAGAGCTATTCTTATCTCAAATCCAAGAACTCTTCCAGGAACCACCAGTATGAGGCTGATGATCCAGAACGCGAACATGAGGAAGTAAAGCAGGGCTGTTCTTGAGAATTTTGCTTTCTTGCTGCGTAAGACCAGGCTTAATACTATTGCAACGACAAGAAGAACTGCTTGTGTTATCAGGAATATTGGGGGTGATAGTGCTGCTGCAACTGCTATCAGGACTGCGAGTATGTTTGCTGCAATGAAAAAATCCCTGCTTGAGAATCTTTTCCAGATTGTTGAGTAAATCAGGAAAAGAAGGGCCATTGTGCTGAAGTATGCTGTAAACAGTATCATTATAGGCATCATTGCCCCTCTTGGTATGTATATGGTGCCAATCCATCTGTCAGTCATTCTTATCAGGCTGAAGATGAATCTAAAGACATACGCTAGCCCAAAAAACAGAAAAGTGTTCCTGAAATAGGATATTCCTTTATGTTTTGTCAAATCATAGATTTCTTTTGTCTTGAAGTATATCAAGAAGCAAAGAAACAACACAATCAAGGTATATATCAGTTCTGTCGCGAACCATATTGGATTATGGAACATTGGAGGCATGTTATCACCTATTCATTGCAGGTATTTAAAGCTTTATAAAAACTGTGGACGTTAAGTGCACCTGTTCACTTTACGTCCATCTTATTTATAAAGGGGAGGGGCTAAAACAGGTATGATGAAGGCACAGAAGCTTATTCAGTTAGATAACGTATGGAAGGTTTACAAGATGGGGCAGGTTAAGGTCCCTGCTTTGAGGGGTGTTAATATTGACATCAATAAAGGTGATTTTGTTGCCATCATTGGAGCCTCTGGCTCTGGAAAGTCTACCATAATGAATTTGATTGGCTGCCTGGACATGCCTACCAAGGGAAGAGTGTTGCTGAAATCGCAGGACGTCTCAAGCCTTGACGAATCTGACTTGGCTTCCAAGAGGGGGAACACGATTGGTTTTGTTTTTCAGCAGTATAACTTGATTCCTTCTATGACTGCTTTTGATAATGTTCTTTTGCCTATGGATTTTCAGGAGATTAATGGCAGTGCTGCTAATGAAAGGGCAAAGAAACTGCTTTCTATTGTTGGCTTGAGTGACAAGATGTTTAACAAGCCCACTCAGTTGTCTGGTGGTGAGCAGCAGAGGGTCTCTATTGCGAGGAGTCTTGCGTGTGATCCTGAGATCATTCTTGCTGACGAGCCTACTGGTGCCTTGGACAGCGTCACAGGCAAGGAAATTTTGAATATGCTTTATGAATTATGGAGGCAGGACGGCAAGACAATCATCATAGTCACGCATGATTTGAGTCTTGCGAAATATGCGCGCACGATTATCGAGCTTAAGGATGGTCAGGTTCTTAAGGCGTATCAAAATAAAAACATGATTGTGAGGAGGAGAAAAAAATGAAGTCAAGAATAATGTTAAGTTTGTTGATTATTATTGCAGTGAGTATGTTTGCATCTGCAGTCTCTGCTGCTGACGTGCTTACAGTGAGCCTGGTTAATCAGGATCCTGACCCTGCAATTGCAGGTGATATTTTGGAGGTGCGGATTGGTGTGGAGAACACAGAAGGCATTGTCTCTGAAAATGCAGTGCTTGAACTTGAGGACCAGTATCCATTCAGCATGGTTCCTGGCGAGAGTGCTGTAAAGAAGATAGGCACTCTGGGCTCTTATCAGACAGGTGATAATTATAAGATTATTAAGTTCAGGATTAATGTTGACAGGGATGCTCCTGCAGGAACATATGATTTGGTTTTCTGGCAGTATCAGGAGGGCCAGAAAGAGGCTGCAGGAATCAGGAAGACTGTGAGTGTTGATGTGAAAGGAAAAGAGGGTGCTGAGGTAATTTATATTGACAAGACTGATTTGGTTCCTGGAATCCAGACTGACATGAAGTTTGTGATAACTAATCTTGGTTCTGCTCCTTTGAAGGATCTTTCTTTTTCCTGGGAAAATGCAGACAGCATAATCCTTCCTGTTGGTTCTGACAATACAAAATATATCAAGTACATTGATGTTGAGGAGTCTGCAGAGCTTGACTACAAGGTTGTTGCTGACTCTAATGCAGAGCCTGGCTTGTACAAGCTTGACCTTTCTTTGAAATATGAGGATCCTTTGACAGGAGAAGATGAAGAGATAAGCACTATTGCTGGTGTTTATGTCGGCGGAGAGACTGATTTTGATGTTGCTTTTTCAGAGAGCTCTTCTGGAGAGACCTCTTTCAGCATCGCTAACATAGGAAGCAATCCTGCTTTTTCAGTTTCAGTGATAATTCCTGCGCAGGATGGCTGGAGAGTCTCTGGTTCTAACTCTGTTATTATTGGAAACTTGAATAAGGGTGATTACACTGTTGCTAGTTTTGCTTTGCAGCAGGGTGGTGGTGCTGGAATGATGCCGCCTTCAGTTGATTTCACCCAGATGAGTGATGAGGAAAGGCAGCAGCTTAGGGAGCAGCGCACTTCGCAGTCAAAGCAGACTGTTATTGTTGAGATTGCTTATACAGATACAAAAGGAAGCAGGAAAATTATTGAAAAAGAGGTTGCAATTAATCCTTCTGCAATGATGTCTTCAACAGTTTCTGCAGATGGTACCACAACAACAATCAGGAACGGTTTCAGGGGCAGAATGACACAGCAGACCAGTTTCTGGTCGCAGTACAAGTGGTACATCATTGGAATTGCAGCAGTAGTGGTGCTGTTATTCCTGTATAAAAAGTATAAGAGAAAAAAATTAGAGAATCCTAAGTTCAAGCTGGGCAGTTTGTTCAAGAGAAAGAAATGAAACTGACTAAATGTCTGCGGCATGCATTCAATCTTGTAGTGAACAGTCGGCTCAGGAGCTGGCTCACCATAATAGGTATTGTTATAGGTGTGGCTGCAGTCATTGCTATTATCTCGTTAGGAACCGGCATGCAGCAGGAGATGAATGCGCGGATGAGCGGTTTGGGAGGAGATATCCTGACGCTTTCTGCAGGATTTTCTAGGGGCTTTAGTATGTTTGGCGGCCGCGGTCCTGGCGGTCCTGCGGGTTCTTCTGGAGGCGGTTCTGGCGGCGCGCAGACGATTGGAGAGGAGATTGAGCTTGACAGGGCAGATTTGCAGGCACTAAAAGGAATCCCTGACCTTGCATTAATCGATACCAGGATAAGGGGCAGTGTTGATGTTTCTTATCTTGGAAAGTCTGGTTCTGTTTCCTTGACAGGTGTTGACCAGAAAGTCTGGTCTAAGATCACGACAGAGGAGATTCGGGACGGCAGGCTTCTTGACTCTGCTGACCAGAATGTTATTGTTATTGGTGCAAGGCTTGCTGATTCTTATTTTGACCAGCCTCTTGGCTTGAACAAGATGCTTACTATTGAGGATAGTGCTTTTCGTGTTGTTGGTATTCTTGATGATTCAAGCAACAGCATCTATATGCCTATACAGATGGCTTACCAGGTTCTTGATGACAAGGAGAATGATGTTTATGATACTATTATCATCAAGATAAAAAATGAGGAAGAGCTGGATGCTGTGATTGAGAAGATTGAGAAAAAGTTGATGATGGCTAGGCATGTTTCTGAGAAAGACAAGGATTTTTCTATATCCTCAAGCAAGAAGATGATGGAAACAAGGACAGAGATGATGTCTTCCATGAATGTTTTCTTGATTGCGATTGCTGCTGTTTCTTTGATTGTTGGTGCTATTGGCATTGCTAATACCATGTTTACCTCTGTTCTTGAGAAGACAAAGGAGATTGGTGTGATGAAGGCTATTGGCGCCAAGAACAGGGATATAATGAAGATTTTCCTTATGAATGCTGCAATAATAGGTCTTATTGGAGGCATTCTGGGCATTATTGCAGGGATTATTCTGTCTGGTGCCCTGCCTACCTTGATGGGTGGAGAAGTGGGGATGTTCAGGAGCGGTACTGTTGTTTCCCTGAATTCTGTCCTGCTGGCACTGGGGGTATCTCTTGGTGTTGGTTTGATTGCAGGAGCTGTTCCTGCTTACAAGGCCTCCAAGCTGAAGCCTGTAGATGCATTAAGGTACGAATAATTATTCTCGGTAAAATCAGCGATTAGAAAAGTTTATATACTTATTTCACCTTGTTATTCTTAGTCGATTTCTCCACTGGATATTCAAGCTAGTGTTCTTTCCTATTTATTATAAGAAAACCAATAAGAGGTGAAAGGTAAATGGCTAAGAAGAAAAAAGCTGCAACTAAAAAGAAAAAATAAAGTGGAGGTAAGCTCAAATGAAACTGCACCTTATGAGTGATTGGGACGACGATGAGGAATATCAAGATGAAGACTATGACTTTGATTAGTCTGCTTTGATTTTTTTCTTTTTTTTCCCAAACTTTTTTATACTGTCTTGTTCTTCTTTTTGTTTATGGGTGAAGGGTTGTTTGACTTTTTGGATATGGACTTAGATGAGTTTGTGGACTCTTGCTTAAAGGAATCAGCGACTGAGGATCCTTTTCCAGGAGCACCAGACATAGTTATTCCTATTGTTCCTGTGCTGTCATGCCCTTTTGAATTAATTGATACCACTAATAATAAGATGTACAGTATCGAGACAAGGAGTGTTAATGGATCATCTCCTGTCTGGTACCTTCATAGTGTCTGGGAGAATTATGGATATAAAGAAGGGACTGTTGGAAGAAAAGCAGACATATTGTTTCATAATGACTCTTTTCTTGATGCATTAAGATGGCATTTAAAGGTTTTAACATACTTGAATGATTCAGGTTTTTAGACAATATCCTTTACTTCCATGTATTTGTCAAAGCCTATCAAGAATGCTGGTGTGAATTCTTTTTCATTGTCTTTTATTTTTTGTTTTAATTCATCAAGTGAAAGAAACTGGCCTGATACAACTTCGTCTTGGTCTATTTTTATTTGCCCGTCATAGTCAAGCAGGTATGCTGTTATCAGTTCGTGCTCATTCTCAAAAAGTATCTTGAAACTGAACATCTCGCGCAGGTCATTTTCATGGATGTTTATGCCTAATTCTTCTTTCAGTTCCCTGACAGCTGCCTGCTTGTATGTTTCTCCTGAAAGCACGTGGCCTGTTATGCCTCCTTCGTACAGTCCTGGAAAAATGTCTTTTTTAGGGCTTCTTTTTTGTATGAAGAAATCACCCTCTTCATTTAGTATGAAGACCTGCACTCCCCTGTGCCTTATCTTTTTTTCATGGCATTCTTTTCTTGATGCAGTTGCTATGACTTCGTCTTTTTCGTCTACTACGTCTAGTGTTTCAGTCATGAGAATGATATGTGAAAAATGGTTATTTAAATGTTTTTCGAATTAAACATCCACCATTTCTATCTCGATGTTCAAACCTTCTGGTATTGGGACTCTCATTACCAGTCTTAAGGCTCTTTCATCAAGGCCTAAATCAATTAGTCTTTTGTGCACCCGCATCTCGAATCTTTCAAAGGTTTCTGCTCCGTTTCCGCATGGAGTCTTGCGGGTTGTGATCTTTAGCTTTTTTGTTGGAAGAGGTATTGGTCCTCTTATGTCTACACCTGTTTTTTCTGCTATGTCTGTTATGTTCTCGCAAGTAGCATTAAGCTTATCTATGTCTATACTTGCCAGTTTTATTCTTGCTTTTTGCATTTTCTCTGTCGGTGGTGATGGAATAAAATAAAAAAATGGTGTAATTCAGTTGAATTACAGCTCTTTCTTGGTTAGCTCTATGCACATTCCAGCTGCTACAGTCTGACCAGAGTCCCTTACTGCGAATCTAGCCATCTGCGGTATTTCTTTTTGTGTCTCAATGCACAATGGCTGTACAGGCTTTATCTTTACGATTGCTGCTTCCCCGTTCTTCAGGAAGTCTGGGTTTTCCTGCAGTGTCTCGCCTGTTGCTGGATTGATTTTCTTTTCAATAGCTGTGATCTGGCACGCTACCTGTGCTGTGTGGATGTGGAATACTGGTGTGTATCCTACAGTCACGACAGTTGGGTGGTTTAGTACAACTATCTGTGCCTTGAATTCTGTTGCTACAGTTGGGACATTGTCTTCTTTTCCAAGCACGTCTCCTCTTGCAGCGTCTTTTGCGCCGATGCCCCTGACGTTGAATCCTACGTTGTCGCCTGGTCCTGCTTCATTGACAGCAGTGTGGTGCATCTCTATTGTCTTTACTTCTCCTCTGACGCCTTTTCCTTCTCTTCCAGGAACAATTATGATTTTGTCGCCTACTTTCATCACGCCTGTCTCAATCTTGCCGACAGGGACTGTGCCGATTCCTTTGATGTTGTATAGGTCCTGGATTGGCAGCCTCAATGGAAGGTCTGTTGGTTTTTCAGGCATGTTCAGGTTGTCAAGTGCTTCCATCAGTGTTGGTCCTTTCCACCAGCTCATCTTGTCTGATTTTTTTACGACATTGTCGCCGTGATATGCAGACATTGGTATGAACTGTACCTGGTCATCCTTGTATCCTACTGTTTTCAACAGTGCCTGGACGTCTTTTTTGATTGCTTCATATTTTGCTTCATCATAGTTTACAGTGTCTATCTTGTTCACTGCTACAATCATCTGGTCTACGCCCAGTGTTCTTGCAAGGAATGCGTGCTCTTTTGTCTGAGCCATTACTCCTTCTGAAGCCACAACAAGTACTGCTGCGTCTGCTTGTGACGCTCCTGTAATCATGTTCTTGATAAAGTCCCTGTGTCCTGGAGCATCGATTATCGTGAAGTAATACTTGTCTGTATCGAATTTCTTATGGCTCAGGTCGATGGTGACGCCTCTTTCCTGTTCTTCTTTCAGGTTGTCCATGACGAAAGCGAACTCAAATCCGCCTTTTCCCAAAGACTCTGCCTTTTCTTTTAGTTTTCTCAGTTCTTGTTCTGGTAAAGCTCCGCTGTCGAACATCAGTCTTCCTACGCTTGTTGATTTACCGTGGTCAACGTGTCCGATGAATACCAGATTCATGTGTGGTTTTTCTTTAGCCATTTATGACCCCTCCGTATTTTTTTGGTTAATATTATAGTCCTTTGTGACTATCGCCTGATTTATAAAGCTTACGTTTTTCCGAAGGAAAATGTAAGCTCAATAAAGCTTTTTCTTTATTGTTGGTTGCGGTTTCGCCGTTGTGAAACCGTGGCCTCGACAAATCCCGTGATTTGCTGTTGCTTGCAGTTCAGGGAGTATTCTTATGCACCTACCTGGGACTCTGTCAGGCCTTTTCTGTCTCTTATCTGCTTGATGATTTTTTCCTGCAGTTCTGCTGGCAGTTTCTCAAACATCTGGTCTACTAGTGAGGAATTTCCTCTTCCTCCTGTTGCTGACCTTAGGTCTGAGCTCCACCCGAACATCTCTCCTACAGGCATTTTTGCTCTTGCTATGACAAGGTTTCCTTCCTGGTTCATCTCAAGCAGCTGTCCTCTCTTGTTGCTTATCAGTTTGCTTATCTCTCCCATGTAGTCTGCAGGCGCTTCTATGTGCAGTATTTGTTTTGGCTCAAATATTAATGGTCCTGCATCCATCATTGCTGCCCTGATTCCGTCCCGAACAGCAGGGTACATTTGTGCAGGTCCCCTGTGGATTGCGTCTTCGTGTAATTTGCAGTCTACTAAATTTACGCGCACTTTTACGCAGGGTTCTTTTCCAATCGGTCCTGCGTTCATGATGTCTTCAAACATGTCAAGCACCATTTCCATTATTTCTCCTATCTGGACTATTCCTTTTGTTTGGTCAACAAATACGCATCCATTGCATACGTCTTTCATTTTCAGTGCTTCTTTTGAGTCCCATCCGCATTCAACTAATGCATCTCGCATTGCCATGTCTTTTTTCTTCACTCTTCCTGATGGTATCTCTCCTGATTTTATTGCTTCTGCTGTCTTGTCATCAAGAGGCTCTGCTGTGAAGTATAGCTTGTTGTGTTTATTGGGTGATTTTCCTTCTGACTGTCCGCTTTTCTTTGTTACTGTTTCCCTGTATACCACGATTGGTGGTGATGTCTTTACTTCCACGTTTTTTTCTGTTTTTATCCTGTTTTCTATGACTTCTAGGTGGAGTTCTCCCATTCCGTGCAGTAAGTGTTCTCCGGTCTCTTCATTTATCTCTACCTTGATGGTTGGGTCTTCTTTTGTGACCTGTCTTAGTACTTCAATCAGTTTAGGAAGGTCTGCTGGTTTTGCAGCCTCTATTGCTTTTGTTATGACCGGCTCAAATATGTGTGTTATTGCTTCGAATGGCTCTGAAGGCTCTAGTGTTAGTGTCTCTCCTGGGTATGCTTTTACTCCTGCCAGGCCCACTACGTTTCCTGCTGGTATGCTGTCTACTATGTCTCTTTTTGCTCCGTTAAAGACAAATACCTGCTGTATTCTTGTGTTTTGTTTCTGCTTGTTCATGTAGACTTCCACTCCTCTTTTTATTGTTCCTGAGAAGATTCTTCCGCAGGAGATTTCTCCTGCCTGCGGGTCTACAACGACTTTTGTGATGCATGCCCAGATTGGCCCGTCTGGATTGCAGTCAAGCATTGATTTTCCGTCTTCGCTTTCAAGGTCTCCTCTCCATAGTCTTGGTATCCTGTATTTTTGCGCGTCAACTGGGTTTGGGTGGTGCCTGATTACCATGTTCAGGACCACTTCGTGTATTGGCGCTTTTTTCTGTAGTGCCTTGTATTCTTCCCCGCCTGATTCGTATGCATCTATGATGTCCTTGAATGTTATTCCTTTTTTCTTCATGTATGGTATGCTTAGCGCCCAGTTGTGGAATGCTGAGCCAAATGCCACTGTTTCCTGGACATTGACCTGCCATTTTTCCTTATATTCTTTTGGCGCTATTGATTCTATCTGCTTGTTCACGTCTGCGATTATTTTAACGAATCTTTCCTGCATCTGTTCTGGTGTTAATTGCAGTTCCTTGATTAGCCTGTCGACCTTGTTGATGAAAAGTATTGGTTTTACTCTTTCTTTTAGTGCCTGTCTCAGCACTGTTTCTGTCTGCGGCATCATTCCCTCTACTGCGCAGGCAAGGACGATTGCGCCGTCTACTGCTCTCATTGCTCTTGTGACGTCTCCCCCAAAGTCAACGTGTCCGGGTGTATCAAGCAGGTTTATCAGGTACTCCTTGTCTCCAAGTGTGTGTACCATTGATACTGCTGCTGTGTCAATTGTTATTCCTCTTGCTTTTTCATCATCGTGAAAGTCAAGTGCCAGTTGTTTTCCTGCCAGTTCTTCTGACATCATTCCTGCCCCTGATAATAGGTTGTCTGAGAATGTTGTTTTTCCGTGGTCTATGTGCGCGCAAGTGCATATGTTTCTTATCTGTTCTGGATGTTTTGTAATCCTGACAACCTTGTCAACCATCTTTTCAGCCATTTTCTCACCCTAAAATTTGTGTATTACGTCCCAGTCTTTTTTGGGGTAATCAAATATTTCTTCTGGCGTGAACCAGATCTTGATTTCGTTTTCAGCTTCTTCCTTGCTTCCTGAGGCGTGCACTATGTTTCTCACGACTCGTTTTTCCTTGTCTGCAAGTGCGAATGATTCAATTGAATAGTCTCCTCTTATTGTTCCTATTGCTGCCTGTCTTGGTTCTGTGTGGCCCACTATCTTTCTTCCTGCTTCTACAGCGTGGTATCCTTCGAATATTATTGCGACTATCGGGGTTCCTCTCAGGCCCTGCATGTTCCATCCTCTTATTCTTGCGCCTATTTCCTCGTCTGTTTCTTTCATCTCTATGCCTTTTTTTGCAAAGGTCTCTCTTGTCTTCTTTCCAACGCTTAGTTTCCAGTTAAGGTCGTCTGCATAGTGGTCTCCCAGCTGTTTTTCATCTGGAAGTATCATCTTCATTCCTGCTATCCTGAAGCCTTTTTGCTCAAATCTCTTTATTATCTCTCCGACGATGCCTCTCTGGACAGCGTCGTGTTTTGCAAGTATGAGTGTTCTTTCTATCATTTTTTACTCACTTTCTTTTTCTTTGTTGCCCATTTTGTTTTTGCGGGCTTTCTTTTGAGTTTTAGCATGTTCTTGTCGCATTTGTTTGAGCAAAAATAAAAAATCTTGCCGTCATTCTTGACAAATATTTTTCCTGTTCCTTTTTCTATTTCCTTTTTGCAAAATGAGCATTTCATTTTCTGCCTCTTCCTGACCTGTTCAGCGGTCTTGCTTCGATTTCTGTTTCCCTTAGCATCAGTATGTCGTCTTTTTGCACAGGCCCTTTGACGTTTCTTCGCATTACTTTGTCTTTATCGCGTCCATCAAGTATTCTTACCCTGACCTGTACTGCCTCTCCTCTTGTTCCTGTCCTGCCGATTATTTCCTCTACTTTTCCCGGCACTGCGTGTGAGAACCTGACGCCTGCTGATTTTTCTTTGACGTCGTCTTTTTTTCCACGTCTCTGCCTTTTTTCAGGCGGTTTTTTTGGCGGTTTGTCAGCCATGTTTATTCACCTTTCTTCTCTTCTTTTTTCTCTTCTTTCTTTTCTTCTTTTTTCTCTTCAGCTTTCTCTTCTTTCTTTTCTTCAGCCTTTTCTTCTTTTGGCTTTTCAGCTTTCTCTTCTTCTTTCTTTTCTCCGCCTAGTTTCTTGTTTATTTCAGCAAGCACTTTTTTTGCAGTTCCTTCTGCTATGATTGCGATTGCAGATGTTCCTACTTTTATTCCTGCTGCTACCCCAAGCTCTTCCTTGGTGTCTATTTCAATGCAGGGTACTCCTTTTTCTTTTGCAAGTATTGGTATGTGCATTGTTATCTCTGGCGGGCTTACGTCTTTTGCTATTGCAACGAGTTTTGCATTGCCTCTTTCAAGTGCTTTTGTTGCCTCGTTTGCCCCTTTCTTTATTTTGCCGGTTGTCTTTGCTATCTCTATTGCTTCTAGTGCTTTGTCAGCAAGTTCTTTATCAGCCATTTTCATTTCCCTCCTAAATAGGTTTTTTATAACAGTGAGGTAAGAAGTTTTTACCTCATTCAGCTCTCTCGAGCTTCATCATGTCATAGGTAAAGGGTAGAATCAAGGGGCGATTTATAAAGATTTTGGTCTTTTAGAACAAGTATTTTATTATGCTTTCTATTGTGTCTGGAAACATTTGGTGTGCAAGTGCTGCTCCTGATATGGCTGTGCCTGCTGCTGCTACAAATATTGCGTATTTAATGTATTTTGTCGGCAGCTTTATCTCATCCAGGTTTCTTGTCCTTTGGCCTGGCCTGTATTTTGGCTCAAGTCTTTCTGCTGTTTTTTCAAGGTCTCTTGTTTCCATTTTAGAAGTTAAAGTATTGGTATATGTTGTATATTGGTATGTCTGGCAGCATCTTTCCAAGAAGTATTGCTGCCGGCACTGCAACTATTGCTGCTGAGATGACAGAGACAAGTGTTCTTTCTGTTTCTTCATCAATTGCTCTTTCTTCAGCAGGCGGTGTTGAGTATTTGGCTTTCAGGCCTGCCTCGTCTCTTGCTGTTGCTATGTATTTTTTTGCAGAATGGTCTTGTGTGGTTTTTTCTAGCTCAGACATATATAATATATAGGTTTAGATTTTTAAAAAGGTGTTGACACATTTGCAGGTTATTCAAGCCATCCCGGGCTGTCCTGCTTTGCTCTTTTTATTCTTACTTTTTCTTCCCATGCGTGGAGTGCTTCCTCTAGTCTTGTAAGGTGCTGTTCAATCTCTTCTGGTTTTGCTATTATTGTGTCCTGCAGTGTATACCTGTCTATGTGGTTTTTGCTGAATTCATCTGTGCTTCTTGTCATCTGCAGCGGCATTATTCCATGGCGCGCATCGTTCACTATGCGTATTTCATACGGCTTTCCGTGGTAAATTCCCTCTATGTAGAAGTCTTTTTCAGCAAATTCTCTGAAAAGTTCTGGCGTTAGGCTGAATAGTGATGGCGTGCCCCTATTTCCTGTTGTTACCAGCTGCATTCCCAGGCTGATGAGTTTTTCATTTATGAAGTTGGGCTCTGTAAGGAAAAAGTGCTTGTTTTGGTGCACTGTTTCAGCTAAAATTAAAAACAGTCCAAGTGCATCCTTGAATGTCATATCTGCTGTTATTCTTGCCTGGTCAAGGCCTTGTTCTTTTGCTTTTTCCGGCGCGCAGTATTTTATTTTTAGTGGTGCTTCTGCAATAATGCTTGGCGGCCTGCCCTCGATTATCTGCGGCTTTGTTATTTTGTATTCCTGCTCAAATTCTGTTTTTATTAAATTGTTGCGCGTGTGTATTTTGTATACATCAACTAGTCTTCCCATTATGTTCCCACCCCGAATCTAATTTGATTGGAAAAATACGAGTGACTTTAAAAAGTCTTCTCTTCCGAATTCCGGCCAGTTTATGCCTGTGAAGTGTATTTTTGTGTTTGTGCTGTCCCACAGCAGTAATCCGCCTGTTGTTTTTTTCTTTCCACTCACTATGAGCAGGTCTGGCGGCAAAAAATATGATGCGTATATGTTTTCTTTTACAAGCGCCTTGTCTATGTTTTCTGGTGTTATCTTGTCCAGCTTTACCTGTTGTGTTAGCAGTTTGCATGCATCCACGATTTCTTCCTGCCCGCTGTATTGTATGCAGAAGTTGACAAATTGCTTGTCATAGTCTTTTGTGTCTGAGATTATTTTTTTTATTGGTTCTATGAGCCTTTGGGGGAGGTTGTACCATTTTCCCAGGACTGATATCTTGATTTGGTTATTGTGTATGTGGCCCCAGTTTAGCAGCAGGCTGAAGAATTCAACAAGCTGGTCTATTTCTTCTTCTGCTGGTTTTGTTGTTCTTGAGAAGAAGGTTAGTAGTGGGATGTTTAGTTTTGTCCCTACTTTTATTGCGTTTTTTATGTTCAAAAATTCTGTTTTGTATACGTCTTGGAGTGTTATGTTGTTTTTCTGTGCGTGTTCCTCGCACCCGTCCACGATTATTGCGACGTGTTTTGGGAGGTTCTGGCTGCTAAGCTGTATCTTGCTCTTTACTCCTTCCCAAAGGTTTATGATTCCCACAATGCACCCAAAATCTGTTGTTACTAGTATGTTGAGATACTAATATTTATAAACTTTTTCACATTTAAGGGGTTTTATGATTGGGTTGATTTATGGGGTGTGCTTGTTTTTGCTTGTTATAGGGACTTTCACAGACCTGAAAGTTCGTGAGGTTCCTGACTGGCTTAATTATTCTGGCATTTTTGTTGGCCTGGGCCTTAGGCTGATTTGGTCTTTTTATTCCTTTGACTGGAGTTATATTATTCATGGCTTGGTTGGCTTTGGTGTTTTTTTTGGTCTTGCCTGCCTGATGTTTTATCTTGGTCAGTGGGGCGGCGGTGATGCTAAGATGCTCATGGCTCTTGGTGCTTTGCTTGGCTTGGAATTAAGTTTTGAGAGTTTTACAGTCGGCTTTCTTGTTAGCTTGATGATTGTTGGGGGATTGTATGGCTTTGCATGGAGTGCTGTTCTTGCTGCAAGGAACTGGAAAAAGTTTTCTTTTGATTACAGGAAGGTTCTTGCTGAGAAGAGAAAATACAGGGTGTTTTTCCTTGGTTTTTCTTTTGTGTTGCTTGTTTCTGCTGTTTTTGTTTCAGATGTTTTCACGAGGTTCTTGCTGGTTTTTTTTGCCTTGTTTGTTCCTGCGATGAATTATCTTGTTTTTGCTGTAAAGGCTGTTGAGAATTCCTGCATGTATCAGCGGGTCAAGCCTTCTGAATTGACAGAGGGTGACTGGATTGCCAAGGATGTGAAGGTGAAAGGCAAGAGAATCTGCGGCCCTAAGGATTTGGGTATTGAAAAAAAGCAGATAAGAAAACTGGTTAAGTTAAAGGTTAAGTCTGTTGTTGTCAAGACAGGCATTCCTTTTGTTCCCTCTTTTTTAATGGCGTTTTTGCTTACTCTGTGGATTGGGAATCCTTTTGTTTACCTTCTGTAAAGCCTCTTTCCTGATAGTGAGAGGTTATTATTTTTGAAAGGTCTTTTGCTCTTTTTGTCGGCCCTTCTATCAGGACAAGCACGTGTTCCTCATTGTGCATTGTTTTGTAGAAGGCTTTTAAGAGCATGTCTGCTGACCTGTATGTCTGCATGAATCCAAAAGGCAGGAGATTTCTTGTCTCTTTCCATTTCAGTTCTTTTTTTCCCAGCTCTTCCTGCAGTTCTTTGTCAGGCCCTGCAAACAAGGGTGTTGGTTTTTCCTGTGTTTTTCTCTCAAACAAGAGGCTTTCCAGGACAAGCATTTCAGGCGTGTTTTTTTTGCTTAGTTCATAAACTGATTCCCTTCCTTTTGGGTAAGGGATATCATAGCCTGCTCTTCTGAGCACTCGTGTGACATTTCCTCCTGATTTTGGGCCCCAGCCAATTGCTTCAAGTATTTCTTCTACTGTTTTGTCTTGTTCCCATAGCTCCAGAATTCTTTTCTCATTCTCCTCACTTACATAAGCCATGGATATTCTTATGTTTTCTGAGTATAAAAAGTTTAGGCTTTTTTAAACATTTTTGGAAGGAGAATCACGAGCAGGATAAAGAAGACGAACTTCGTGACTGGCTGTGTGATGAAGTAAAAGCTTAAGTTGCCCCTGCTTACAGGCACTATCAGCGGGCTTATAAGGAAAAGTATGATGAATATTATTCCTATTGTCTTGTCAAATATCTTGTTTTTTACTCCTGCAAGGCTTGTTATTGCGTATATTATTACCATTATTGGCAGTATGCTCTCTGCAGCTGCAGCCCACACTCCTCCAAAGTTCAACTCAATAATATGCTCTATAAGGATAATCAGTGTTCCTTTTATGAAAAGCGGGTTTAACAGCAGGAATAACGGCGGTATCATTGCAAATATCCATGCTGTTTTCTTGTGAGTGTTTTTTAGCAGGAGTATTGCTGCTATGGTATAACACACTATCAAAAGCATTTTTATGTGTGTTATGTTCAGCGTGATATCTGCAAATTGTGACAGGAAATATGTCATGTTCATGAATGGTGTCATGAGAAAGCCTTGCAATGATATTGGGCTTGCAAAAAAGTCAACCAGGCTGTTTATTGTAAAAAAAATGCTTGATATTAGGAATGATATTGTTGTTATTGCAAATGCAAGAAATGTTCTTGTTCTCCAGTTCATTTTCTATACCCTACCCATACAGTGACTAGTTCTGTCATGTACTGGCTTAGTATTGGCTTCACAGAAACTTTCTCAAAATCAAAGTCTGGGAATTCCCTGAATACCTCTTTTGGAGGTATCAGATTAAAGTGTAATGCCTTGCTTGCTAATAAGCCTGCCGGATTTTGATTGATTAATGGCGCGATTATCGGGCCTTCTCTTACTACCCTGTTCATTTCTCTTGCAACTTGTTGAGGGTCTTTTACTACCTCAAATAATCCTGCTATTATTAGCCAGTCAAACTCTTCTTTTTGGAATGTTTTTTTTGTTCCGTTCACTGACTGGTTGTAGAATGATCTCGCGTATGACAGGTCTGCTCCGTCTGCCTGCCATAACTGCACAGGCACTTTGTGTTTTCTTGCTTTTCTTTCTGCTATTCTAAGGCTTGGTACTGACATGTCAAATGCATCTACAACAAGATGGTTTAGGTTGGTTCCTTTTTTTCTTTCTGCTTTTGTGAGCCCTGTTGTCCACCTTAGTGTTCCGCATCCTGCCTCAAGCCCTTTTGTGAGGCTTCTGTTTATCAGGGGAAGGTCTGTCTGCTCAAAGAATTTGATTGGAAACTGCTGGTGTCCTGTAATGTAGCTTCCTGCTTCGTATATTATGGTTAATAATGGCCCATACTCACGAAAGTTCATTTTATCCTTGATTTAAGAAAAATAGTATATAAATTTTATTAAAGTTCCCCTTTGTTGTCTATGATGAAATCTATTGCTTCTCTGTAGAAGTCTTCCAAGCTCATTGCTGAGAGTGTTGCTGATAATCCATCATAGAAAGGGCCTTCTGTGTTTTGGTGGTAGTTCTCATACCATCCCAGTACTTCTGCATACCAGTCTGTTCTTGGTGCGCCGTGTTTAAGGTGTATCTCTATCTGTGCTGCTGTGAATGCTCCGTCAAATGCATCTGCCCTGTCTTCTAATGATTGGTATTTTTTTGTATGTATGTCGGTATCTGCAGTTCAACAAGCCTGTTTAGCAGTTCCTGTCTTGGATTGCTTACATCACTGTGCATCAGCTTTATCAGCAGTTCTTTCATTTCCATGACTAGAAATAAGTATTTGATATTTTTAAAGCTAATGCTTATTCTTTTTCTATTACTTTTATTATGTGCCATCCGAATTGTGTTTTTACTGGTTTTGATAATTCGTCTTTTTTTAGGCTGAAGGCTGCGGTCTCAAATTCTTTGACCATCATTCCTTTGCCAAACCATCCCAGGTCTCCGCCTTTTTTTCCTGACGGGCACATTGATTTTTCTTTTGCTATCTCATCAAAGTCTTTGCCGTGGTTTAGGTCATATAATATTGCATTTGCTTCTTCTTCTGTTTTTACGAGTATGTGTTTTGCATGGACTTTTTTTGCCATTGTTTCCACCTTTTGTTCTTTTACAGTTTCATTCTTTACCGGTTCTTCTTGTTTCTTTTCAACTGTTTCATTCTTTGCAGGTTCTTCGGCTGTGATGTTCTTTTCTTCAGTCATGTTTTTTGCAGGCTCTTCAGTTATGTTCTTTACAGGCTCTTGTTTCTCAACAGGCTTTGCGCATGCAGTAAGAACCAGCAATATTGTTAGTATTAATAGTATTTTTTTCATTTTAGTTTTAGTGTCTTGTTCTGGTATATATATTTTTTGTGTGAAGCTTTTTATATTAACTTTATTTATATTGCATAAAATGAATTCACACGAAAAAGCTACACAGAGAAGGATTCAGGGAATCCAGGAAGCACTTCAAGATGGTGTTGAATGCCCGCAAAGAGAGCAGACAGGCAAAGTTGTTTACTGCAGGAATGAAGGTCTTGCAGAAAAGGCAGGATGCCCTCATCTTGGTTCTGAGACTGTTCCTGTCTGCATAGACAAGCCAAGCCAGGAACGTGAAGACTATATTCTAAAGAAAACAAAAGTAAAGCCAACAGGCCCGCGTGAAAGTGTTCCTTCTCACATGGCAGAAAAGCATGTCTGCAAGTATAAGCTTTTTGAGTAAATCAACCAAAAAGTATTTATACTAGTATACTATTTTGTATATTGATGGATCTGGATGAAAAGATGTCCGACGGAATCATTGAAGAATCAGAGAGACCTCCTGAACAGACTTCTACAATTGTTTTTGAGCTCAAAGACAAAGTCATTCAGTATTCAGAAGAAGACGGAGTAATCACACAACAAGTAATTAAGAACTATGCTTCTAGTTATTTTGGGTAAGGTTTAATAACAAGCTGGTTAATCTTCTTTTTATGGTCGAATTCAATCCAGATGGGAGCATAAAGATTCCTGGCTCTATTGCTGCGAATATTGCAAGGAAAGAATTGAAGCTTAAAAGAGAAAAATGTATTCTTATCAAGAAAGAGTTCCTTGATTTCAAGCCGAAGAAATGTGTTTTGCATATTAAAGTGTCTGAGGCTTTTGAAGATTCTAACTTTGTCTCTGCTATATTTCATTCCTTGCAGCTGGATACTCCTGTAAAACTAGTGAAGATCAATGAACAAGAGTATGATATTGAGATATGCTCAGATTTCAAAAGATGCTCTGACTGCAATGCCATATCCAGAAGATTCAGGGAATACTTAGAAGGCAACATGATAGAAGAAAAAGGCAGCTGCCCCCAGAAAGAAAAGGATTTCTATTATGAGGATTATTTTGAGTAGGCACATGCATGCCTCTATGCATGCATGTCTGCTTGTTTTTGCAGGGCATTTAAGTGTGCCAGTCTATGCTGTATATCAACTCGTTTTGATTGCAGTTTTAACATTGCCCGCTCAACCTTAGACAAGGTATACTGCAAATAGCCCATCTTTCTGTCAACCTCCATCATATCAATCTGCCCCATTTTTTTCACCCCTTATACACCCCTGGCAAAGAAATCCAGGTATCTGCTGTTAAAAAAATCCATGCTTTCTTGAAAACCATCCCTTAACAGCCCAGGGCGGCCTTCAAATATTGATTTCATTTTAATCACCTCAGTCATCTATTTCATACAGGTAATCATTAGTTCTTTCCCACATTATTATCACCCCGTGTATTAAATGCAGAATTAGGGCAGAATTTCCTAACCTGCTCATTGATCATGAGCCTTTGAAAATTAGAATCCTGTGCTTGTATAATCATACAAAGACAGCAGAGTATATAAATGCTCTGACACGAATGAGGGTATTTGTGTGAAGATTCAGGAAGATGACACTTCTGAATATCATTTTAGGTAAGGTTTAAATAAAGTGTTTATTCTCAAGAGAAAGATTTATATATCCTGCATCCTTTGATCTGCATGACTTGATGCTGCAGTGACTTCTTTAAATCAAAAAGGTGATAAAATGAAAAAACTCCTGCTTTTCGCTTTGATTGTCTTGGTTTTATTTGTTGTAGGCTGCCAGCCAAGAGGGCAGGCGATAGCTGCTGGAAGGCAGGCAAGAGCTGCGCCGGCTGATTTTTATGCGCAGCAACTGGATAATATGCCTAGTGAAGAAATGTTGTGGTATGAAGCGCCTTCAAAGAAGTTTGTGCAGGCTCCAGCGCCAGTTGAAGTAGGGTTTCAAGAGGGCGAAATCATGCATGATACCGAGTCAAAGGGCGGCACAGAAATCACAGACGAGATTAATGAATGGGTTAGTTCAGTTATTAAAAGTGCAGAAGTTCTCAAGAAGAGTATTGAAGAGGAAAAAAGGCGCAAAAGTGCTGCTGCAGGGCAAGAGCCTCCTAAGACCTGCAAGTGCAAGTATGAGGCTGACAAAATGCTTTGCTGGGCTGTTTCAGGAGAGATCGTAAGGCGTCCTTCAACTGTTCTTGGCAGCGATAAAGTCAGTGTTACTGAAACTTTCGTGAGTGTAAGTCCTACCTGGGGCGGTGAGTGCATTAAAGAGATTCAAATAAGTTTTGATCCTGCGCTCACAACAACAGTTTCTACAGATAGTTTATGCCGGTCTAATGCAGAATGCAATGTTCCAGCAATCCAGACTCTTTGCAAGGGATTAATACCGGTTTTTCCAGGCCAGACACCAGAAGAGCAGGAAGCCATGAAAGAGGTGTCGTGTGCTAGCCCCTGGCGTGGCGGGATGGGTGCTGAATGGGGAGATATGGAAAGGGATTGCTTGTGCAAGGCTGACTGGCAGTTCAATGGATGCACCTGCGAGCAGGGTTAATTTTTTTAATTTCTTTTTTTGGGTAAGGTTTAAATAATACGCTTCTTATTGTATTACTATGAAAAAATCAGACATGCGTAAATGGCCAATACCTGCAGGAATCTTCATAGGATTAGGCATAGGGATGCTTACTGGACAGGTATTTGCATTCTTGCTTATTGGACTAGGCGCAGGTATTTTGATTACTTATTTGGATAGAAAGAAGTAGTGTAGGAAAATTTAGTTCTTGTAATATTCTCTTTTTCTTATTAATAATATGAATGCTGCTGTGTAGATAAGAAATCCCGTCAGTATTGCTTAGTGTATATTTGGATAGGTCTTGCAGGAGAATTCATTTTTTTGCTATTCTTTTTCTTTTTTCTGGCTCTTTCAGGTAGTTTTCACCTGTGACTATTGTTTTGCCTATCTTTTTTTCAGCATCTTTTCTTGCATTGCCTGCTACTTTTCCACCGTCTTTTGCAGCATCCTTGCATTCAGTGAAACCTTCTGCTTCCTTGTTTCTTGTGATTTCAGTAGTCACCCTTTCTCCAAGCATTGTGAAT
>Ga0180432_10003019_pt1 | contig 24524 bp, 28 predicted proteins | sample SS_ome_10_FD_132414 | JGI IMG/M metagenome (GOLD analysis project Ga0180432, IMG submission 132414) | Hypersaline lake sediment archaeal communities from the Salton Sea, California, USA - SS_1_MS_2 metaG | ecosystem: Environmental > Aquatic > Non-marine Saline and Alkaline > Hypersaline >... | reverse complement strand
CCCTCGCCTCCCCAACGTGTACTGGACTCCAGCTCCGACGCCTCCAACGCCTGCGCCAAGCCCGATGCCAGTAAGACCGGATCGGACTTGCTGCCCAATCGATTTTCGCATCGGCTCGATCAAGGGCGCTGGGAGGGCGCCAACTAGACCTCGTACATGCTCTGGAGAGAGGTCGACTGCTTGCCCGACCTCCAGCCCCAGGTCCCTTGAGAGTCTGTCGCGCGCCTTTGCCGACACCGATGAGAGGGGCGTCTCTGCAAGCATATGTTGCACAGCAGAGAGTTCCTTGGGGTCGAGGTCGAGTTTTCCTTTAGTAGCACCTCTAGAGAGGGCCTTACTGACTCTTCTGGCATTCAGCAAGTTCTTCCATGGGGCAACGGCGCCCTTGGCAGCTCCTCGAAGCATACCCCCAGAACCGCGACCCTTGACCGCTCCCACGATTGCCGAGATGGCCGAAGGAATTCCGATTCCCCCACCCACGAGACCGCCAGCAACGTTCAGAGCTTGTTTGCCGGCGTGCTCCTTCTCTGACAAACCTGCGCGCTCTGCCCTCTCCCCGAACCCGTAGCTATACACCCCCAACGGGTCCATACCGGCCAGGAAGTCTTGGAACTTGCCGGATACTTGCGCATCTTCCTTCTTGGCCATTTTGGACAGGTACCGATTGTCGATAGTCAATCTTCCTCCCTTGTGAACTCTGAGCATCGACTTGAAGGCGTCGAGTGGTAGCTCCCTGATTCCTTTGACGTGGTCGAGGCGGTCGTAGTTCGACTTGTAGGCTTTCCAAGCCGACTTCATCGACTTGTATCCGAGGAGGACCTTGTCCTCGTCGAACTTCCCGCTCTTGGGGTGGATCTGTCGAACGACGTAGACGTGGGTCGCGTCAGGGTGGTCACCGATGAAGCAGTCTAGGTGTTCGCCGTCACCACTCTCAGTCCCCCTGATGTACCCGTAGTCGGTCGTCATCTTCATCGACCACTCGTGCCCATCCTGGTCGATTCCAGAACGCTCTGATCCCTTGGCCGTCTCGATGCTGATTGGGAATCCCTGGAACCTGTACTTGCTCTCGAGCTTGCGGTTTGGGTGTTTGGCCTGGGCTTCCTTCTTGCCCAAGGCCTTCCCTGCCGTAGACCCGATAGCAGTTCCTCCGGCCAAACCAGCCAGAATACCGCCGACCGTCAAGGCGTGTTTTCCGACGCCCTTGAGCTTGAGCTTCCTAGCGAGGTTGCCAGCCACCTCTTGGCCGCCGTACCATCCGACCGCTCCGCCCAGCATACCCGGCAGAGGGCTCCGCTTGTTGTCGCTTCTAGTCTCTCTGAGCTCTTGGACGAGCTCGTCTCGCGAGTAGGTAGGAGGCGGTAGTTCAGAAGCCCCCTTGGTCATCGCTGCAGATGTAGGTAGCAGCATAGAGTCCTCCGCAGTAGTCCCCTTCTATTTCTACAGTGGGAGGCCGGTTTCTGTCTAGGGAAGGCCGTCAGTCGAAGATGGGAAGTTCTAGTCCTGACTCTGTTCGCACCGTTCTAAAGCGGCGCGCAGGGCCTGTTCGAACTCGAGCCGCTCGAGCATCCATCCCGCGGAGACCGTGTACGTCCCGTCTGGGTTCTCCACGATCGACGACTCGTCCACTACGATCACCTCCGGATCCGGGTCGGGACAAACCGGCGTCGAGCAGCACCCGGTCATGGCGAGCCCACACAGCAGCAACATCGACAGCAGTGCCCCCTTCAAGAGCAGCCGCCATGTCCTTGACCTCTTTCGCGTGAGTACGGGCGAGTACATCGATCTCATCGGGCTCCTCCATCTTAGAGTCGATCCACTTGATGAGCAGCGGCAGAAGGGCGGTAATGATCGCCAAGATTGCAGCTGCTACCGTCATTCCGACACTCCGTTGGTGATAACGCCGACGACACGGTCCTCAGTCGCCCCGACGCCGGCCATCGCAGCGAGCTCTTCATCTATCATACCGTCCAGACTGTCAGGTAGGAGTTTCGGCCAAAGCGCGGAGACCTGGTCGTGTACCCACTTCGCCTTCTCGGCCCCGTCGACAGACTTGTCTTCGAGCTTCATCTTCCTGGCGGCCCACTCCTCCGCGCCTCCGATGGCCGTCCTGATGGCCATGCGGATGGTCGCATCCTTGGAGAGGTCGAGCTGGATGCCCCACTTCTTCGCGAGCTTGGTGGCCCCCCACGAGATGACTGCTGTGAGAATTGCGGCGATGACTGGGAGCAGTATCGCCAAGATGTCCATTCCGAGTTGTCCCCAATCCATGTTGGTCCTCCATAGGCACTTGTGGCGTTGATAGCCCTAGTTGGGCAAGCGCTTTTGAAGGTACCTCAAGATCGACGCGACTACAATAGCGAGCCGACCAAGAACACCCCCACGAGGAGAGCTACCACTACCCCAACGAGTGCATAGAGGGCTACTGGGGCAGGCGTCTCTGCCGCAGGTAGTGCCGCACCAGGGTTCCAATCTCGACGCTGGTAATAGCTGAAAAGGTAGTCACCGCCGTCTGCATGCCCGCCTCTAGATCGCTTCTGAAGGCGAGGGTTATGACGCCGGATAGGGTAGCTATCAGAGCTCCTGCGGTGAGAATCCATCTCGCTGTGCTCCTGCGGTTAGCGGTCGCCATTCCTACGCGAACGCTGGGGACGTGCGTATCTTCGGCCAGGCGCAGGATCTCGATACCGAGATTGAGGAAATCTCGGCGGTCCCGCGGCTCTCCTACAGACACGTCTGTGAATGTTGAGAAGTCATAGTCAGTTGGGTACTGACCGCGATTGACAAAGAGCAAAGGCGCATTGACCTTGCGGCGGATCGATTCGCAGATCCGCTGCCCGCTCATCAACGAGCCGCCATTTGAGCAAACCACTACGGTGTCAGGATCCAAGGCCTTGAGGGTCTCCGCCAAATTCTCTTCGGATCCATTGAACTTCGACCATTTGACCCCCACAGGCAGGCTCAGTAGGTCACAAGCAAACTCTTCTTCAGGGCAAACCAGCGCAACTTTTCTGAACGACTTATGGGACTCCGGCATCTGATGGAGCCTGTACTGCGTTGTGCTATCCTCAATCCCGACCATTTACCGACCTCTGGCATTTGCCACTTCTCTCAAAGATACAGCACCGCGACCCACCCCATCAATGTCGGACTAGGTAGACGAACTGACTACCACCTTCTGAATACTGGAGGCGACAGGGATCTTCTGATGCAGAAGACCTTTCTCGAGGAGGGAAGTGTAGGACTCGAATTGCTTACGGAGGGTACCACGGACTGGCCACATGAAGTAGTAGCCAGGCCCAGTGAAAATCTTGAAGTAGGCCTCGTAGTTGAGGTTGTCTCGGTGGCCCAACCACCAATCGAAGGCCATAGTCATAGTGTACCCGCGTACCTCGGCGACCATCCTCCAGTAGGCCGGAAAGGGCAGCAGGAACACGAGGGCGAGGAGGAACCACACGAGCGGCTTGGCCCAGAAGGCCCCGATGGCCACCAAGGCGAGTAGAGCGAGGAGCTGCGGCATGAGGTAGGACAGTGTGAACCGCACAGGCCTGGCAGCGTAATCCTCGACGTGGACGAGCTCGTGGGCCAGAGTTCGAGCTCCACGGAGGTACTCTCCGCTCGAGCGGAACCGCCGCGGGAAGTAGATCCTCCTCCCGATAGTTGTGGTGTAGGCGATCATGAACCGGCGGTTGAACAGGAAGATGAGCGCCGCGATGACCTTCATCAAGACCGATTCCTTCTTGTAGTGAACGCTCGAGCCGAACTCCGCGCCCACCTTCTCTACCTCCGAAAATAGCCTCTGCCCATCCATGTGCTCTCCTATTACGTAGGCACGGCTCCGTTCAGGGGGTCGTACCCGATCATCAGGCCGTCGTGTACGTGAAGGAAGTTCCCTGAGTCGATCTGCTGCCAGTCGACCAGCGAGTGTGCATTGATGTAGGACAAGAGATCGGATTCGACAATCCCCTTGATGGAGTTGTCGCCAGTCCCTGAGTTGTGCGCAGACCCATCTGCATCATCCCACAGGACGACCTTCTCGACGAACCAAGGAGGCGTCGGGTTGCACTGGTTGGTCATGTACTCGGACCTGGTCGCCAGGCCGTTGCAGACAGAGCCGTCCGAGGAGATCATCGCACCGTCGTTATCCCGATACCACTGGTGGGCATGCGTCGTGTCTACTCCAGGCGTCATGGACGACTCGCACCAGTTGATCTGGACCTCCGGGTAGGTGTCACCCGAGTTGTAGTAGTCAGAGACCCCGGCCTCACTCATCACGGTCAATCCTTTGGGATTCATCGAGACGTCGCTGGCGACAAGGACTACCTGAGCGCCGTCTGCGAACCAGGTGAACTTCCAGTTGTTGTTGTAGAAGGTCGTCCCCTGGTCGTGGCAGATGACGAACTTGAAGCTGTTCGCGTCCGAGATGAACGTCGACCCGTAGGGGTCGTCGGTCGTGTAGTCGAAGTTGGCTCCCGACGTCGACGACTTGAATGCCACGTAGAGTCGCCCGCCGAACTTGTACTGCCCACCGACATTCGCTGAATCGAAGTCCGAGAGGGCATTACAGTAGGCCAGGACCATCTGGGTGTAGGTCGGACCGGCCCCGTGTTGGAGGACGACGAACCACCCCTGGTTGGCACCATTGAAGTTGTCACTAGCGACTCTGGTCCACCCCTCACTCATACCGACGAGGTCGTCAGCGAGGGCCTCAAGCTTGTCCTGCTGGTCGTAACCGGTCTGTGTTGACCCGTACGTCGCGGTGTCGATGAGGATCGTTGAAACAGCAGGTTCGAAGTTGGTTGCCATGCTATTCTCCTACGTCGGGTACGGCCCGAAGGTGTTGTCCCAGCCTACACACAGGCCATCAGACACGTGCAGGAAGTTGCTGGACTCGAGGCGTTGGAACTGGTTCAGGTTCTCAGCCCCAGGACCAGCATTGACGGCAGAGATGAAATCCATGTCCACCAACCCCTTCAGCCCATTCCCTGTCGCCCCTCCGGTATCTGGCCAGACTGCCCCATACTCGTTCTTGTAGATGACCAGGGGCTCCCTGAGGTATGGCTCGACGCCGTTGGGCGTCACATTCTGAATCCACTCCCCCCGGATGGCAACACCGTTCCCGTACGTCCCGTTCCAAGACCCGTCGGTCTTGTACCACTGCAGACTGTTCGGCTGGTCTTGACCCGGGGTCATGGAGTCGTAGTAGCGGACCATGAAGAGCTCGGGGTACGTATCTGGCTGCGGGTGGACGATATCCCCACCACCTCCCCACTTTGCCGTCCCGGTATTGTAGTAGGTCGAGATGATGTCCGGGCCCATCGCAGCAAACGAATAGGCGTGGTGGAGCGGCCTCTCGACAAGGAGTATGACGCGCTCCCCCTCGACCAACCACGTGAACCTGAGGTCGTAGTTGTGGAAGGTAGCACTGTACGGGATGGGGGAGAACTTGAATGAGTTGGCTGCCGAGCAGAAATCCGCGTGGCTGTACTGGTTCTTGCTAGTCGGAATCACAATACCAGTCGTAGACGGCTTGTAAAGGATCCACATCCTGTCGTCAGCACTATTCTGTGAGTACTTGTTGTTGGCGTTGATGTACCCGTGGTTGCTGTTGAAATGGAGAATGATCTGCGCCGTGTCTCCTGATACCCTACGGAGCCACACGTTGGCGTAGTTGGTGTTGTAGTCGGTGTGGTGGATCTCCCACCCCTCCCCCGTGTTAACGAGGGCCTCACCTATATCTTCCAACTTGGGCCCTTGGTAAGTAGGGTTTGTGCTCGTCCCGCTAGGATACGCATCCGCATCGATGAAGATTCGCCCGACCTTGGGGGAGAAATTGGTAGCCATCTCAGTCTCCTACGTAGGCATCGCGCCGAAGGCCGGGTCCCACCCCACGCACAAACCGTCCCTGATGTGGATGAACTCGCCACCGTTTAAGAGCGAGTAGTACGTCAAATCGTGACTTGCCACGTATGAGACGAAGTCAGGATCGATGACCCCCTTCAGGCCGTTCCCTCGAACAGGCTCTGTGCCGCCTGAGTCTGGCCATACTGACCCGTATGCCGTCGGGTAAGAAGTGCTCCAATACGACCTGTGCACCATGATTGGCTCGCGAGCATACGGCGGCAGCGTCGACACATTCGCCCCCAGTAGCTCGTTCCTGATCGACAGCCCGTGGTCGTACTGGTACTCGGGGGTGTGGTCAGTTTTGTACCACTGAAGTGAATGAGGGCCCCCAGAAGGAGGAACCCAAGACACCGAGGGGTACGCCCAGTTGAAGAAGAGCTCTGGGTGCGTATCCGGCTCTGGGTGTGCTACAGGAGTAACTCCACCTTCCCAAAGACCAGACCCCGTGTTGTATGGGGAGGAGATGACCGAATCTCCCATGATCGTGATCGCATCTGGTATCAGAGGTGTCGCCCTCTCGGCAATCAAGATTACCCTACGGCTCGATTCCTCCGCCAACCAGCACCAGTACCAGTCTTGGTTGTAGAAGTAGCCGGCGCGGTCGTTACAAATAGTGAACCTGAACGCGTTTCCTGTCGAGCAAAAGTTACTGTGGTCGTAGCAGTTGAGGGAAGTTGACAGGTTCGCCCCGCTCGTCGACGGCTTGAAGCAGATCCAAAGGCGATAGTCGTCTGTAGCGTACTTCCCGGTCTTGTTGGCCCCGTGGATGTAAGCGTCTGTCGTATTGTAGTAGAAGACGATCTGGGCCTTCTCCGACCCGTCGGCACGTTCCAACCATGTCTCACAGTACCCGCCATCGTCCCGGTTGAATGTTCGAACCCAGGGCTCTGCCCACCCGGAAGACAGGCTCACGAGGGCATCAGCGATATCCTGCATCTTTGGGAGCTGGTAGGTCGGGTCGTTACTGGTACCTGACGGGTAGCCGTCAGCATCTATGAAGACCCGTCCTACCTGTGGAGTAAAAGCCGTCATCGAAACCTCACAACACCGGCGCCGGCAAGCTGGTAGTCAAATCGTTCACGTCCTCAATGGGAGAATCGTAGAGGTGGTGGACGATGTTCTCTGGGAGAGCATACACCAGGTTGTCCACGTCGGCTACAGGCAGATTCTCCGGAACCACATGCACGGCGTGGGTTGCAACTGCACTATCCCAGATTGGGCTCGCGTCCGTAGTACTCCCTGGAATGTCAGGCCGATCATTGACCTTGTGGAACGGCACCTCTGAGAACGTCAGCTTGACGTCGTCGGGTGGCACCGGGGTAACATCTGGAGGCTCAGCCGTGATGTTGTAGAACGGGGACACACCTCCGGACCCGCTGGAGTCGAAGACAGGAACACCGTTGATGATGAGGTTCAACGTGCCTCGTTCTTGCTCCCCATTGTTGATGAGCCTCATCAGGTCACCTCGTCCCCAAAGTACTTTCTCGCGTCCTCATACCCCAAATCGAATCGCATCTTGGTCAACTTCGGGTCAAAGTCTAGCGAATCTCCGAGAGGCTCGCTAGGGCCCAACGCTGTTACCTCAATGCGCTTATGGTCCTCATCCACCCCGTGGTCGACCAACCGATTGATGGACTCGCAGTGAGCTAGGTCCTTCGCCAGCGCCCCTGGGACGACCAGGTCGCCTACAAGCACCTCGGTGGACATAGCCTCGATGATCTGGAACGTCAGGTCGATACCGTTCTCGGGCTCCTGAGGGGCTACATCGTGATGCGTGTACAACACCAAGACCTCGTCGGCCCCCGCCTTGATAGCGTGGCTCAGCGGTGCGATGTCAACTACACCACCGTCGGTGTAGAGCCCCATCATGTACTCAACTGGAGGGAACATCGCCGGGAATGAGCTCGTCGCCAAAACTGCCCGAACGATATCCGGAGTCTTCTGGTCGAAGACGTGGAGCTCGTTAGATCGCAAGTCGAAAGCGGTCAGCCTGAGCTCGATACCACTCTCCACAACCTTCTTTGGATCGATGACGTCGTACAACAGCTCCCACACCGGCCTGGTGCTGTACACGGACCGTTTACAGAAAGCGAAGCGGAGGTACTTGAACCAGCGCTTCTTGTAGATGCTGGCATTTCCAAGGACCCGGTCAAACCAGAGCTTCTTGGTCCAGGCGACAGCTTCCGGGAACTGCTCGGGCGGGAAGTGCGCCAACCCGACACCATTGATCCCGCCCACAGAAGTGCCGGTAATAACCTGGAATCCTGGGTGTCCCATCGCCGCCAAGTAGGTACATACACCAACTTGCCATGGGCCTTTGGCACCTCCCCCAGCTAAGGCCAATCCTCTCTTGATCCCCATGTCGACTTCGATCATCGCCTACTCCTCGTGAGAAGTGGTGTAGAACGTCCCTGTAGCTGAGGCCCCGCCGAACGCCGTATCGTTGCGCAGCAAAACGCGGAGCTCCATTCCGACTGAGCTGTTGAGCCGTCGTAGTGTAGCGTAGTGGAAAGGAAACCCGTGGACGTTGCCCAAACTCCCCCTATCCCCTCCAATCTGCGGGATCACCGGATAACTGCCGATCGCCTCGTCGATCAGGTTTCTCAGGGTCTTGTATGACAGCCTGTCGTAGCAAATCTTGTTGGGGAGATCCTCAGGATTGTATGCCCATACCTCGAAGTCAATCGAGTCATTCCAGATGACGTCACTTGTGAACTGCACCTCTGCGAGCTCGATATCAAGGTACTTGCCGGCCTCCGGCTCCAAGACCCAAGTGGATCCGTTCTCGTATGAATAGTCTGCAGTGACCGTCCCGGAAGGGGCCGAGAAGAACGTGACCTCGCCCGCCTCGTAGTCGACCTCGTAATCGCCCCCAGAGGTCGCGAAGGGGGACCGCATCGTCTTCTCTACAGAGTCGACGTACACCTTGACGAGATACCCGTGGTCAGGACCATCCTCCGAGATGTCGTCTTCATCGAAGACTCTGCCATGTTCCAAGTCAATCCAGTTGGAGTTGGCGCTGGTGAACGTCAGGCCGTCCCCAGAGTCAGAGAGAGTCTCTCCTGTAACGCGGGCACTGTCGTGGTACCAGGTAGTCTTGTCGCAATAGTTGTGGGTCGCCGTAATGAACTCCGACCCCGAAGGAACCTTCCTGGCGGCCAGCGGGACGCCGTCGAAATCAGTCTGAGACCCCACAACCAGGCTTGTCCCCTTGATGAGGGCCAGGGCGTCATCAGGCTGGGCAACCACCACAATCGTAACGTTTTCGTTTTCCTCGAAGTTGGTCTGATAGTCAGAGAGCTGAGCTGGGAGGATGTGAGAGGCGTACACCCAAGTGTCCACCCCAGCCCAAATATCACGCTTGTTGGACCCGAGGGCGAACTGGTACACCGTCCAGGCGGGGTGTGCTTGAACTACCTGCTTCCACACGCTGTAGCTAACCTCTAGTACTCTCATGCCGTCACCGTCAGGTTACCTTTCACCCAGCACTGGAGATATACTCCAGCGCTGTCTATGTCGTCTTGAACAGTCACCTTGATATTGTCAGAGGTGCCAGCAATGAGCCTAAGACCTCCACCGGAGACGTAGGAGGCACTCATCATGTCTTTCGCGGACACCACCCACTCAAACCCGCCAGGACTTGCGAAATTAACGAAGTCCTCATTCTGGTGGATGTCTCCCAAAATCACAGTTGTGCCGTCATTAACCGTAGCCTCCACCAGAAGACCGTTGGTGAGTGGTCCAGAGACGGCCCCGAAATAATCCTTTCCGAAAGTGACTCTCTTGGACACCAAGGTGAACTTGATCTCCTGGACCGAGATGTCGTAGGTAGAGTCGGCTGTGTAAGTGAATGCGACAGGAGTGACGCTACCATCGACCAACAGGCTTGGGTTAGACCCGTTCTTTACGAAGTCAAGCTTGATGCTCGTGGATGTGGCTGCGAAAGCAACAGGATCACCGCTCTGGTCATAGAGGGTTGCCTTCAGCCTGCCACAGCCACTAGTGACCCCCACGGTATCTAGGTGTACTAGATCCCCAGATGTTGGGCATTTGGCTATCTTCCCGTCGACCTGCGCCCGGTACACGGTGTCGTCCAACACCACACCGACCACATTCCCGGAAGAGTCCGCGAGATATAGAGGCCAGGCAGCCGAAGCTGCGGCCCTCGTTCCTTGGGCAACCTTCCCGACCTCATTCGTCCCAGCGGGAAGCTGGTCAGTGATCTTCTTGATCCCGTCGGTGTCCTTGATGCCGTCGAGGACAGAGTCGATGGTGCCCAGCTTCGTATCGACGGACTCAAGGGTCCCCTGGGTCGCCGGATCGATCTGCGACCCCGAGCTGTTAGCCACCTTGGTGAGCGCTTGGAGACGATACACAGCTCCGTCGAGGACGATTCCTACCTCGTTCCCAGACGAGTCGTAGAGCACAGAGACGACATTTGGTGGCGGCATCAGTACACCGTGATAGCCCGTACGCGCTTGGTGGGCATGATTCCAGAGTATGTGTAAGTGTCGACAGCTTGCGCGAGCACAGTCGACCCGTCAGTATCGTACACCTTGGCCGTCTCGGTGGCTACCTTGATCCCGGTGTAGGTGTACGCGAGTTCGAAGATCTTGTCGCTGTGCTGGTCGTCTGTATACCAGATAGCCGCAGTCACCTTGAGGCCGTCGTAGGTGTAGACCTCTTCGGCGCCAGAGGCAAAACCAGCTCCCGGACCACTATCGAGGAAGTGAACCAGTTGGCGCAGGGCCCTATGTTGCGCTTCTGAAATCCCCCCGCTGGCCGCGGCCAAGATATCCTTGTTCTCACCATCGTGGCGGAAGAAGAGCGAGCCGGCATTCCCAGTCCAGCGCAGCTCACCGTCCTCGGAAGGAGCAGGGCCTACCTCAAAAATGACGCCTTCTTCGTCAGATGGTCCTGGATGTCTATCCGGGGTCCTCGGCATTATCCGTCTCCGTGGGGTCCGCCTCTTGGCCTTCCGGAGACAGTTTACACGCCCGCATGTGTATCTTCAATCCGCCCTGAGACTTGCATGGCTTGCCGCAGTTGGGGCACGCCAACGCAACAACCTCCCCATCGGGCGTCTCTGGAAGTTCTGCGGGCTGCTCGCCTTGCTCCTCGGCTTCTTCTCGGCGGCGGGCGTCCATCATGCTCTCTGGACGTAATCCAGCCGGACGATCGGCGAGGGGGACCGGATCGCCGGTCTCTTCGCTCCTCTTCACGAGTTCAACCTCGGAGGCCCACTTGTCGTGCTTCTTCTTGAAGACCTCCAACATCCGATCGAGGATCCGGTATTCGCCCCGGGTGTTCTCCAACTCGGCCTGCTTGTCATCCAAGAGCTTTCTGAGCGGTTGAGCAGCGACCTCTATCCACCGCTTGATGAGCTGGCGCTCCTCCGGAGTCATGGGGGCCTCGCCCTCAGGTTGCTTCCCGAGCTTGCCGGCCTCGAAGACCTTCTCTACTCGGTGGTGCGTCCCTTCGACCCTCTTGGCGCACTCGACGATCCCCTTGAGCTCGCCAACGATTCTCTGAACACTTTGACCCTTACCGCTGAACACGCGCTCAAGTTCCTCCGAGAGCTCGAGCACAGTGAGCATCTTTACCTGCGTTTTCTCGATGAAGTTCACTCTCCCTCCATTGTTGGAGGGAGATTAGGAGAGGAAGGCGGAAACGTCAATCAGGTCTAGGCGAATACCTCCATGAGGATGTTGTCGCCGGTCTTGATTTTGTAGGAGAACTTCAAGTCCCCTGTCGCCGGAGCCGTACCCGGGTACACGTCATGCGTAGCGGCAGAAGCGTGTGGACGCTGTGCCACCCCGTTCACGTGGATCTGGACGTCGTCGACGAACGTGAGTGAGGAGTAGTCCGCCAACTGGGCATCCAAGTTTGGCGTGCCGCCTGCGCCAGTGACGTTGACACCTGCAGCTGCATCTCCTGTAGCTGCAGCCCAGTGCGGGGTGCGCTTCGAGCTGTATTCGGCCGCCGCTTTGATCATCTCCAGGAGGCTGAGCTCGGACCCGAACAGCGTCTCGAGGTCGCTCCAGTCGGTCGTATCGTTGGCGAGCTTCAGCTCGGAGCTCCACCCTCCGCCAGCGCGATAGGCGTCGTCGAAGAGGAGGTCGTTGGCAGATTCCAACTCGAGATCAGCAGACCCACCAGAGAGCAACTTCAGACCGCCTGCACTGTCGATCTGGCCGGCGGTGTCTCCGATGTTGATCAGCGTCCCGTCCGAATCAACCCCGATGCCCTCGGCGAAGTCAGCAGTCGCTGTGTTGTTGATATCGAGCGTGTCGATGTTGATTTCGAGCTCGTCTCCTGCCGCCGCGGGCGAGAGTCTCAGGAGATCGGTACCTGCCGAGTCAGCCGTGAAGGCCAAGTCGTAGTCATCGGCGATGTCCCAGTCGATGTCCTGGGTCTGGGTTGCTGGTCCTACCTGGTTGTCGATGGCATTGTCCAACGTCACCGACGAGGACGTCACGTTGTCCACCCACGCGTGAGACCCGAGATATGCGTCCTCTGGAATATTGTCGAGGTAGACCCGACGGACGTACTCGTAGTGGATGTTGGTACCGCCGATGTCGGCGGCCGGAACTGCTTCGAGGTCGTCCCTGGTAGAGTTCTCGCGGACGAAGCTCAACATGACTCGGTTCGACGAGTCGTCGAACGTGTGCCCGTTGGTTGCCGACTCGCTCTGGATCAGAGCATAGACGTCACTGCCGCCGGAAGAGATGACGTCTCCGGTGTCGGCATCACGCACGATGCACAAGGTCTTCGGCTGGATCTCGTTGGTGCCGTCTACCTGCGCCAGGCTGTGTACGCCGAATGTGGTGTTCTGGGCTACGACGGCACCCTCTGTAGTAGCTGCACCGACTGCGGCAGTCTCTGCCGGAGTCTCGCTTCCAGCAACGGAGAGGACGACTACGTCGCCTGCACCAGTTGTTGGCTGGGTGATGACGAAACCGGCATCGGCGACGGTCTCAGCCCAGGTGGTGACGTTCCCGTGGGTTCCTGGCGTGTCATTGACGATCGTGACCGTAGCTGACGTGCCCCCCGCGTTCGACGCGGTCAGGGCCAGCCCAGCACCCACCCCGTTGATCGCAGAGACCATCCTGGTGGCCACGTCGATCGCGCTGGTGTCACCGCTGACGTCGACCTGCACACCGCCGCCGGAGATCCCGCCACCGTCGACATCGAACTCGAACTCTTGGGCTGCGTTGACGCCGTCGTCCAGCGTGAACGTCTCAGTGTCGATGAGATTGGCCTTCGCGACAGCGACAATCTGACCACTGGCTGCCGACGAGGCTGGCACGGCAATGTCTGTGATGATCTGTGTGCGGAAGAGGAACCTCTTCTGCTCGATGTCTTCCAGATCGTCGTGCAGGGTGTCCTGGTTACGGACCGACCCGAGGTCGTCGTACCACTTCGTCAACCCACTGTACCGCTTGATCTGGGAGCGTAGATTGTTGAGGTCGTCCTCGAGAGAAGTGGCCGCAGACTCCATGGTGGAACCAGCCGCTACCGCATCGCTGTACTGCGCCGCGTCGGTGTTCTCGATTTGCGTGTCTTGGTTTAACCACGATTTGGCCATTAGTCAGTCTCCTCCTAGAGAGCTGGGGGAAAGATATCCATGATGATCTCGTCGTCTACCTTGATTCTCCGCGTGAACTTCAGGTCCCCAGTCGACCTGTCGTCACCAGGATACACGTCTTCGGGATTTGACGGTCCAGAACCTGGAACCATTCTCTGCCCGTTCAGGTAGACGCTGACGTCCTCTTGGAAATCCCTCAGGGAGTAGTCGCCCAAGATGGCGTCCAAGTTCGGGCTTCCAGCAGCTCCGGTGACATTCGATCCTGGAGATACATTTGACACTGCTGTGGCCGGGTAGGTCAGGCGGGTAACCGCTGCACCTTCGCCGCCCGAAGAGCACTGACCATATATTCCAGAGTAGATCGGCACAGGAACTCCAAGGAAGCTCTCGTCTCCGACTAAAATACAATGCTGGAGCGAGGGCGGTCAATCTCTCACGAGAATCTCTACGTAGCCCTGAGCAGCAAGTGGAGAGCCCCAGAACCTTCAAACAGCGAGATTCTGAACATTGCGTAGAGGTATCCAGCAATGTCGAATCTCTCGGCCCACGTCTTTCCCGTTGCCTGTGCAAAGGTAGCACAGCCGACCTGAGACCATCTTCGCTCGTCGTTTCCAGAAAATGACCTCGCGGGCGGCTCGCCGCCGAAGACCCAGAGCTCTCCGCTCCACTTGTCCACGTCTGGGATGAGCCCAGATGACGTCAAGTTGTCGTGGGAAACGACAACCTCGATCTCGTTGGCCCCGTGGATCGTCACGATCTGCCCACCTGTATTCCAAGCCTTGTTCTCTCCCGGTAGGGAGAGCGTATGGGGGTAGTGATCCACCGCACTGACTTCCCTGAGGGGGAACCAGCGCCTGAAGAAGTCCACCTTGGTCGTTCGGCGCTGGGGCTTGAAGTTGCCGTGGTAAGCCGCGCCGGATTGGTTCTCAGCCACGAGCGCCTCCTAGACGGGTCGGAGTGAGACCTTCAAGATTCCTGTGCCGGAGTTCGTCGAGATCCTCCAAGCCACATACCAGAGCGGGAACAGCTCGATAATCTTGCTGAATGGAGCATCTGCCATGGACCCAGTTGCCGTTCCGGCAAGAGGAGTCCACTGGGCCTCTTCGGGTGGCCCACCCAGGATCCAGAGCTCTCCAGCCCAATCTGTGATGCCAGTCAACTTCCCAGCCGCCGTGAGGTCCTCGGTCACAACGGACACCAGAACGCCACTGCACCCGCGAACGTCAACGATCATCTCCTTGTCGTCGTAGGGGAAAGCGAGCGCATGTGGGTACCCGTCCGGAGTGTTGACTGCGAGGTTTCTCCAAGGCTTCCACTTCAACCACCGGTCGTACGTGGAGATCCTCTGCTCCTCTTCGATCCCCCGAGACCCCTTGATGTGGTCGGGGTAGCTGTGTCCGATATCAATGAGCGCCATATTCGTCTCCGATGCTAATGAGGAGAGCCGGGCCTCCTCGGTGTTCGTAGTTTACCACCTACAGCAGTAGTTGTAACCGTCGAGCGCGGCGGCGTCGATGATTACTGTCTGGGCGTTGATCCATGTAGCCCTGGATTGTGGCCGCTGGATCCCACCCGCACTCTTCTGCCAAATTTAGAAAGCCCCTCTCACCAGTCGAGTTGGCGATCGACGCAGCTATCACGAGCTCCTCGTCCTCCCAACCATTCCTTTGCGCTCCGTAGACGGCATGATTCACCGTACTTCGCCAAGCTCGAAGTTGAATGGCAGCACTGTACGGGCTGTACAGGATGGTCTCGAGATGCTCAACCCAGAAAATCTGGTCGATCCAGTGGATGTCTCCCTTGACCTCCTCCATGTACTCGTAGATCTCGAGCTCTTCAAGGTCGAGCCCGTTAGGGGGCTGGAAGTGGGCAAACCCATGAGCGCCTCCATCGGTCGTCAGGATGTCGTTCCAGTCCTTCCCGATAGCTCCGGAGTTCATGATGATGTCGATAGCCGCCAGCTCCCAGTCGTCTATCTCTCTCCTACGATCCGACGTCCTATCGCCGACCCAAACCCCGATTGGAGCCAGATTCGGATCTAGCATGTGAGCCCGCTCGAGCTCTGCTACGAAGTCCCTCTCGACGCACTCGTGGAAGTCGACAGGGCACATTGGAAGGATCGGCTCAACTGGCCAGTCTTCGTCTTGGGCAACTGAGGTCTTCGAGTAGCACATCAACCCCAGCAAAACGAAGACCAAAAGGACGAGCAATATGAATGCCCGTTCGTTGGTGAGCCTAGTAAACATGAGTTCCTCCTGAAATAGTTACCAAACCGTCCATGTGGTCTCTTGTACGGACTTGAGGGACGGCGGAGCCACCTTAGCCCACGAGCTGGAGGGTGTGCAAGCCCAGGAACGTCAAAAACTCTACAAACCCCCTGAGCCCGTAGGCGAACAGGCCCGTAGCCCGCCCAGCCAGCGAGGCCGGGGCGGAGCCCCTGGGCCGAGCGATTTCAGGCGGGCGAGAGGGCCGGGACGCTGAAGGGTGGGACGTGAATCTTCCCAAACTTGTCATTTCAGAATTCCAAACACTTACGACACGAACACCCTTCTACGCGCGCGTATATGACGTGTAATGTATTTGCTCTGACGTGCGCACGTCATTGACGTCTAGTCTATGAGAACCAATAGCATTCATAGAAACTAATGGATTCTTATAAATCTATAGAGATTATTTAGGGTAGACGCGCACGCGTGATAATTTCGTGGCCGAGAGAATAGTGAGCCGGCCCCCAGAAAGAGGGCCGGCTCCACCATGGAGGAGTCTTCGGCGACGAGGAGACGCCCGAAGACGGAGATGCAGGAATGGTACACCGTCCCCCAGCCGGAGGGCAAGTGCGGTTCTCCGTATAAGTGCTCAATGCAACCAAGGAGGTGTTCGTATGAGTGACGGGAGAGAGGTGGCAAGGGTCTTCGGCGTAGCTCAGGGAGAATGCGCAGAAGACGTCGATTCGGCGCTCAAAGAGGATGAGCGAGGTACTTGGTACACACTGAGGGGTCAACACGAACCGAAAGTCAGGGCCCTCTTCAGCGACGACTGTGTGCTTCTGTTCATCTTCTTCAGGAGATTCAGGGTCGCCTGGGTAGTCGGTGCATACGACTACTCGGACTTCGACTTCTGGTCCAACCTGCTCGGCGCGTGTTGTCGAGTGAAGGGTGTCCTCGAAAAGGACGCTGAGCCGACGGTGAGCGACGTATTCGCGCCCGTCGACGGGGAATTGATACTCGGATACCCGTTGACAAGAGAGGGCGAAATACGAGCTCTCAGGGCCTCTCTCGGAGGAGCTGGTGCCAGGGAAAGGCAATTGGGGATCGCGAGGCCTTTTCTGACGCACTAGCCCACCGAGACACCAGAATCAGTTCGTTCTCAACAGGGGGCTTATGCCCCCTCAATCTTAGCCCGAGGAGCTAAGACGTGTTGCGTCGACACGCCTGCGCAAGCTACTATGGCCGTAGCTTTCGCACTGGAGGAGAGATCGATGACTGACTTCACGAAGCTGCCAGGATTCATCCAGGAGATGACCCCAGTTCGGGTCTACGAGCAATACAGCAATGCCACGCCAATTGTCATTGCGACAGCCGTCGGCAGCGCCAACATCCCGATCATCCGCCTGCTCGGAGTCAGCTTCCGAGTCAGGACAGCAACTACGCTGGACTTGAACAACATCCAGATGAAGGCAGGCTACAACCAGAACCAGACGCTGATCAACGACCAAACTGGGCAGCAAGGGAATCTGAACGAACAGAGCAAACAAGTCCACTGGGACGGGGGTCAAGCTGGGCTTGAGCTCGGGAACGGTGAGACTGTCACCTTCATCATCGACGGCTCAACAGCAACCTACTTGGACGGAGACGTCTCGATACGCTTCTCCATCATCGATCCGGGTGCAACGTTGGGGTAGGCTAATGCCAGTCATCGTCAATGGCAGCGGGGCACAGAGCCTCGTCAATGGAGTAGGTGGAGAGTATGGCGGCGGGGCTTCCATCGAAGAGTACGTCACTGCAGATGCGAGCCTCGTTATCCCTGGGACGGAAGTCGAGGGGGACATCGCTGTCAACAACACCTCAGCTGACAACACGACAGTAGCGACAGCAGAGATGGCCGGCGGGGATGCTGTCGACTTCGACGTGTCAGACGATACTGGGATTATCCCCCCATCCACCAGCTCCTCAGTCACGGTTGAACGGACTGGTGGCACTCCAGGAACCACCATCCAGTCGACGTGCAGACTCCGCACACCTCTCGGAACTGTAATCGACGTGCCTGTGAGCGCAGTGATCCCAGACACGTTGGAGAATCAAGCCCTCAATGACGGGGCCGACCACATCTACGCCTTCGCTGACCTCACAGACACTGGGGCGAGCCCAGCGGCAAATCTGGTCCTGGCTGGCAGTGCTTCCCTCATAGCCACCTCCGTACCCGGTTGTAAGGGTGACCTTCGCCTAGCTACCTACAACACTGACCACGCGACAATCCAGACTGGGGTCGAGGGAGGGTGGGTGCGAGGAAACTCTTCCGACAGAACGTGGGAGTTCGTATTCACGATAAATGAGCTAGCGACGCGTAACTTGTGGCGGGAAGGCTGGCTCTACAACTACTCGAACATGGCTTTCCAAATTGGGGCGCAAGCTGGAGTATCCTCTCTACATTTGATGGGGTCAACGTGGGCTGTCTGGGATACCCTTAGTGAGCTCAACAGCAGTGAGCTTGGGAATGTCATCTACCTTGCAGTACTCTGGGACTACTCGGCAGGTACTGTAACAGCAAAGTACCGCACAGCGGCTCTCGGAAGTTTGGTCACTGGACCGTCGGCTACGAAGGCAGCAGCCAGCTACGGGTCCGAGAAGATCCTGTTCGGAGGGAACCACAGCAACGACCACTCTCTCGATTCCTCCTTCCACCACTTTGCGGTATACCCAAGCCTTCTCTCGGATGGCCAAATCGCAACTCGCACCGCCATCTTGGGCCTCCATTAGACGTCTGGCCGCTCGAGCCAGTTCGTCGTATAAGGCTACTGCAAACTTCGGAATCAGTAAGGGTTTCGGAGACCAACAGATCACCAAGAGGAAGGAGCTGACATGGGAATTCTTGAAGAGAGGGCCGAGGAACTGTCGAAGTTCTTCACCAGCGAGGATGACGTCTTTGCGCTGATCAACCTGCCGGCTGAGGTACAAGCAGCCTTGTTCGCGCGCTATGCCAGAACGAACAAGTCTGTGAAGGAGGTGTTCCTCGGAGAGTTCGCAAACGTGACCGAGGGCAGAATGGACGGGATTTCCGTCGAGTCCATGGTCGCCGCAGCGACCTCGTTCCACGATCGCGTTTTCATCGGATATGGCGACGACTCGGTGGCCCAGCTGTGCCACATTCCTGTTGCTGTCGAAGGCGCTTCCAACGTCTTGACCAAGCTGCTGGAGAGGTCGCGCCTGATGTCCTACCTCGAGCAGTCGACTCGGGCAATCAAGTGGGACATCAAAGTCGACGGCAAGTGGCGCTACACGACCCCTCCCGAACTTGAGCAAGAGGAGTACGAAAGCCTCAAGGCCGACTTCGACGCACAGATGGACGCTAGCTTCCAGCTCTACAAGGACTGGATCACGCCGGTGCAAACCTTCCTCTACAACACCTACCGAGATCAGTACCCGGAAGTGGAAGAGGCCGCCTTCGTGTCTGCCGTCAACGCTCAGGCGTTGGACATCCTCAGGCCCCTCCTGCCTGCCGCCATCACGTCCAACCTCGGGATGATCGGCAGCGCCCAGAGTTGGGAGAAGGCCGTCATCTTCCTGCAGGCTTACCCCCTGCGGGAAGCCCAAGACCTCGCGGCCAAGATCCTCAGAGAGCTCAGGAAGGTCACGCCCACGTTCATGGAACGTGCGACAATGCCAGACCGGGGGCAGCTCTGGTCCCTGTACTTCGACAATACGCGGAACGCAGCCCATATGGCGACCGGCAAGATAATGCCGTCTGTCGAAACTGAGGGCCCGTTTTCCGCGCAGCAAGCCACCCTGCACAGGTACGACGAAGATGGTGAAGACCGCATCTGTGAAGCGATCCTATACGAGGCCGCATTCGAGCCACCTATCTCCCTGGCCCAAGCGCGAGAAGTAGTCGGGTCTCTGCCGCCAGAGGACAAAGCCGCACTCATCAATGCCTACACGGGAGAGCGCGTCAACCGTCGCCACAGGCCTGGGAGGGCATTCGAGTCCTCCGTCTACACATTCGACATCGTCGCTGACTACGGCATTTTCCGAGATCTCCAACGGCATAGAATGCTGACATTCGATTGGCAACTACTCGACAACAGATTGGGCTTCAACACGGCTCAGGGGCTTCAGGGAATGACCGACGTCTCACAGCTCTACACTGCCTGGGATGGGGTCATGTCCGGGGCGGCGGCTCTGTACGACGACATGCGCGCGGCCTTTGGGAGCTTCGTGTCGCAGTACTGCTTGCCTCTCGCGACCTACATCCGGTTCAAGATGGAGTTGAATGCCCGTGAGCTGATGCACCTCGTCGAGCTTCGCACGCAGAAGGGAGGACATGAGAGCTATCGGGAGTTGACCCAGACCATGTACAATCTGGTGAAGGATGTTCATCCGAACGTCGGTTCGGCGCTCAGCTTCGTAGACGAGGCGGCGTATCCACTTGCCAGGATCTAGGAGAGGTACGATGTCTGGACGAGAAACCCCAAGAGTGAGTAAGGCACAAGTCGCAATCGTAATGGGAATCGTGACGACCGTCGCCAGCGGAGTCTGGTACGCCCGCGGTAAGATTGCCGACGACGACAGGGCCGAATGCGAAAGCCGCGAAGAACGCCTCATCCTCGAGCGCGACAAGTGTCAAAACCAGCTCTTGAGGTTACTCGTCCCGTCAAACCTCATTGTTGAAACAGCACCCATGGAGGACGCAGATGAAGAACGGGTGGAAATCGCCGAACCAGATGGGCAGAACTCGCCTCTTGAGGAGCACTGGAACAACCTACGGGAAGTGTTCGTGCCCCTCCTGTCTCCGAGTAGCGGAAATGACTCAGACGGAACTGATCCTCCGATCGGGGAAGGAACGGGGGAAGACCTGTGACAGAAGCAAAATTCATCGTCTTTGAGGGGATCGACGGGGCTGGAACGACGACCTTGTCGAAGATGCTCGTCCGTAAGCTGCAAGACGCTGGCGTGCCGGCGTTGTGGACATACGAGCCTACGGAGGGTCCCATCGGTCAAATGATCCGGCGCGAGCTCGGGGCTGACAAGGAGACCTTCCACGGGCCGGAGATGGCCCTCTTGTTCATGGCGGATCGAGCCCACCACCTCAGGACCAAGATCATACCAATGCTGAAGAGTGGTGTAACCGTCGTCTCCGACAGGTACGCGCTCTCAACACTCGCGTACCAGTCTGTTGACGGGTGTGACGAGGACTGGCTCTACGAAGTCAACAAGACCTTCCGTGTCCCAGATATCACGTTCCTCTTGGACGTAGATGCCGAACTCGGCCTCTCTCGAGTGGGCGGAAGAGGGGAGAAGCTAGAGCGCTATGAGAAGCTGGAGACTCTCGTCGCCCTCCGCGCCAGGTATCTCGAACTCTTCGAACACTCCAACTACCCAATGCGCCTCATCGACTCCAACCAAAACCTCGAGGCCACCGAAGCTGCTATCCTCGGCGAGCTTCGTCTGGTAGAGTTCCCAAGTTTGGCGCTCTAACGCCGGAACCACTACTACAACTAGGAGGAACTGAATGTCCCAAGGAAGATTGGTGATGTACGTTGGTACGATGTTTGGGGGTAAGAGCCACGCCCTGCTATTCCACGTCGACCTGCACAGTTGGGACAAACGCATCAAGGCTTTCATCCCAGCAATCGACTCTCGGGACGACCGAGATGCTATCGTGACCCACTCAGGGCGGAGCTACCCGGCAACGCGAATCTCCGACCCAGTCCAGATCAAGGATGAGCTCGCCGATATTCGCATAGGCCAGGGCGAATACCCATCTATCCTGCTCATCGACGAGGCACACATGTTCGGCCAGAGCCTCGTCGGTGTGGTCTTGGAGCAGGTCTCGAAGGGGATGGAGGTTGTCTGCGGAGGTCTGACCGTCGACTACAGGGGAGTCCCGTTCGACGTTGTCACTACGTTGATGGCGTTCGCCGACGTCATCAAAGTCTACCGAGCAACCTGCAAGGCCTGCCACGAGCAAGCCTCCAGGTACAATGCCAGGTTGGTTGAAGACGAAAGACGAATCGTGCCGGGAGGAGAGGGTGTCTACGAACCCCAATGCTACCGGTGTTTTCATAGAGGAGAAGGAGATAAATGACACTGACGACAGACAAGGGAGAGGCAATCTACGCGGTTTTGGTCCCGATCTACCAGATCGCGACCGAGAAGTGGACGAAGTGCCAATGGTCCCACCCGGTGGGGAAGTTGGGCTTGATCAATCTGAAAGGAGACTCAGTAGCGGACATCCAAGGGATGGTCGATGGGGCTGGTAAACGGGTGGAACACCTCTTGAGCCTACTCTCTGAGAAGTATTCCTACAAGACCGTTCTGGCCCTGGCCGAGGCAGCAGAGTGGCAAGAGTACGGCGACCAGTGCCAAGACTACTGCCGGCTGGTCGAGTGGCAAGCCCAAGAGGCCGAGAGGATTGCCTCCGAGCTCCTCGAGGAGATCAAGGACGGGGACATCCGGCGGGCGAATGTTCTGGCCGGAACTCTGAGGCAGCTCGAGAGCATCCGCGAGAGCGGAAAGAAGGTGTGGGAACCCCTCGCCAAAGCCGTCTCGCAGCTCGCGCTCGCCGTCAAGACCGGCTGGGAGCCCCGCATGATCATCGGCGGCAGCTTCATCGTCGGAGACAGCGAGGTCGTCTCACGTGACGAGCAGCAGCTCTTCTCCCCTCAGGAGTGGATCGCTGAAGACGCAGGCATCAAGCGCGGGCCCCTCGAGTGGAAAATCAACAATGAGGGAGACGTCCTCCACTGGGGTGAGCGCATTGACAAGGATGCGATTGGGTTGGAGGCGATATGAGTGACGACGTAGCTATCGGGTACATCCCGTCCGACAAGCTCAAGCGAGTGTGCTCCCTGTTCCTCGGCGACGTCTTCCGGCCAGACTTTCCGGAACCGAAGTTCTACCGGTTGCCGAGCCTGCACTTCGAGCAGGCCATCTCCAACAGGCTCTGTTGGGACCGGTCCCGGGACGAATTGGAGGATGCTCCTGCCTGCAAACAGATCATTCCGTACGTCGTCTTGTCCCGCAAGAAGGAGGTCCAACCGAGCGTGCCGAGCATCTTTGTGACCATCAGGCTGGAGGGCGGCGGGGAGAACCGCTTGCATGGGAAAACGTCCTTCGGGATAGGCGGTCACCTGGAAGGAGGTGACGTAACCTACGGCAACCCTGTACACATGGGGCTGCGGAGGGAAGTCGCCGAAGAAGTGATCATCAAGCCCTACGCGCTCACCGAGGACCCGAAGTTCGTAGGGTTCATCTACGGAGGGACAGAGTTGGTGGACCAGGTCCACTTCGGGCTCGTCTACTCTTGGAGGCTCTGCCCGGACAACTCGTGCTCAGTCAGAGAAACAGACCAGTTGGTTGGTGAGTGGGTACCTGCGGACAAAGCCATGATGATGAGGGAGAACCCGAAGACGGAGCGCTGGGCAAAGGCCTTGTGTGACAGCTTGGGGTACATCATAGGAGGGTGGCAGTGAATATCTGGATTGCGCCAGCGAGGAACGAGATCAAGCCGGCTCGTGGCTTTGAGAAGGGCCACGGGTTCTTCCTCTGTGACACCGAGACGACTGGGCTCGACCCATCGACAGATTTTGTACTCGAGGTCGGAGGTTTGTTCGTCACATCCGACTGGGTCATTCGCGGCTACTGCAACATGCTCGTATTGCCAGACCCTGTGCGCGAGAAGCTGAAGGTTAATGGAGAGAATTGGGCAGAGACTGAGTGGGAGAGAGCTGCTGAGATCCACCAGATCGAGGGGTGGCAGCTGATGGAGGCCGGGAACGAAATCGCGGCGGCCAAGGACTTGGCTCATGCAGTCAAGACCTTCAGGAAGCGCTACTACCTGCACAAGGTCATCCTCCTATCTGACAACGGGGCTTTCGAGCAGGGTTTCCTCAAGAAGATGTTCGAGAATGGGGGAGAAAGGTGGCCGTTCCACTACGCAGCGTGGGACACGAACCTACTTCTCTCCTCGTCCAACGTTGGAGACCCACTACCAGACCACCGGGCCTTCACCGACTCTACCCTCCTCTACAACCACATCCTCTGCGCGCTGTCCCGGCGCGGACTCATCCCCACAACAGGCCGATAGGCTAAGAGAAAAGGCGACATTTCTGCCGCCTTTTCTTACCATGTCTACTCCGCATGCGTGCCTATTGCACGCACATCGCGAGGAACTCCTTCTCTCCGATGACCTTCAGGCCCAGCTCTTTGGCCTTCTTCATCTTCGAGCTCCTAGACTTCCCTGCGACGCCAGACGCGTTGGTCACGACATACGTGACCTTCTTCGACGCTGAGCTCGCGACGCTGCCGCCCATCTCCTTGACCAGCTTGGCGGCCTCGTTGCGCTTCATGCCTTCGAGCTTCCCGGTGAAGAGGAAGACCTCCCCACCGAACTTGCCTTCTGCCACCACCCCCTTAGGCTTGAGCTTCGCGCGCATGAGCTCCATCTCAGCCTTGTGGTTCTGGATGTGTCCGTAGAGAGAATCGGCAATCGACAGCCCGATCCCGTCGATCTTCATGAAGTCCTCGAGATCACACTCGAGCATCTTCTTGAACCCTCCGACGGCCGGGAGGATCTTCTCACTGACGGTCCGGCCGACCAGCGGGATGCCGAAAGCCGCCAATAGGTACGCTTCCTCCACACTCCCAACGAGGGCATCTCTCCTCTTGTTGAGCTTGTGGGCTGTCTTCGAACCTACCACGTCACCGAGGCGGGACACGGACACGACGAGGATGTCCATCAGCATGTGGGCACGGATGTACCCGAGCTCGAGCAGCTTGTCGACGTGCTTCTCACCAAGACCCTTCATCCCTACGCGCTT
>Ga0180432_10003018_pt1 | contig 24531 bp, 37 predicted proteins | sample SS_ome_10_FD_132414 | JGI IMG/M metagenome (GOLD analysis project Ga0180432, IMG submission 132414) | Hypersaline lake sediment archaeal communities from the Salton Sea, California, USA - SS_1_MS_2 metaG | ecosystem: Environmental > Aquatic > Non-marine Saline and Alkaline > Hypersaline >... | reverse complement strand
TCAGGCTTGTGACTATTCTGGCAATGCTGACATAGTGGCAGCCCGAAATATTTTGGAACGATTTCTTACAGGAAAGTACGGTTCCTGTTACAGACCTCTTTTGCTTCATGCTGAGGCATAGGAACGGTAGGTCTAACTTCGCTGTAAGACCGAGGGGGCGACGAAGTTGCGAAGAGCTTCTGTGGTGTCGTTCGAAGGAGCCTTATTTCTTTACCAAGGAGGATTAATGAAGATGCCTTTTCTGATAGCAACAGATTATGATGGTACAATCTTCGAGGGGAGCTGGCCCGAAGAAGGTGACCCCAAGCAAGATGTCATCGATAAACTCAAAGCTTTCAAGGAAGAGGGCGCTGAGATTGCTCTTTGGACATGTCGAGAAGGTGTCTCTTTGGAAGAAGCAATGAAGCGATGTGCCGAAGTTGGACTCGAGTTTGATGCCGTTAACGAGAACACTCCTTCGCAGCTTGCCTATATGAAGAAGAAAGTTGAGGAAGGAGAAGTTTTTGCCACTAGAAAGATATTCGCTGACATTTATGTTGACGATAGAGCTCCTGGTAGCATTGATTACTTTCTTGACATTGACGTTAAGGCGACGTGTGATAACTTCAGAAAGCGCGACTCGGAGGGCGACCCAATCCCTTCCAAAGAGAGCTAAATTTTTTCGAAAAAAGTTCTTGCCATATCTCCTGCATCTGCTATAGTAGTGGCAAAGATAAGGAGAGCAACGATGAATATCACACGCCAAGAGATAGCACCAAACGTCATTCTTCTGACATTCGAAACTCAATACGAACTAACTATGTCGATGGTTCGTATTCAGGAGTTCTACGAATGCCCATCTAACCAGTTCCAAGGCAAGTACTTCGAACTGGAAGAGTATATGGATTATTGGGCTAAGAACTTTGGATATGGGGCTTTTGATTACCCCAAGCGTTGGAACGGCTTTAATGTTCCTGGTGCGGTAATTGTCGAATGGTTGAAGGCTCTTGCTGAGTCTCATGGTGCGCTTCGACAAAAAGAACTCGATGTTCTCAACAGAATTTCAAACCATAGGCAGCAAAAGCCAGATTGGTGGTACGCAGATTATCCACATAATCTTGAATGGGACGATATTTACGTTATTGCTTGTCACGCCGAGTACGACAACACGTACCAGAGGTCAGACCGTCAAAGGGTAATCAATCATGAACTCGCACATGCGCTTTACACTCTAGACCCCGTTTATAGAGGTAAGTGCGATGCCCTTCTAAAGAAGTTTGCCCGTAGGAAGTGTACACGGCTTGCCAAGAGAACGTTGAAGGGTATGGGCTATTCTAAGAAGACAATGAAGGATGAGCTTCAGGCCTTTTGGTCTTCCGAACCTGATTTTGATTATCTGTACAAGGACCTTATCGGCAAAGAAGAGTTTCATCAGAACTTCGAAGAGTACGTGGAGGAAGTTAAAAGAAAGATGAAGGCGGCTCGTGCTAGGAAGAGAAAAAAGAAGGCTTCCCAAAAAAGTTGAAGATTTCCTGTTGACACTCTTTGATTTTTTGGTACAGTAACAAGTGGCGACAGAAAGCTACGTTCAGCAACTTAAATTCTTACGTTAAAGAAACAAAAAAGTTAGCTTGGTCGCGATAAAGACAATTTGACGATTTAAGGTTGGGTTCAGCAACAACTACCCGCATAAGGTAAAAGCCAACCTGTTCGATTTGGGACTCTGCATCGACTGCATTCCCCGCAGAAGAATGTTAACTGCAGAGTCTTGAGTAGACAGGCTGGTTGCTTCGGCAGCTAGCCTGTTTTTTTGGAAAACAAAGAACAACGCAAAGGAGGTATGAAATGAGGACTGGAAATGGTGATTGGTGTTATGACAGTACGAAGAGTGCAGTTCTGGAGTTTTTCGCTAAGGCGGGAAGTCTTCTGAAGGGTAGGGGTACGTTCTACGCCAACGAGGCTAAGGCTATCGACCTGTTCAAGCCGTCGTGGAAGGTCGACCCCCTGCGTTCCATGAAGCTCGCCTTCTGGCTGCGCGACTGTCGTGGCGGAGCTGGCAACCGTAGTGGTTTCCGCGACGTTATTGGTTGGCTTGGCAAGAACGACCCAGCTTGGATGAGTGCAAACATGCACCTGATTCCTATGGTTGGACGTTGGGACGACCTGAAGGCTCTGGTCGGAACTCCTTGCGAGGATGAGGCTCTGGGGTTCTGGATTGCGGCTATCATGGAAGGTCATGGTCTGGCTGCCAAGTGGGCTCCCCGTGAGAAGCGCAACAAGGAGCTGTACGCGAAGCTGCGTAGGACGGCAGGAATGTCTCCTAAGGACTTCCGTAAGTTGCTTGTGAAGAATACCGACGTTGTTGAGACTGCGATGTGCGCGAAGAGTTTCGAGAACATCGACTACAACAAGGTGCCGTCTGTTGCTATGGGCCGTTACAACAACGCATTCCGTCGTAATGACGCTGCAAGGTTTGACGGCTGGAAGGGCGCACTGGCAAAGGGTGTCGACGAGCAGGGTAACAAGGTGAAGATTAACGCTTCCGTTCTGTTCCCGCACGACGTCATCAGGACCCTGTACGCAGACCTGAGTGACCGCGATGGTGGCTACTATGGTTTCTCGAGCTATGGTCGTTCGAGGAACACCAACTATCAGGACAGTGAGATTGCGAACGCTCAGTTTGCTGCTCTGCCGAACTACATGGAAGATGCCGATATGCGAATCATGCCTATCTGTGACTTCAGCGGTTCCATGAGCGTTACTGTTAGCGGTTCCATTCAGGCGCTCCACGTTTCGATGGGTCTGGGTCTGTACTGCTCTGACCGTGTTGGTGAGAGTAATCCGTTCTATCGTAAGTTCATGCCGTTCTCCAACGATAGCCGTTTGGTGGACTGGAGGAATGATAGCTTCAGCGTTGCGGCGCAGAAGTACAACGATGGGTATTGTGGTAGCACGAATATTGTTGCAGCTTTGGACAAGATTCTGGAGTGCGCGATGATGTTCAATGCGACCAACGACCAGATTCCGAACATGCTGCTTATCATCTCCGATATGCAGTTCAATAGCGGAACGCAGCGCTCGGGTAGGACCTCAGTTGAGGCAGCTCTTGAGAAGTGGCTGGAGGCTGGTTACAGTCTGCCGAAGATTGTATACTGGAACACGGCTGGCTATCAGGGTGACCCCGCAACCTCCGAGCAGAACGGTGTTGCACTGGTAAGCGGATTCAGTCCGAGCATTCTGAAGGCAATTCTGGGTGCTCCTGACTTCAATCCGATGACCATTCTGGACATGGCTATCGACAAGTACGAGGTAGTCGTTCCTGACTAAGGTGGAAACGCCTAGGGGCGGTCTTCGAAAAGACCGCCCCTTTTTTCTTGCTTTTGGTTATTTCTTCGGTACAATATATTGAAAGGAGATTGAACCGATGTTATTTCTGAAGGCAAAACAAGTTGAAGGCCAGTTGCAGCTAGATGTTGAGAACGCCCGAAGGTTAGCCCAAGAAATTTTATATATGGCAGACGAAGCTGAAGACCATGAATCGTCGATGTATGCGAAAGTTGGACGAGCAGACAAAGAGACTATACTTCCTTTCGAGAGCATAGTGGTGGTTCCGGTAATCGACTTGGAAGCGAAGCGTAAGGCGTTCAGCGAAGGCGTCAAAAAGCAAAATCTTGAGGCCCAAGATGAGTGAAGAACTTACAGTCGAAGAGAAAGCTGCTTTGTGGGATGGCCTGATGTCTTGTGACAGGATTCGCATACTTGGCACTGGCTCCCTTGGAGAAGAGCATCAGCATGTTGGCCTGGAAATCTGGGAGACTCACACAGTAAAGGATCATGGGTACGGCAGAGAGGTTCTTACCAGATTTGCACGCCGCATGGTTGAAAAAAGGGGGAGAAGATGGCAACTTTGATAACATATGTAAAAGGGGACGTAAGAACTCCTAGTGGTAATGGTCGGAAGATTATAGTCCACTGCTGCAACGATATTGGAGCAATGGGCGCAGGAGTTGCTGCTGCTCTTTTCCATAAGTGGCCCTCCGTCAAAAGCGAATACAAACAGTGGCACCGTTCAAAAAAAGGATTCGAACTCGGTGCAGTTCAATTTGTTAAGGTTGATACCGATATCGTTGTAGGCAACATGATTGGCCAAAAGGGAATCAAAACAGTTGGTGGGGTTCCTCCCATTCGATATGGTGCGATAAGAAAATGTTTGGAGCGAGTAGCCGAAGCCGCAGTTCGTAACAACGCGAGCGTACACGGACCTAAGTTTGGTGCTGGACTCGCTGGTGGAAGTTGGGATGAGATAGAACGTCTCATTGAAGAAACAATATGTGCTCGCGATATAGAGGTGACGATATATGAATTATGAACGACCATTAAAACAAGGAGAAATCAAAGCCCTCGACATGATTGGGGACAAATATGGGGTAACCCTGTGTTTGCCGCCTTTCTTAAACTCAGAGCATTGCTTCTATGACATCGAGAAAATCTCTCAGGATGGCTTGGCTTTCAGGGAGTTTTTGATGGAGGTCAAGGAAGTTGGAGTGGCACACCGATTCATGCCTATCGACGGAGGCATCTATCTTGAGATGTATGTTGAGGAAGAAATGACTGAGGAAGACCGTGAAGACGAGGATGATGTAGTCGAAGCTTAGGAGGAGTAAGTATGTCAGGAACCGACCTGTACGAAGCGCCTGTGATGGTGGAGATTGAGAAGTTGTACAATGACGTTGTTCTGCCTGAGTATGCCCACGAAGATGACGCCGGAATGGATATTAGGGCCTACTTTACGAGAGAATGGGTTGAAGAGTATATACTGAAATCTCGAACCCAAATGGCAAGAATCGGTGGCGAAGTTGTTGAAACCAGCCGAGACGAAAAGAGAATCATTGTTCCGGCTGCAGATGGACCAATGACAAAGAACTGGCTCATCGTTCCTACCGGCATAAAGGTTGCTATACCGCGTGGTTACGAGATTCAGGTTAGACCGAGAAGTGGTTTGGCGGCGAAGAAGGCTATTACGGTTATGAATACTCCTGGTACGATTGACTCTCAGTATCGTGGCGAGGTAGGTGTCATTCTTGTCAATCATGGACCCGAGCCTTTTGTCATAACTTCCGGCGACAGGATTGCCCAGATTGTATTGAAGCGCGTAGATCGAATCAACTGGGTTGAGCGGGATAAGCTTTCAGATACAGTGCGTGGCGACGGCGGATTTGGTTCAACGGGAAAATAGTCATGAAATTCAAGAAGATTAGCTGGGGGAAGTTCGACAATATGTGTGCCGCTCTGGTTGAGAAGGTGCATGAAAAAGGAGACGACCCTGACGCTATAATTGGATTACTTCGAGGTGGCGTTGTTCCGGCAAGAATTATGGCGGACTATTTTGACATCTGGGAAAACTTCCATACAATTGACGTGAAGCTTTATGACGGAGTTGGAGTCAAAAGGGCCAAACCATATGTTGGTCGATTTTCATATGGAGACGTTGCCAACAAAAAGCGAATAATGCTTATAGATGACATTTGGGATAGTGGTACGAGTATGAAAGCGGTTTTGAACAGATTTCGTTTGCACAATTTTTCTCCTGATAACCTTAGAATAGCCTGTTTGATGGTTCGAGAAGGGGCAGAAGTCAATGTCGATTATTACGGCGACGTAGCTCCTGAAGGCGAGTGGGTAATTTTTCCTTGGGAAGCAGAAGAATTCAAAAAGGAAATGGAAAATGACAAGTAAACAAACGCTAACCATGATGTGTGGAATTCCTCGTAGCGGCAAATCTACTTGGATTAAGAAGAACATAGAAGACGAAATCATTGTTTCTCCGGATGATATACGCAGTCATATTTTTGGAATTCAGTTTAAGTGGGAGTCTGAACCTATCATTTGGGCAATGGCGAAGTCAATGGCTCGGATGCTTCTGCTACAGGGCAAGAGTGTCATTATAGATGCAACCAGCACGACACAGACAGCTCGGTGGGAATGGATAAAGCTGGCGGAGGATTACCAAGCCAAAGTTAGAATCGTCTGGATGGCCACTCCCTATGACGAATGTTTAGATAGAAATGATACATCTGGCGACAGAATGGTTCCAGAAGAAGTAATACAGAGGATATCTGCTTCCTTTTTGACTCCTGGTGACGGTTGGGGTGAAGACAGAATAGAAATAGTTCGTGTAAGACCTGAGGATGTTTGAAATGCAAGACCATGAAGTAAAGATTACGTGGGACTACGTTCTGAAGCTCGAAGACCTGATGAAGACTGTCGACACCAAGGTTCTGTTTACACTTGACAGAATTTTTGGTTGCATTGCTAAATCTGACATCGACCCAGAGCTTCTTTGCAGGTTGCTTCGTTGCCCCTATGTCTATGACCTCATTATGGAGTCTACTAAGGGTAAGCCTGACCCAGATAGTGAAATTGAATATCTTGAGCTGTCTTACGCTCTTTACAAGCATACGTTTCGGGGTAAGTGCGAAGATTCTTCTGGTTGGATTTTTGACGGCGTTGGAAGGGCCGGAGTGCTGCCGGAGGATTTGAAGGACCAAGGTTACGTGGTTAATGACCCAGAATGGCGTCAGAGATATGCAATCGAGATGACTCCTGTTTACGAGCTGAAAGACTATGTTATCCGTATTCGACCGGAGATGCCTATTACGAACTATGACACAAAAAGTAAGGATATGAAACCACACTTCCTTGACGAGGTTCCCCTTGAGTCTTTGAAAGTCAAACCTTCTATTACTCTAATGGAACTTTTGTACGGTATTTTCTGGGAACTGACCTTTTTTGGTGGCCCTGAGAATAGGAATGCCAAGTCTGATGAGCTTAGTGAGAGATTGGACGATTTCAAGGAGGCAAAAGAGAAGGGAGAAGTGAAGTATACTACTGTAGACTTCGACGACCCTTGTGGTATTTTTGGGAACTTTGAAATCGAGAACAGGAGGTACGAATGGGCTGCGGATGTGGAAAATCGAAAAAACGCCTTAAGGCTGCTGTGCAGAAATCGAAACAGGCTGAACCAGAAAAGAAGAAGCAGAGTCGGGCCGAGAGGATTGAGGCAAGGAAGAAGAGGATAGAATCTCGAGAGAAAAGAGTGGCTGAACGCAATAAACGAATGGCTGCTCGTAATGCTGCAATCATCAAAAGAAAGGAGTTGCAGCAAAAAGGAAGATAACGCCAATGAGCAAATACGAATGTCCTTTGTGTGGTGCTGAAATGACCGAGGAAGAAGGTCTTTATTGGTGTGACCCCTGCGGCATTAACAACGAAGGTCCTACTTACCTTAACGCTATGGAACAAAGGAAGAAAGAAGAACGAGAGTCTAGAGCATTTGTTGGTTTTGATTCCGACGAAGACTTTGACTTTGACGATTTATGAAAGCTAGAAAAGGACGTTTGGATAAAAAGGCGCTTTATTCTACAATGATGCGAGAAGAGTGCCCCTTGCTTTAGCTATGGGGGTGAATTCGAGTAGTAAAATGTGGATGGGTCTATCATGAACTTCAAAGAGGGGAAAAAGAGTGGACTTGCAAGAAGTGCTCAGCTCATCATGATAGAGACATTAATGCTGCCATGAATATTAAGCAATTTGGATTTAGAAAGTTTCAAGAGGTCGGGCAGTCCTCTAGTGAGCCGTAAGGCGAACTTAGAACCCCTAGATTTATCTATGGGGAGTATGTCAGTGGGAAATGGCTCAAGCGATACTTCTCCAAACGCACATGCAAACTGACGACGAAAGAACTTAGAGAACAAAAAGAAGCAGAGGAAGCTCGAGACAGGGCCGCTTAAGGTGGGAGGACCGCATGGTTACAATATACGAATCGCTTGAAGAGCTAAACGCTAGAGTTTGTCAAGAGGTTTGTGCTAGAATTGACCAAGAACTATTGCGGTCTGTTTGCACCACTGAGCCTGCAACTCAAACAGTCCTAGGCGGTGAGCGGGTCGACGATGGACGGGTTGAGGCACAGATAAATGGTGATTTGGAAAACTGAATCTCGGCTACGGAGAAATCACCGCTGCTTCTGAATTTGAAATGAGGAACGCAATGAACGAAGAGCATATTTATGTTGTGACAGGTTCAACAGGAGAGCATGATGACTGGTGTGATTGGAATGTTGCTGCGACACCTAGCAAAGAGGACGCAGAAGGCCTAGTGATTACCCTAAACAAATGGCTCGAAGAAAACGGCGTTCCTCTTGAACGAGGGTGCCGACATCGCCGCGATATTCCAGAATGTCCGCTTGACCCGCAATTGAAGAAGAACTACTACAGCGGTGGCGTTGAGTATGGAGTTGAGGAAGTGAGACTGATTTAGCGTGAAAGCATACAAACTACTCAAGCTTCGTAAGAACGGAACGATGGGGCCTCTCTTTATCAACCAGAGGCAAGTCATTCCAATAGGCAAGTGGCTCCAAGCCGAAGACGTTCCAACAAAAGGCTACGCACACAGACCTGGATGGCATACCTGTGCAAGCATCACGGCTCCGCACTTGACCATGAAAGGAAGAATTTGGTGCGAGGTTGAGATAAAAGACTACGAGGAACTCAAGAGACCTGAATCTCAAGGAACTACATGGTTTCTGTCAAAGCGGATGAAAGTAATTCGACAGCTAGATGCGGTTCACGATAATCCGTTCGACTAAGAGGATTAAGAAATAGACTGGTATCCCATCTGACCAGCGACTTCTGCGGCTCCTTCGGCTTTTGAGGCTGGCTGAACTTGAGCCGCTCCCGATTGAATCGACCCAATATTGTTATTGATGATAACTTCGACGTTGTTAAGCTGGTTGGAATCGAGGATATTATCAACAGAAGAAACGAAGTTCATTTGGGCCAATATGTTGAAAGCTGGAGTCTGCATAGCAATATTCTTGATTGCTTCTTGCACTTCGTTTCTTAGCCCGACGTCCCCTACCCCAAATGAATCCTCTAGTTCCCTGAGCGAGGCCATTACATCCTCGGAGGCGGCGATAATACCTCTGAAGTATGCTATTGCTCCTTGTGCATTCTGAAGATTCTGCAGTTGGACGTTTGGGTCGTTCTGAGCTCCAGGATTTTGAGGAATCATCAAAACTCTGCTATTCGATAAATACGCATGAAAATCTCCTTAAGCCTGTATAATGTATTTCGTAACTACTGTAATGAATTCCTTTGAAGGAGATATGGAAAAATGCCAGCAGGATGTGACTTTATTTGTGTTAACGAAGAATGCGAGAACCATTTAACTTGCTTTGTCATGACGGGTGCTTGGGCTATGGGAGATATTGACGAGGTTATTGCTTCCAAGAAAGTCCAATCAGATAAAGAGGTTAAAGCCTCATTTGAAAGGCTAAAGGAGCAGGGTAGGAGATATGCCTGCATCAACTACCCCGATAATGACAATATTGAAGTCAAGGCGTATCGAATTCAAAAATGGTGCCCGTCTTGCAGTTGCTTGTGGATGTATGACGTAGTACTTAGCAGCAAGAGTCCAACGTTAGATGAAGCTCTGGATAATAGCACTCTTCCTACTGAGTGTCCTCAATGCGAAACTGAATTGATATCTTTTCATGATGCAATTGCTGAAGGTCTAGACTGTCCTAAATGTCACGAAAAGTTACAGCAAACAAGATGGGGATGCAGCGAAGTAGTTGACACAGGAGAGGAAGAAGACGTTCCTACAATGGAGATGGATGACAGCGGATACGAGGTGCATAATGACTGATGATAAATCCCCTGAAATGTTAGATATCCCAGACAAAGATATACAGTTAGAGCCTCAACCCGAACAGTCTGAATCTCAATTAAGCCCAGAAGAACAACTGGCCCAGAACTTTGAGATTGTAGAGGCAGAAGTCCCATACGAGAAAAAAGCCACAAAGCAAATATTCAAAGAGGCCGAACAGATTAGACCAGAAGATGTTGCAAACGAAGTACTTGGATGGTTGATTTCAAATGTTGAGAACTATGTTGAAAACGATGTAAAGATGTTTAAGCTCGATTTGGTTTTAGATGCTGAAGAGAATGCAGAAGAAATGATGGTTCAGACAAGGAAGCTGCAGGACCTTTTTAGAGCAATTCCAGACGACGAGTATACAGAGTTTGGCGATACCGTTGAGTCATTGCAGGGTTGCCGCCAGATGTTGAATGACATGGTGGAGGCAGCCAAGGCAGAAATGGATAAATCTGAGGATAAACTCGAGGAACTTGCCAAGAGATTAATTTACTACTATGAGGTAAAGGGAATCAGTGCTGGCTTACCCATCATTCAGGAGCAGCAGGGAATCGTAGACGTTCTGAAGTTCGAGTACGAGGCTTTCAATGTTGGAGTGCAGGTTTTGAAGGGAGAGGACGTCGTTGACTCCGATGAGGGAGCAGTCGTCCAAAAGGGAGAAAAACAGGTGCTCAAAAAGTACGTCATTCCAGAAGGGTTTACTGTTTGGATTGAGTTGGCATTTCGTCCTAAACAACGTCCGCTGTCTATGTTCTAAAGGTGCACTATGAGATTACTGGCAATATCGGATATTCATCAGTTGTCGTCAAAATGGAAGCTTCTGGTTGAGAAAGTTCAGGAGGAGAATCCTGACGTTGTAGTTATTTCAGGAGACCTTTTCCCAAAAGACAGAGGTATTCCGGACCAACTTGGCTTCATGAAACACATCGTGAAGTACGCCACTAGAATCAATGAGGGTGGCGCACATCTTGTTTTGATGCTTGGTAACGATGATAATCAACTCCTCATTGAACCTATGAAGGAAGAGATGAACGATACTGGTCTTTGGGCTTATGTTGCCGACGAGCCTGTTGAGCTTTTCGGCTACGAGTTTATTGGGATGCCGTATGTGCCGGACTATCCTTTTGCCTATAAGTACTGGTGTCATCCGGATATGGCAGAGGCACCCCGACAGTCGATTAAGAGCTTCGGCACTCCAGTTCAAATCAATCACGAGAACGAGTTTGAGGAGATAGAGAACTGGGACGGGGCCTTTCTGGCTAAACAGTCAATTCAAGATGCACTTAAAGAGAGGGTCGCGAAGGTTCAGGATATGAGTAAGAGTATTTGGCTTATTCATGCTCCTCCGGCGAACCTCAACCTAGACGTTTGTGCTCATGGAGAAAAGGTCGGAAGCTATGCTGTCTTGGAGTTTCTGATGAACAACGACCCTCTGCTTACGATTCACGGTCATATTCATGAGTCGCCCGAATATGCTTGTCATAAATGGTGCGATCAGATTGGAGAGACCAGAGTCGTTCAGAATGGCCAAATAGACTTGTGTCTCTATTACAGTATCATCGAAATTGAAAATGGCAGCATAGTATCAATGAGACATTCGGTATACGGAGAAAAGGAGCTGTAGCCATGACATGTGACTGTAATAAAGGTGAGAAAGCCAATTCGTATAAACCACTCTACATGTACGAGCAGCCCATGTTCATGGTGACAGTTTCTGTCGTTCCTGTTTATGAAAATGGTGTTATCGCTTTAGTAGAAACAAAGCACCACAAAGTAGACGCTGGAATAACAGGAGTTCCGTGTGCGGCCTTTGTCCCAGAAAAAACTTATAAATTCCCAGGCGGCGACGTAAAAGCCGGACAGGAGACCCTTCAATTTGCAGCCATTAGACATATGAAGACCCAGCTCGACTTAGTTGTAAACAAGAGTCAGTTGGTTCCAATCGACTTTCGCAGTGAGCCGGAACGTTCTGAGGCTGGCAATGTAGTTGATTTAGGTTTCCTCTGTTTGTTGGCTGGTAAGGAAGAAAACATTATCAAGGTCCCGAACGCCAAGCTTATTCCTGTGGACTTCGAAAAGCAGGAGCGCATTAATGAATCAGATGGTGAGTTCGAAGGTGACCACGATATTCTGCTTCAGCGAGCTATTTCGGCTATGCTGGTCATCAAGGACTAAGAGTTAACCTTTTCCCAAAGCTCTCTCAGGGTGATTGGAACTGCCACTTCCTCTGCTGCTTTGGTTTCAGCCCCTTCTGGGTAGTAAACGAACTCAGGAGCTTCTGGGTTTGATAGATGCATCACCAATAAATCTCGTGACCTGACCTTTTGCCTTAGAATAGCTCCCTTTTTGCCCCTAAGATACCCTCTAGCCATGTCTCTGTTCGTCGTGCAGTACTCTCCAGGCCTTAGTTCTGCATCCGCTCGAGAGACTCCACGGTATATTTCAATGAATTCGGGGGCTTTTTTTGCATCCCATCCGAAGTTGTATCGTAGAAACATGGCCGCTGAATAATCGAATTCGTTGTCACTCGGCTCTCTTGGGTCTTGAGCTTCTAAATCAGATACGCGGACAAGGTAACGATTCCCCTCTTCATCTAAGTAAGGAGAAATTTCGCGAAGCATCTCTAGGTCTGTATAGCCAGCTCCGTAGATTGTCTGGTAGAGGCGCTGAAAGAATCCTTCTGCTTCTTCGTCTGAAAATCTTCGCTTAGAATCCATCGCAAGCGTTCCCATAGGAAGCATCAAAGCAATTTCCCTTTTTGCGGCTTCCCATGACTTCCCCTTGAGTGCTGCTTCAATATGGGCTAGCGGACCCTGCTCTTGGAGGTTCTTCTTCCTGCGTTCAAATATTGCTTCTTCTTGTCTCAGGAGTTCTTTCTCAATAGTAGCCATTACGGCATCATATCCGTCTTCACCCCAAGTCCAAGCTGCATCACTAAGTTCAGGTTCATTATCTATAGCAAGTTGGTACTGGTAGAAACTATATTTGTACTGTGGGTCAGTAAACCAATCAAGACGCCGTACAGCCTGAATGAGATTTTTCGCTGTACGGTCGATTTGTTCTTGGGTCGGAGGCAACTGGTCCGAAGATTCTTGAGAATATTTGTACCAAGAGTTCATACCATATTTTTCAATACTTCTGGAAGGAAAACCTGCCAACGATGTAGAAAGAGAAGGTGTGTATGTTTTTGCTGTAACCTAAAGGAGGTAAATCAAATGCCAAGAGGCGACAAAACGGGGCCAGAAGGAAAAGGACCGAGGACAGGCCGTGGTATGGGTGGATGCGGTACAACGGAAAAACAGCTAGACCAGCAAAGAGGTAAGGGTCTAGGTCCGTGCGGCGACGGTACTCCAAGAGGTGGAGGTGGTCGTGGTGGTAGAGGTGGTAGAGGTCGAAGAAAAGGCCCCAACGGAATAACGTACTTCACCTAAGCAAAAAAGTTTCATTTTCTTGTTGCACTCCAGCAGGAATTTGGTATAGTACTTGTGAAGCTGAAAAACAGAAAGTGATTTGAAGGAGATGAGGAATTCAAAAATGAGACGCAACAGACAGAACCGCAGAGATTGGGATAGGATGCCCGACGGCGGGGTTCTGCCTTCGGAGGGTCTCATGTAACCTCCTCCGACAAGGAAACAGAACCCCGTCAGGGAAACCTGACGGGGTTTTTTATTGCAGATTGCTCATTGAAAATTGAATATGCTTTGATATAATAGGGAATGTCGCCCTACTAACAAGCGGAGTATCGGGATATGGAGTGATTGCCTTCTTCGCGTGAGTGGGGTTGCTGACAGAGAATTTGGTTGCTCACGAAAACTGGCACCGAGGCGGCATCTTCCCGTGGGGCTCTTATGGAATGGCATTGCGAAACTTGTGGCTGCAGGTCAAGCGTCCATCAGGATAATTGCCCCAATGGCTGTGAATCGAAAGAGTCTGAAGTTGAGATTGTTAAACGGTTTCATACTTCAGTACAGGAATTTTGTGAGGTCTTTCAGGATGACTACGATTTTTGCGAGTTGTGTCTGAAGAAAGAGTTTACAGCCATGAAAAAAGCTTTTTGGGAAGTGAAGAAACTGATTGCGGAAGGCTAGGACATAGTGTTCTGGCAACGCTCATAACGTTGCAAAGCGGGTGCAAGTCCCGATTCCGCTACCAATTTTAGGTTCTCCTTGCTGTATAATGGGGTAAAACCTTATACAAAAGGAGAAAGAAATGGGGAGAGTAATCAAGTTGGATGGTGGTCGTATACCCAAGAGAAGACAGTTTAACTTTTTGTCGACGGTTACACCAGGAAAGGAATACAAGTGGGAGCTCAGAGAAGAGGAGCCCATCAAAGTCATTATAACTGACGACATGCGAGCAGAGGCTGAGGCGACATACAAGGGTGCGCGTCTCAACAAGTCGACTGTCAGGAAGGATGGAAGAGGAACTATCGTGGGTCGTCTTTCGGAGTTAATGGTGGAATCTCTGAGGCCTGACCTTGAGTATGTGGGAAATAAAGAGTACAACTTCGACTACCTCTCTACACGTTACAAAGATATCAGAAGAGTAGAAGTTAAAGGCAAGGAGCAGACAGTAGACATGGTTCCCGGTATTCATTGGTGGGGCTCAACTTATGCCTACAGTAACAAGTTCCAAATCCCAGACTTTTACGTCTTCTGCAGGGTTTACAAGGACAAGAGCGGCATTTTTAGGCACGGTTGGGTGGCTGGAACAATGACGCGCTTGAGATTCGAGAAAGAAAAAACGTTTTTCAAGGATGGAGAAGAGGACCCGTTTGACACAAGGGCCAAAAAATTCTGTTTTGATGGTGATGGTTATCACGTTCTGCATGGAACTCTTTTGAACTTCCCTCTCCTTGATAAGTAAACGATTTTAGATTGCGGGAGACTCGGCTGGTGTGCAGAGGCGTGGCCCATAACCACGAGAGATTGGTTCAATTCCAATTCCCGCTACCAATTTTAGAAAAGAAATAATGAGAAAGCACGAACAGGAAAAGGCATCCTAAGTAGTGCGAGAGTCTAAGCCTTACTCGTTCTCACTAAGTTGTTTCTTTTCTGCGGGAGGAATCACCGTTATCGGTCGCGCACCGGTAGAGCTAGGAGTATGACCTAGTCCCGCTACCAATTTAAGATGGAGCATTGGTGAACCGACTATCACAGCGGCCTGTCGAGCCGCAGTAACGGGATTGACACCCGTATGCTCCGCCAGTTTTGATGCGCTCTTGGTGAAAGGAATATCACGTCGGGCTACGGACTCGGAGTTAGGGGTTTGAATCCCTTAGGGCGTACCAGATTTACAGGAAGTCAGCGGTGTAACGCCCGATGAGGGTATGCCACAATCTGTTAGGACTTGCGGTTCGAGACCGTCGAGGCTTCCTGCTTTTTAGAACGCCTAGGGGTTGCCGAAACAAATGCGGGCTTCGGACTGGTGAACGTGACCAGAACGGAGTTCCCTGAAGGAGTACGCTGTCCCCCAGCGACGGTTGGGATAGGACCTAACTTGCTTGGGCCGGAGCGCCTCGGTAGGTTAGGGTAATCCAATGGCGTTCGTTTTGGAACCATAGTTTTGAGAGGCCGAAGTGGCTCGACTAAGAGGCTAGGAAGAGATTGGAGCATCGATTCGGTTGTCTCCCGAATAAAGTGGGTTCGATTCCCATCTAGCCTGCCAATTTAGCTCGCTGGGGGTTCGATTCTCCCCGTGTTGGTTCGTATCTGCAGCAATGCGACCGCCTCCTTAGCTATGCCTCTGCAGGGGGTAGCTGGAGAAGGTCTTGGCGACCGGTGGGCTCTATTACAAAGGAGAAAAACGGAGAAAAGCAATGAAGGAAATATATGTGATAAAACAGGGAAAGTACTATTCTGACTCTTATATGAAATGTGCCTGTTCTACTAAGAAAGAAGCCCAAAAACTATGTCGAATGGGCGGTTTTAAATTCAACTCAGAGCAGCAGTTGTTTCTGAACGATGAGAGACAGCAGTACCGGAAGATAGCCGTACTTGACTTTAACCCTGAAGCCATTTAAGGAGAAACAAATGCGACATCAACTATATCATGCGCCGCTGAGCCCGATGCCAGATATTCCGGTTCCTAATCATTATGGAGCTTTCGGGGTGAAGCGCAGGCACGATGTCCACCGAGGGGTTGATTTGTACTGCGAAGTTGGTTCGACTGTTTGTGCGATTGAGTCCGGAACAGTTGTGCATGTCGACCCTCACTTCACTGGGCCAGAAGATGATACCCCATGGTGGAATCCTACAGAGGCCGTTTACATCGAAGGCGATACTGGATGCTTCTGCTACGGTGAGATTAGGATAACTAGGTGCGCTGGTGTACTGGACGACGAGAAGCGGGAGCAGCTCAAGGACGAAGAGTTTTTCAAAGAGCTTCCGTTCTTCTTCAAAGAGGGCGACGAAGTAAAGGCTGGTGACGGATTGGGAACAGTTCTCCAAGTCCTGAAAGAGGATAAGGGCAAGCCGATGTCGATGTTGCACATGGAGCTGCATCGTCATGGGTACAAGCATCGAATCGAGCACAGGATTTACGAGATGCAGCTTGACCCTACGTTGGTTTTGATGCAATGTAGGAGTAAGCCGAAGAATGTGTTTGGATTTTTTTGAGTACCCATAGCTCAGTTGGACAGAGCAGCGGACTTGAAGCTTAAATAGGAGCCTTTTGGCAGAAATGTCATAAGTGTAAGCTCTCAAATTCGGGGAAGGCTACATTGTTGCTAATCCCGAGCCAAGCCTAGAAATAGGAAGGTGTAGAGACTGGTAGGGAGCTGCCTAAGTTCTTATGGATATGGCAAAGGGACAGTCCAGACCACAAACGTTTAGTAGCGGCGAGCGAAAGACGGCAGTGAAAACTGTAGTGGTAAGCTAATCCGCAGGTCGGGGGTTCGAGTCCCTCTGGGTACGCCAGTTTCGGAAATAGGGGCTCTCGTGGTGTAAAATAATTTGCGGAGTAGGGAAAACGTGTCCCGTCAGGTTCATACCCTGAAGGCTGAAAATGCGCGTAAGTGAATCAATATCCGCCTCCGCTACTTTAGAAAACAAGGCATGATGGAAGACCTGAAAGAGCGAGAGAAACCGATGCGTGTCAGCTAGTCGGTGAAATCGCACGAGTAAGGTTGCCTTCGGTGAACTGCTGACAGGTGAGAACAAATATCTGAGAATCCATCGTTATAGGCGGCTCGTCAAATGGTATGGCCCAAGACTCCAAATCTTGCGAGCAAATGCTCATTGGGGGTTCGAGTCCCTCGCCGCCTGCTCAAAAATAGAGAGGCTTTCCAAGTCAATAACTAAAGAGATGAAGCTTTCGCATGTATAAGTGCCTTAAAACGTGGCCCTCATGTCTATTCCTTTGTCGCTTGGAAAGTCTCTATCCTTGTGTATAATAGAGATAAAGGAGAAAACCAATGAGAAAGACAAATGAATCTGAACAGGTGATAAATGAGCCCGATGGAACTGTAAGAAAAATTGTGACATCAGTTAACCAAACGGAGCCAGACGAAGACATCAATAGCGTTCTCGATGCGTTAAGTAAGCTGACCCAAGAAGAAATGCAAGCTGAAAAGGGTGTTTGGTTTCCGATGCTTGAAAAGTTGATGGGAGCAGACAGGAAAATATCAAAAGTAGAGTTTCCGGTTCCAGGTGAGAAACAAGTGAAGATATCCTATAAACCAGAAATCATTGAAGGGGAATGCGGAGGCTGCGGTTGATGCTTCCACGGTTCATAGGAAAGAATTGTTTTGTTCGGTGGATTTGGTCTAAGGTTTATCAGCGCTACCTTTTTGACGAGTTTACGGAGGATGTTGCAACTGTTGTTCTTGTTAAGGGATGGCGAACGGCGGTGATAACGAATCGAACAGGAGTTAGGATAAGTATCACCCCTTGCTTCTGGTGGTTCAAATAATGGCGGGGTAGCTCAGTCTGGTCTAGCAGCAGCTCCTTCATACGGAGAAGGTCGGGGGTTCAAATCCCTCCTCCGCCACCAATTTTTATGTAGGTGTAGTCCTTCCCGCCTCCTAAGCGGGTAGAGGTAATAGGAAGCTGAAAATGTGGGTTCGAGTCCCGCCTCCTACACCAGCTTCAATTTTTTTCTTGTGCATATTCAATTCTTTAGTATAATACTCCATATCCAAAAAGGAGTTCCTAATGGCTATTGACACGATGAGATTAGACCTGCGACCAAGCATAGGTACGCGTGACTGGCAGGCTGTTTCCATTTGTCCTAAGTGTCATTTGATTGCCTGCATCCAAGAGGCAAAATCTCGTGATGGCTGTTATTGTTGGCGTTGTGGTGCTTTTATTGCCGACCTAGTTTCCGTTCGTGGCCATTGGGAATCTAAGTCAGTTTGGTGGAAGCCGAATACATGGGGAACGGGGCATTGGAGGTTCCTAAAAGCTGACGAAGAAACAGTTAGAGCTTCTTTTGGAGTTCCATCTGACGCATTTGTTTTGGGATTGGAATGAGTGTTAAAGTTGTTCATTGCAAACAGGCTCCGTACGACGTCTACATTGGGAGGCCTAGCAAGTGGGGCAATCCATTCAAAGTAGGACCAAATTGCAGCCGAGCCGAAAGCATAGCCAAATACGAGGATTGGATACGCAGTCAACCAGAACTCATGGCAGATATTATGGAGTTGGACGGCAAAACACTTGGATGTTGGTGCAAACCGCTTGATTGCCACGGAGATATTTTAGCTAGACTCGTTGAAGAAGCCAAGAATGCTGAAATAGATAAATACATAGGAGAAAACTGATGGAAAACATATCTGAACTCGAATATTCGGTGCTGTCTAATGGAATCAAGGTTTACAAGAGGGAAGCTGTAATAGAATTCCTCAAGAAAAAGGCCGTCGAACTAAAGGCTCAAGACGAAAAGCTAGTGAAGGAGCGAGATGCCAAGCTAGTCGAGGCCAAGAAGAAGCGTGAGGAGTTCATCGAGAAGGCTAAACCCCACATGCAGGCTTATCGCGACCATTGCTGGAACGCTCTGGACAAGAAAGACCAGAAAAAGATTAAGCGTGTTGGGATGTCTGCTGCTGATTTTGTCAGTTTCAATCAGGATGACAATGCCTTTGATTATGGTCTGGAGAAGTTTGCTCCGATTAATTTTAGCAAGTTCTGTGAGGACCTTGGGGTTCAGTATGTCCCACACCAGATTACTTGCGAAATTCAGTATGCATGGAAGTTTCGTGGGTCACGCGAATATGTTGCTCCTGCTAATATTGCCGATATAGTCCGAGAGGAGCTCGAGCTTATGGTTGGCGACCACGTTTCAAGCTCCCAGATTGGTGATGGTATCGATACCATTCTTAAGGCTGGCAAGCCAAATCTTGGTGTGGGTGAATTAACATACGATGTCTATACGGGCAAACAGGTGAAGTAAATGGCATATCGTTTCAACAGTGGTATGGGTGGTATAACGTGTGACAACTGCCAAATTCTCATTGACCAAGGCCTCTCTTTCAAGGAATACGAGGAATTGCAGAAAGAGAACAAAGATGATGGAGACTTCTGTTGGCGATGCAAAGCAGGAGTCCAGAGTCTCAAAGACGAAATGAAGGCCAAGCTGAAAGAGCAGTTTGAGAACGGTGATAAAGGTGATAAAGATGATAGCTAATCGCATCCGAAAGTTCATCCCAAGCATATTCAAGAAAGAACGCCAGTCTAATCTCATGATGATTTCTGGTGCTACTAATTGCGGCAGCAGCATGTTTACCGAATCTATTGCGAAAATAGCTATAGAAAATGGCCAAGCAGTCTTCTATGTTTCATGTAATAGAAGAACTCCATTCGCTTGGCTACTAGGAAGCAAACTGAAGAAAGACCGTCTCAAACAGGCCTACAGTTGGGAGCCTTCTATTTTCTCCGCTTCTGCTTGTGGTATTCTCAAAAGGGCTAACAGCATCCCAAATCTTGGCATGATTATTATTGATGGCTTAGACCAGATGATTGTAACTCGGAAAACTACAAATTGGTATTCTAAGCTTGTTGGTGAGCTTTCCCGTTATGCAAGAAAAAACAATATTACTATTATCACTTCGCAGCAGATTCATCGTATTCGTAGCCAAGGTGCTAAGCTGAAGATGAGCGACTGGGAGATTAGTAGGGATGTCGACTCAGCCTTTGGAGTTAAAACAGTCGACAACAGGATGGAAGTCAAATGCCTCAAACGAAGAGATGGCTTGTCTGGAGATTCTTTGCGGCTTTCAGTTCCTACATTGGCTAAGTTTGTGGGAAGATAAGGTCAAAATGTCGATGTGTAATTCTGGGGAAAAATTTGTTTTGGAGCGCGACGGCCATGGCTATGCTTGCGCTATTTCGTACGATGGCATATGGATAATACATCTTAACGTCGGAACAACCAGAAACGAAACTTTTGCACAATGGCTCGTCGATAAATTGAATGGAAACGATAGCCCGATGCCAGATTTGAATGACAACTAGAGGAGAAAGAATGAAGTGTCCAACCTGTGACGGAAAGGGTAAGATTGTAGGGGTGTTTCCTGTGTGGGCTGAAAATGTCAAGAGGAAAGACAGGAAGCCAGCCGTTTTTATTGGCTGCTACCGATGTAACGGTGATGGAGAAGTTCCCGATGAGGCCGAGACTTGGATGAAGATGGGTAAGGAACTAAGAGAACAGAGAATCGCACAACGCTGGACGCTAAGGAGGGCCTCGAAAGAGCTTGGAATTGACGTGTCAGTGATATGTAACATGGAAGGCGGAGTGGTTGAGCCGAACATGAATCTCTATGAAGGGATTGAAGATTCCTGAGATTTCTTGTTGACACTTCTCTGTAATTTGGTATAGTACTTGTGAGGATAAAGAAATGAAGAGAAACCGACAACAGAATAACCAGAATAATCAGTCGCCTGAGGGCGTTTGGTAGCGGTGCATTCTGCTCTGCCCTCAGGCCCAAAAAGGTCTGGGGGTTTTTTATTGCTCTGATTAAGTGATGGCCACGTGGAGGACCAAATGAAAGATGACGAGTTTGGGGATTTAGATGAACCCGACCCTGATAGTTCAGTTGAAATGGAAGCTGAAGAAGTAGATTTAGGGTCGGACGAGAAAGCGGAACTGAAGGTTTTCTCGGAGGACGTTAAGATGATTGGAAAATTCAAGAGAATGATGCTGAGGCGTAAGCTCAAGAACGAGAAGATTCGTCTTCTGATTGAGCTGAAGAGAATCAACAAGAGGTTGGAGATTCTCGACTCTATGGACGCCGAAGTAAAGGAACAGAAGGGCTTGATTAGATAACCGATTGCGCCTTAGTATAACGGTAGTACGCTTGGCTCTGGACCACGAGGCGAAAGTTCGATTCTTTCAGGCGCAGCCAAAATTGAGGATTTATACCCGAGTGGAGCTGAACTGGTAAGGCGCTGGGTTGTTACCCCAGAAGACGCTCATACATGATGGGCTGATGTAGGTTCGAACCCTACCTCGGGTGCTTGTTTGAAGAAGATGTGAATGGCGTGTAACCCGTAATTGGAAACGGAGCGGGGGCTTCCCCGTGGAAGTTAGCGCAAGCTTCCTTGTTGGTTCAAATCCAACTGCGCCAGCCAATTTGAAAACTGAATCCGCAGTAGCTCAATGGTAGAGCCTTCGGCTGTTAACCGAATTGTTATACGTTCAAATCGTATCTGCGGAGCCAATTTGAGGAGAGATGCCCCGTGGTGTAATTGGCAGCACGTCAGGTTTTGGTCCTGAAGGAATTTCTAGGTTCGAGCCCTAGCGGGGCAATTTTTAGGCGGCAAGCGAAGTAGTTTCGCTTGCCGCTTTTTTGCAGGGTTTTTCTTTGTTGTTCACGAACTATACCGTAAGCAAGTGAACAACAAAGAAGGATGTCATGAGCGTAAACCTAAATCGCAAGACAAGCATAATATGGAAAAGCTGTGATTCAGAAGCCTTGACAAAGAATTGGTACAAAATAGCTAAGGAGTCGGCGTCGTTCTTATCTACTCCCGAACAAGCTTGGGAATGGGCTAAAGAAAATGTTGACGTGGAAGTAACCGAAGACACCTTGCAAGAAGACCTGTTGTCAGACTCGGAAAGAGCTATTCTAGAAATACAACTTGATAACTACCAAGAAAAAGCAGCGCTCTACTCGAACAAGTACAACCAGATTAAAAACGCAGGTCGTGTTGTTGTTTACAGGGGCGTTAGAGTGGTTTCTATGGATGATATAGATTGGAGCAATATTGGGACGCACTGGTCTTTCGAAAAAAGTGGTGCGGGGGTCTACGGAGAGGTCCGTAGGCATGTAAGGAGGCGCGGGCTAGATGTTCTTTTAACTGGCCTGATAAATGCAGAAGACATTGATTGGGAGTATTCCTTCACCTCTTTCATGTATTATGGAGAGGAACAATGGGAATGCTCTCTTAATGATGGAGCCACTGTCATTGTTACACACATTAACGACGAAAAGTTGTCCGAACCAATTCGAGCTGAGGCGTGGAATGTCATAGGTTGAACAGCTCTCCAAGTCGGGCAACCATCTAATAGGACATCACCTCTTTGTTGTAGAATAATCCCCTATGGACGACAAAGAAAAGAATAGAGCCATAGAGCGATTTGAAGGCTTCCGTTACAGTCTGAGAGCTCCTGACAAACTTGGACCTGACGACCTCATTCCTCAAATCACTTCTTTCTATACCTTCCCTAAATCTGATGTCGTAATAGAACCTGATGACAGAGATGAATCCAGCAGTTCCGAAGAAGATTAGAGATGCTCCTTTTTCTTCACATTCCCAAAACTGGAGGAATCACTCTCAACACCATCATTGACCAACAGTACCGACCCGACCAGATTTTCCAAGTTGACGGAACGAACGTCACTGCTTCTGCCAAGTCATTGATTCGAATGTCTAAGGCTAGTCAAAAAGAGTTGAAAATTGCCAGAGGTCATTTTGCTTATGGTTTTCACGATAATCTCAAGGTGAAGTGTCATTACATTACATTCTTGAGACATCCACTTGCAAGGCTTCTTTCGTTATACAACTACATCTTGAGAAGTCCGACTCATTATGCTTTTGACAGGGTGAAGAAGCTGTCTTTTGAGGACTTTGTACTATCTGGCGTTTCTTCTGAGACTGACAATGCTCAAGTTCGTGCAGTTTCTGGCATTCGTCCAAAGTTTGGCGACTGTAACCAAAAGATGCTCAAGGTCGCACAGAAGAATATCCAGACACATTTCAAGTTTGTTGGGGTCACGGAGGAATTTGGTCAGTCGGTGAAAAAAATGGGTCGAATTTTCAGATGGAGAAATGTTGGCTACACTAGGGAGAATGGGGCACCAAAGCCGACAAAAGTTTCTGGATTGACTAAGAGTGTTTCAAACAGGGTTATTAGTCTCAACAGGTATGACAGCGAGCTCTATGACTGGGTTTGTGACAGGCTTTCCACTTATCTCTAGTCGCCCCTGATATTCTGGAGCATTCGATAGTTGTCTTTGACCCAGTTTGCTACGTCTAGGAATTTACCTTTCTTCCGTATTCTTCCTGTGTCGTCTCTAACTACCCAATCATCGTATTCTTGTTCTATAGGGAATATCATGTTTTTATTGACAGACGGACCCCAGACGATAATTTGTCTTTCTTCGTCACCGATATGGTAAGCCTCTACACCCGCTCCCCAGAATACGACTGCTTCTTTCCCATATTTCTCGTCGTATAGAGCACCTCTGATGTCTCTGGTGTTGTCTAGTTCGAAAGCAAAGTTGTAACCAGGGTATTTCTTTCTTGACTCCTCTGACTTCCAAGTTGTGAGTCCAAGTCCCCTCCACATTTCTTCATGGCCAAATTCAAATCCAGACCGTTCAATGCTGTTGGCGTCATCGGTAAAGTGGACGAGCCAAGTTGGTTTGACCACTTTTTCGTAAGTGAGGTGTTCGTAGGCTGGTGCGTCAAACTCGTATCCTCTTGGCATTTGTTCGCAGTAGTCTTTAAACTCTTCTTTCATCTCTGGGGTTGCGACTTCAAGCCATTTTTCAAGTATTTCGTAGTCTGGTGCGCCTTCATCTTCTCCAAAAGCTTTCCTGAGTTTGTTGAGAGCTTCTGGATAGTAACTCTCTAGGAAGCCTTCGATATGGTGGGGGTATTCATAGGGGTCGAAGCCTTCTCTGAGGTAGTCTCTGAGGTAGGCCATCTCCGGACTGTAGGCTATTCGATATTGCTTGTACCAGTTCATTCGCCTAAGATATCCTTGCTTGTCAGGTTTCCCATTGAGATTCCGTCAGCGTCCTCTGCTCCATCTACATGCTTGACAATTCCAGCCTCTTGATTGCGAACCTTCTCTAAACTGTGGTCGTATCCTTTGAGTTTTGGATGAACTTCGTGAGTTTGGTCTAGCGAGCCAGCTTCTATAGTTGTTGGAACGTTCATGTAATCGGAAACATTCTGAGAACGACACAATTGCAGCATAGCTTTGCGTTCGTTGTCAGCATGAGCATCTGCAATAGATTGCTGGTAGGCGTCAGCTTCGGCATCTGTGAACTTCTGCTGGTCAAGAAATGCTTGTTGTACTGGACTTCTCATGAGCATTATTTCCTTGTTTTATTTGAATTCTCCTGTATAATACTGTTCCAAAGGAGAGATGATATGGTTTTGGATTTTTTCTGTATAAGACATGGTCAGACAGCCAACAACAAGGAACATACGCTTGTCGGAGGTCAGTCTTTGGAGCTTCCTTTGACTCATGAAGGAAAGCGACAGGCGTGTGCTCTTGGTATGTTGTTAAACAGATGTCGTATTGTATTTGACGAAATTCATTCTTCTACTGCTCAACGTGCTATTGATACCGCTCAAATTGCTTGTATGACAGATAACGGGCCGAATT